>JAAUYL010002581.1_pt1 | contig 13009 bp, 10 predicted proteins | sample 7278011 | NCBI WGS metagenome assembly JAAUYL01 (sample SAMN14350225, study PRJNA611818) | marine sediment metagenome | isolation source: surface marine sediment (1.8m) | place: French Polynesia: Moorea | collected 2018-08 | reverse complement strand
TTGTCCTCTTTGAAGCAAAACATGTCCTGCTTAATGGACTGTAAATGATTGAGGGATTTCTTAACAGCTCAGAAATCTATACCTTGAAACGTATTTCATTTATTGAAAAGGTCTAACACTTCCACAAAATTTTATAAAAAAACCGGTGCAAATTGATGTTATTTGACATTTCCTTGTTGCAAATGGTTGCAGATGATTTTCCTCCACTCAAACAAATTGACAACACCAGTGCAAGACGCCTAGAAAAGGCATTCCTCCACCGGGAAACCATTTCTAGGTTTTCTACACTGCAGACTTGTTGTCAAGCTGAGAGGTGGAGTGGTTTTGCTTTATGGTTGAACAGCTCTCGTTTTCACATTGCTTCGCAAACTGAATGCTTTTAAAGAAAAATGCCTATTTTTTTGCAGATGATCCAGAAAATCTCGTACATTTTCTTCTTATAAGTCTCAGCTCAGGGTCTAGACATTGTGGCAATATTTGTTATTGCCATATTTTTGCAGGGAATTGCGTATTGCTGTGCCCGGATTTGCTGCTACAGCTATTGGCATACTTGTTGTCGAAAGTTAAAGCGAAAATCTTTGAGCAGCTCCACCAACTCCAACTCCAGCGTGGCGCCTCTTAGCAAGAATGAATATCGAACTCAAATAAGGTAATAAAACCTGCTTATTTAATTTGTCATACCACCAATTTTGATAGACACAATTGTTTCAGGTCCATGAATCCCGAACAACAGGGGAGAAAATCGAGTTTATGGAGGAAATTTTCTGAAACGTCTAGAGATGAGACGCTAATATTTAGAAACTACGATAATTACTATGGGAGAGAATTTCAGAAAATATCGAAATCGGACCAACAAGCAACAGGGTAAGAATAAAAACAAAAAAAAATATTTATTTTTGTTTGCATTTATTTTTTTTAGAAATATGGAGCTTTCCGCTACTGGACTTTACAGGGCATTTCAAAAACAACAAAAAGCCACTGTTTTAACCCATTATTAAACGAATGTTCAATTAACTGGGGAAGAAATCTATGTGATAAAAAATTCCAATGCAAGTTTTCGCAAATATGGATTAAAATCACTTGCTCTGGAGAAATGAATGACAAATGAAATATAATTTTCAGAATTATACTCGTAACAATGTAAGGACTTAATAATTTTTAGAAATATGGGGTATCATTTTTTTCTGGGAAACGGTGCATAAAAATTGTATTACCTCACATTTACTTTGTACCACTCTCATCTAAATTCGTTTTTACTTCAATATTTTGTATAGAAAGTTGGAGAGTGAGGTTCTAGATAAATCGGGCATTACTCGCGAAATTGCTCGAGCTCCATGAAAAAAGAGGTCTCATTTTATTACAGTGCTCCTTGTAGAAAATGCAAAGGATGTTTTCAAAATGGCACACAGTAATATCTTAGAGTTCAAGCTTATGTAAAAAAGAAGTTACCCGTCAATGTCCTCCGATGATTTCGAAATTGTTGAGCTCGAGTGAGCCCAAAAAAACTAGAATTAGTTCGAGAAGGCAGGAAACGATAATTCATAGAAAGTGAGTGAAATGTCGTGAAACTCCCTCAAAAATGTAGTTTTACATTCAGAACTCAGAATCAAAAAGGGATAGGCGAGCGAAATTCGCAGTCCTCTGGTAATTGAGCGCTTTCTCTTTGAGTTACATTTTTGTGTGCCTGCCTTATGAAAAATGAAAGATTTGTACCAAAATAAGGGGCCTCTTTTTGTAAATGGAAAGGGTATTTAGAGGATGTCACGATCTTCGTGAGTACAAGGCTGAACGGCCTTTGAAAAAGGTTTTTGGGGTAAAAAAGTGAGGGGAAAGGTCAGCTCTCGGCCTTTGTATTATTGCACTTGGCATTGGCATTGACACGCGATCTCGCGCCCCAAAAAAGCTTCCTCGGGTTTGATAAGACAAGATCGACCATTGGACCACTACGTTTTGCCGGCACCAATACTCTATATTCAATCCAGACAACTAGGTCTTGGAAACCTAATGCTGCATTTTCCAATAGCCTGGCTCGCTAAATATCTCAAGGCTTCATCAGAGATCAACAGTAAGATTTCCGCTCACAAGGAGAAAGCGAAGCTGACAATATCTCTGGTACTACTACTGAAATACGTAAGTACGTGCACCAAATACATTTTGAGTCTGCCTTAATTTGGACAGTGCAGAACAATTTTGAGCAGACCCAAAGTCTTTTAAGAGTAGGTAAGTATGAGCCATAAGAAAAAAGCTTTTTCTCAGGGTTGCAAAATCAGCAAGTCTGAACTTGTTCGCTCTCTCTTAAACAACAAATTGTCTGCGAGATAAAATGGGAATTTATGATGCACCCGCCTAAGAAAAGTACAAAGGATTTACGTGAATTCATTCATTTTCTTTTATCTGCTCAAGAATAATTCTTTCAGCAGCATCCAAAAACATATCGGTTTTTGCCCTTTTTTAATTTATTTCCAATGTATTTTATTAATGTACAAAATAAGTAATGACAATGCGAATACAGAAAGACAATTATCGTCTAAAAAATAAAAGTCTATCATTGTTAGAAATGTGAGAACTAGTATTTTCGTCTGAACAATATGATCTCGCTTGTATATCACAATACTTGAATTAAAGTTAGCAAATCACTTTAAATATTTAGAATTTTGTTTGCTCTGGCTTCGATGAAAACAGACTCTTTCAATGCCTTCAAAAATTCGACTCTGGTTATTTCCCCAGTGTCTTGCTTGATCTAAGGAAAGCGATTATAAATAATAAGTATTAGACCAAATAAAAGTAATAATATTCATACCTTCGCAAGCGCCATTTTCATTCGGTTGAATTGTATCATAAACATCGCAGCCATCGAGGTTTGTCCCGGGTCGACTTTGTTGAGAAAAGTCAAAATGTATTGCCACAATTCCATTCTCTGCAATATTAAACAGAGGAAATGGAGGGATAAATTCAGATGAAAAAGGGCTTTAATTCACTGGTTTTCTCGGAAAGTATGCCAAGAATGTTGGAAAACGAGTTGTCAATCCTTTGAGCCTCTCTCTTCTCCTCCCTCCCCCTCTCTTCCAAGGCACTAAAATCAAGACCCTTTTCAAGTGCAAAATAAGCTGAATTTTCCAAAAACGTGTTTCATTTGATATTTTTACATACGAGAAGGGCATTTCTTCAGCTCCTTTCCAAGCCAAAACTCACTCATTCAAAAGACCAAAATTGTAAAATATCCCAACGGGGAGAAATGGACGCAAAAAACTTGGCTGAAGAGCTTTAGTTGCAAAATGTAAAATCCAACACGAATGTGGATCCTAAAAAATGTACACAACCAAACATTAGGGAACTTGCCTGGCTGATATCTTGGGCATTTTTCGCGGGAATCTTGGTGTAAAGTTGGGCTAATGTCAAAGACATCTTCACAACTTCCGTGTGGTGCTCCGACAATTCCCTATTCTTGATGCTCTCCCAAATATCGTAGCACCGTTCCAGGGAAACGCCACCCTCAGAGGAGGCGTGTTCTAAGCTGAAAAACAAAGACCCTTGTCAACTGAAAATGTATCAAGAAAATAAATAAACACGACGAGGCTCAAAATGAGCTACAAAGATATACACAATGCAAGACGAAAAACCTGTCAGAATCAGGCCTTTTCGCGCCTCCTCCCCCATTTTTTTTTTGGGGGGGGGGGATATAAGAGGGGCTTTCATTTCGGCCTTTTTGGCCTTTTTTAACCGTGTCCACTCACTTTTTGCCAATTTCAGTGGACTGCCCAAATAACAAGAATGTTTTCAGACACAATGAAAGTATGTAACTGTATGTAATAAGAGACATTTTTTACTGTCTCACACTGTTCCAGCCCGACCATCTTTGATGAAATTTGCGAGTGCTCACAGTGCTCCTTTGCAAATACTCAAGGAGTGGTAGGATTTACTATTTTGTGAATGACACGGCATTATTTGTTGTCTTATGGCCCATGAAATTGGTTCTGCTGTTATCACTATTTTTTCGGGGAGAGTCAGTCCCTTGTTTGACCACAAAGCTATGGGACAAAAACGTGGCATTTTTCCCCTTGAAAATAGGTTTGCAATTTTGCATTGTCTGCATGCCTGACATACTTTTCTACTTTGATGCATCTTTAATTCTTCCCCTTTTCAAGTTGAGAGAGCTGAGATTGATTTCCAGTTTCCTTGGTTCTACTTAATCCATAAAGAGAAGTGATCCCTTTGGAAAGCACTTGAACCGTTTCTATCAGAGCTAAAGGTGGGTTCGTTTAAGTAATTCAATTTACGTATTTATGTTCACTTATTTGTGCCCGACTCTAGATATGCATGCCAAGAAAGTGGCAAACTGCATTTGGTGGTAACACCCGAATACTTATCTGTGTTGCAAACTTTTCAGGGGGTGTTTCTAAAGTTGTTTTCACGTACAAATGTGTATCCACATTCTAAAATGAACGCGACTTTAATACTTACCTCTCTTTGATTGCCTTGTCCCAAAGGGCCCTTGAGTTCTTCAGCGTGCTCTCGACTTGACCGGCGCTCAGAGAAAAATGGCAATTTGTGCAGAAATATTCCGACTCTGCGCAGAGATGATTTTTCGGTCTGGAAAGCGGAAGCCGAAAGTTAATGCATCACCCAACAAATCGAGTTTCAACGACTTTGATCGATTCAAGAATGAATAGAGGCTGGAATTTTCTCGTCAACTTACTTGAGACCCTGAAGCATTGAGCAGTGCTGGCAAACGAGGCTGTTGGACCAAGTTCCGCAATCGCTCTCATCCATGCATCTTGCGCAAAAGCAATCGAAATACCACTGTTCCTTCAAAAGTTTCCGCCGGCTCAGGACGCCATCTGTCGGTTGAGAAAAAAAGAATGAAATGGGGTGTAACATTTGTCTGTCCAGCGACAGAAAAAAGATAAACAGAAACTAATAACAAAGTACTTTTTAAGACAAGGAAGGACACTCTTCAACTTGGCGAAGCGGAAGTCAGTAGAGCGATGTTACACAATATTCCGTGAAAGGCAATAACTTCCTTATGGCAATTTCAAGGACCCATGTCATTTATTTACTTTAAAAGCGGAACGAAAGCGTAGAATTGTTACCTTATGCTTCTAGGCTTCTACTAACTGAAAAGAGCTGTTTTCACTGCCTTTCTCTGTAATTTATTGCAATCGATTTCGGTTTTGGTGAACCTTATCAACAGACAGGAATGAAAAATTTTTGATAGCAGGTGAAGAGGACGAGTTGAATGAAAGTTACTTTATTTACTAGAGCAGTAAAATGTCCTCCACCTCCTTCCTTTTTTATGTCGCCAATTTCTTTCCGTCTTTGAGAGTTTTATCTTATCGTTTGTGTTAGATGACTTTTGACAATTGGACCATCGTGTAAAACGTGATTATAAGTACAATGGGTGGTTGAAATTTCTATTTTGAGTGCTTAGATGCCACGGACTGGTCAGAATCCGAGCCAGATTTGCTGTTGTAGCAGTTTGAAGAGAAGGAATTCTCGGTTTTAAATCCATAGTTGCTTTTTAAGTCCAAGGAATCTCTGTCCAGAGACTCCTTAGATCCGGCCAAGGCTAATTTTAATCCAGACTTGGACTCGGACTTCAAATACTTTGTCACAAACTTTGCAATGATCTCAAATATAAGCAGGATCACTGAGACCACAATCACAATCGCCAACATGATAAAGGGAACATTGACAGTTTCCATTCCCAAGGATTCAGTTCCATCCTCTTGGTGGCCACAGTTGTGACCAGTAGAAGTCCAAGACAAAATAATCTTCCGGATCTCTCCCGTCTCCATCATGTGACTCAAACTGTAATCAATGATCTGTGATCCTTTTTTTTGTAACGGAATTGACTAATGGTCAATTTACTGGTAGTTAAAAAGGTCCTTGTAGGGCGAGTTTTTCCTGATCATCATTGCCAAGGGAACAGCATACTTCAAGCTTCTCACGGATTGGACATTGCACATCATGCTACCCAGCAAGGAGTTCAGGGTCACTTCGTCCACAACAAAACCTCTTTTGTTCTCATTGATCAACTTCTCAGCACCTTCGTCAATATTCTTGACCCACTCTAACCTGTGCTGATAGACCAACTGCTCAATCCTTGTCCCAACCTGAAACAATTCTCTGTCACTGAAGATGTCAATGACGTTGTCAGCTGAAATTAATTTCGAACCTTAAGTCTTTGAAGGGTTGGCGATCCCTTGACTGACATGATCCAATAGTCAGAATCATGGTACAGGGTGTGCATGTCAATGAAGGGCAGGTGGAACCTTTTGACTGCCAGGAAAGATGTCAGGCAAGCTGAGTAAGCCACATACAGGACAATTCCTGACAAAAACATTGCCAGAAAGATGATCCTGGTTGACAGCATTGCTGGTTCCGTGGGACAACCCTGCAGCATCAGTCCATGGATTGCCACAAAGAAGGAGTTGGAGAAGTCAAACTTGGACTCCGTCAAGCCGTTTTGATTCTTTGTGACAAAATAAATGAATGCCATGGCAATTGCTGATATTGTGTATGAGATGAAAGTGACCACAAATAGTTCCGGTTTGAAGGGTTTCACAAAAGTCTCCAGACCCTTATTTCCGGTTCTCCGCTTGACAAAAACACCAACCCTGGCCCAATCTATCCCGACAAGATAGTCTGCCCCTCCAATGCGGTTGGCTCTGAACGTGAAATCGGTGATGCCAACATCAGCCTCGTCTCGGTGCATCATGCCAATCATTCCGGTGAAAGTACCATCTGGCTTTTCTAGTCCCCAGCTCCCGTCAATGCTTTTCTGGACGGAGTAACTAAAAAGGATTCGAGTATTTGCCTGAAGATGAAAATGAAATAACTTATGAATTACGTAAAATTGGTCCTTTTCTTAAGAATTCTCCAAATCTCCCCCATGTAACCACCAACTTCCATGACTTGGCTAGAATTGTCTTTGTAATACCACTCACTGTACGGCATTTCCTAAAGATGATTGGTCACAAAAAATTATAGAATCACATCATAAATTATGATGCCTACCATTTCAGTGACGGCTCTAAAGTGCTTGCCATTCAAATTGGAACGTCTCTCCCAAAGGGGAAGATATGTCCAGCTAACACCTTCATCAAACTTCCATGATCCAACTTTTGAGTACTCCGTTGAAGAGCTTAGCTCAACTTTGTAAGCTTCATAAATTGTGACAGATGATTTTTCTTCCAATGTATAGAAAAAGAAGGAGCTGTCCAATCTCAAGTTCAGGGAGTTCAACATGTGTCTGTTGTCTTCTGCACTGCCAGACAATTTTGCCAGCCAGTGAATGTTGGAATAGAACATTGTGTCCTTGATGTAGTCGAGCATTGGATACTTGTCCAAGGCGACTAGTGAAATTGCCAGCAATCGGTTGGTGCTTTGGACTTGTTGGTCCATTTTTGGAACAGTATCCTGTTCCATGACAATCCCTGATCCAAGACCATTATAGCTTAACAGCTTCTGTGTCATGATGGAATCTGCGAAGAATCCTGGCATATTTAAGAGCAATTTCAATTTCAATAGGAGGGGTCACCTTTCAGTGTTGACTGATTGGTAAAGATCAATGCTTGAGACTGTCCAAAATGCCTGACAATATCAGTCAAAAAGTAAGGCTCTAGATTCTCGGGCGGTTTAACCATATTGAAAGAATTCCCTTCAGCGGCTCGTTTTGGTCTTACGATAGTTTTGGTTACAACAAAGCTCTCTACTTTTTTCGTCTCATTGACAGAATTGGAATCAATCACGCCAAACATTTCTGGACGATATTCTTCTTCCAGAATTTCTTCATACACAAATCTCAGTGCTTCTTCAAAGCAGGCATCCATGTCTTGACAAACGGTGAGATTGAGCAAAAATCCAACAAACAAAAACGTTATATTGAGCAAACCAGTCATATTTGAAGTCTTATGAAGTACTGCAGAAAATTTCGGTGTTGTTTTTGTTCGTAAAAAGTGAAAAGTAGGCTATAATGTTACCCATTTGATACTGCGGAAAAATATCGAATTCAACCAATTTGTCTGGCATATCCATATATTCAGGTTCAGCAATATGTTGTATGACATTGGAAATTGACTTAAAATTAGCTCCTATACGTGAATCAAAGTATACACATGGGAACTTAGCTCAATATTTCCACACAAAAGAATGCTTTCTTGCCAAAACTACTGCAAAGGTAAAATACAAGGAGGTAATTTTTATCAAGCATTCGAATTACAGCCAAAATTTTCTCTTGACTTGTCAATTATGTGTTTCTATGGCAAAATACTAATATGTATCGTCGAAAAAAACTGTTCCAACCACTTTTTGACAGGCAACGGCTGAACGAATTTGCTGCGCTCAAAGGTGCATTCAAGGAGCATTCAACTCGTACATGATCTGAGCTTTTGGTATCTTCCTTGTAATCAACATTCTGATTTTATGGTGCTTACAGGGCTAGGCCTTTCTCTGGGGAAATATTGCACCAAGCCGTTTTTAGCTGACAAAAGCAGCTTTATTTACAAAGCTTGTAATTTCTTTGATCGGACGCCGCCGTTATCGACTGTACACGAGATTGGTCTCTATGCAATAAGAAGAGACCGCAGGTTTTTATTGTTCCCCGGGTAATTTTCGCGTCCTCAGGGGATGATTCGTGTGGTCAATGAAAATTAGGCAAGACGAGGAGGGATTCTTAGCCAAAATTCTTTCATTTTCACCCGCGAATTCAGGGGCTTGTAGTCAACGTAACAGCTTTTATGGCTTACTCTGTACGGAGTCTATGTAGCGGATGGTGAGCTCCTCTCCGGCCGGGATGAAGCGTTGGGCGGTTAAAACCATGGCTCCGGCATTGCATTTGGTCGATTTTTTCTTGCGTCGCTCATGTTGCAAATTGGATTGGCAAGAGTGAGACATTAGTGCCAGCAACGGAAAAAGGCCTCTCCCATGTCCTGAAATTGACCAAAAAAAATTGAAAACGTATAGTAGATACGTGGTTATTAAGGTGGCATAAAGAAAGACGCAAAAAATCTCGCCATTTGTTAATTAAAAAGACCAAGGTCTGATCCTTTGTTTGCTACCTTCTTGAGGGCTTTCCAAAATTAAAAAGCAAGTAGTTACTTACCTCCAGACGTAATTGAGTCCACGCCGAATGAGTTGATTCGCATCATTCCAAAAGCATGGACGATTTCATCCTTTGAGAATTGCAGCATCCCCATCTCGTTGTGAAGTAGATCGCAAATGGCTTCTGTGTGACTGACCATTACCTTGTCCTATGGTATGAAACGTAAACAAACAATGTAATAAAATGTAAACAAACGCTAAGAAGAAGAGGATGATTTCAAGAAGGGCACAAATCTTATATGAGTGAAGAGGAGACGAGACCATTTGTAAGCTCCCTAAGGCCATAAAAGTAATCTTTAAAGCGGATGAAAGCAAGAGAAAGCAAGCAAGCACGACGTCCCAAGGGACGGCCACTCACTTCCTTCCAACAGGGGGATAATCTCTGGTGGTGTCACATATTAATCACCTTAAACAATTCGACCCTGTGATCCATTAGCTGGTTAATCCACTCCGCGTTGAGAGGGGGTTTCAGGGAGGCCTTGGTCAAAAGCAGTCGTATCACTGCCACTGAAGAGTAAACCTGAGCATACATGTACACATCAAAGATAAAAAGGTTGTTGCGTACTTTACGATTCCCATCATCTCGTACCAGATTTGAATGACCAGCTTTGATGTCAATGGTTCGCGCCCTCATCATACGAGATAGCCAGACGCACTCTTCTTTTTCCGGATGTTTGCACTCGCACTCCTTGGAGCACATCGGCATGTCGCACTTGGTGCATTTGTGATGAAAATCGATGGGCCCGAGGCAGACTAAGCAAATGGGCTGACTTTGGGGTGCTATGATAAGGGGTGGATCGACCAGCACTATTTCATGAGCTTGAATGGGTCTCGTGGCAACCAGATATCTCCCAACAGAGTCGCTTTTTGCCACCCTGAAAGGCCTGCATCGAGCTGCTGATGACTTCTATAGACATGTCATGATATGCAAAATACATGAGCAAACACCATCCTAGGTCAAAGAATTTTTATCCCTACCCCAGAAAAGAAAAATGAGGGTCTGGTGGTTGCTCATGTCTTAACCATTGGAGTTGTTGTTGTTGTGCCATTTAAAGCTCCACCAGGACCATGTCCCTCCTCTTCCTCATCGTGAACATCAAAGGCTTCTTCCTTGTGCAGATTTATGCAGTTCTTGCAAGAGGCGATGCCGCAATCGGTGCACATCTCGAGGCCTTCAGTGTCATCTTGTCGAAGGCATAAAAAACAGGCGGAGTCTGAAGACATCTTGGCTTGGCTACGGCCTGCGGGTACGACGGGTAAGTCTGGAAAAAAGGGGTGAGACAAAACCAATAATCAGATCAATTAAGCACAGCCTAGCGTTGAAGATGTTTGAGCAAGAAGTTAGCGAAAAAGTATTGGAAGAAAAACGAGAGCAAAGATGGAAAAAGCTGTCAACATGAATTAATTAACAAAACTCCCCGCCATTCTTTTTGGTGACAGATTTCATAGACGTGGCGGTGCTTTCTCCAAACAATTTATTATGCAGTTTTTAAGTGCATATTCGAGATGCATGCATGTGCAACCTTGGAAAAAGGAAGAGGCTTTTTAAAGTAAACTCCGGCCATTGTTTGGGAAAAAAAGTTTTTCCAACCCTTTCTTTCTTTTCATTTGCTGTTGGTGCCTCCTGCCGCCCATAGCGTGCGTTCATTATTTCTTTGTTTAAGTTAGCATATACTTTCACATGTGCCGGCCGGCGAAGGTATTATGCTAATGCCATTTTAATGATTTTCTCTCGAAAAAGTTGGTCGCCAAAGTTGGCAGCATTCAAGCTCTAGATGTACAGCATCAGACAGAGAGACAGAAGTTTGGAGCATCTCCAAGGCTGGTGGGGTGGGTGTTACTGTTATACCTTTGAATTTCAACGAGGACACAAGAAGAAGAGTTCAAAGCAAAGGACAACTTTTAGTCACAACTCCCTTGTGAAAAATTCAACAAATTGCCACTTCAAATGCAGCCCAAGACTTTTTGCACTGTTGGAAAGTACTACTTTGAGAGTGGCAAAATTCAATTGCCAATTATTAAGTTACTAAAAACAGAGTACATTTTCAACAATAGGGGAGCTTCTGTCTGGTGATCTGTTTTTCAGGTTGTACATTGAAAACTATCTCTTACACTTTGATAACATTCCCCAAAAAACTCTTGTTAAAGCTTGTTCATTTTCTAGTGATGTCAGAGGATTTAACACAACAAAATAGCTAAACCAAGAAAGAAACGACGACGAGAGAGAAGATAAATAGTTGCGAAAACTTTACATCCCATTTTCATCTCGGTCCCAGAGGCTTGCTTTGCTTGCTTGCTTCGTTTTGAAAACACAGCCCCAGGCGAATCGGAAACTTCTTTATACTCGGGAATAGAGGGGCAAAGCAGCTAGTGCTAGGAGTACAAGATTAGATACCCCCAAAAGTCTGGAGCGGAGCAAGTCATCCCTTCCGCTGAGGACTATACCCAAGGGGGACTTTGGACGTCGTACTCTATGTTCTTCAGTTTTAAAAACAATGCCTGAGTTTTATGCAGAAAAACTACTGCTGAATATGCAGGCAAGAATCAGAATCAAGACTTTGATGTTGCGTCAGAAGTTGGCAATAAACATTGCTTATCAAACGGTTAGTAAGTAGATAAAATAGATACCAGCTGGAAAAGCCGCCCCGGGACATAATACAAAGAAAATCAGCGGCCTAAGTAAACACACCCAACTTTGGACCCTGGGGCTATCCTATGCATAGTCGGATAAAAGCTGAAGCTGTTGCTTTTAATTGTTAAGAAATGACAAAAGATAGTCACTGTTTGTTATCGAACGACAAATGCATGTCTGCATCTCACTACCCAATTCTAGTCTGGTACGTCATAAATTAGCTTAACTTCTAAAGAGTATGTACGCTGTAACCTGTTGCAGGGTGTTGCAGCATGCCTGTCAATTACTGATTATCTGTTAGACCGAGGACAAGATTGTAAAAAAGAAGTCTTTAGCATGTTCTTGGGACACCCTGCAACCCAGCAACCTGGGTATTTTGAACAACTTTCCAGCCATTGCAGGAAATGCCTTAAAATTGTTGGCTGTTTTGAGTCAGGCACGAGATTCTAGACCAGTTTTGCAACTTGTTGGACAGAACAAGGTGACAGTCTGTGATTTTCTTGATGACAAGAGTGAGTAGCTCTAGCTGTGTCCCTGAAAACTTTTCCAGGAGACTGAAGCACTGTTAATCTGGTCGAGCATGGGGGCCTCTGCAATTTTATGAGGGCTTTTGGGCCAATTTTGAAGGCTTTTTTTTCAGGAAAAAGATGCTGTTCTGAAAAAAAAGTTAAGGAAGTTTTTCTTTATATTGCAATTAGCTAAGCCGTGCATGTTAGGTTATGCTGGCGCGAGTAGCTTCTGGTTTCAGATTTTGCAACTTTTGACAAAGGCAAAATGCAAAGTTTGAAAATCACTTTTTTAAAAAGAAAGCTAAGCAATTTCAAGCGGGAAATGAAAAAACTTTTACAGCAATCTTCAAACGTTTATTGTTCTAGCCGGACTGAAAATAAATTTGAAAACTTTTCAAAAAAACTCATTTTGAAAATGAATTCTCCTGATTTTGATGTTTTGATGCCTAATTTCCATGCTTTTTGAAGTTTAATAGAAGGCCTCACGACCATAAAAACAATCAAAAGACTTTGATCAAAAAGTTTAAATTGAAACACCCTTTTTTGATGGCAAGCTAATTAATTGAGATTCATAGGCATGCATAGGTACTTGATAGTACGCTTAGAAGATACCATTCATTTCACAATCAAATTGCTGTTAAATCAATTAACCTTAATGATTTAATACGGTTGCCTCTATGACGTCAAAAAACAATTCTTAAAGCGCTTACCTGTAGCTGGGAGGTCTTGAATTTTCCAAATGAACTCTGCAGAGGAGATGATTATT
>JAAUYL010006482.1_pt1 | contig 13024 bp, 13 predicted proteins | sample 7278011 | NCBI WGS metagenome assembly JAAUYL01 (sample SAMN14350225, study PRJNA611818) | marine sediment metagenome | isolation source: surface marine sediment (1.8m) | place: French Polynesia: Moorea | collected 2018-08 | reverse complement strand
TCTTTTTACCCTGATTTTAACAATGATACCTATTTTAGGCGATCGCTATAATTTTTTAAGCGATCGCTCTATTTAGAATACGCTATATATAGTGTCTTTGCGTAAGTCCTGTGAATATTGCACTAATCAGAATAGAGGAAGGCATCGCCACTTTCCCACCTCATCATCCTTACTCCCCTACTCCCTCACTCCACTTACAGAGAGCGGACTAATAAAGTAATTCCCTGACGACCGACAACTGCAATTTCTTGACCTGGATAGAGAGTCATGCTGCTGTAATCTCTAAAAAGCATAGCAGGCCAATATGTAGTTTTATATCTAACTCTCCCAGGCTCATCAGCAGTAATTTTTTCTTCAACTACAGCAACTTCAGGTTTAGAAAACATTTTTGGAGCATCACAACGAAATTTCTGCATTATTATTCTTCCTTATATAGTTTCAGTATTAACCTATTTGATGCCCCTGTAATTTAAAAATATTGACAAGTTGAAAAACTTAAATTTTGTTCTTAATTAGCACTACATTTTACTTCTGTGGTTTTCCGGAGGTTGTTTAATTTGTACCTGAGATTATTTTCTTTGGATATATATACTTATGACTTATGAGCGAAAAATTAATTCAAAATTTATATATGTAGATAGGCAGAGATAAATAGACATCTCCAAAAATACCAATTTTAGAAAGACGGGTTCAATAATTGATAATGGATAATTGATAATTGATAATTACCTCTCCCCAAAAGGAAGAGGATTGAATAAAAGGAAAATAAATTTATTGTTTCTCTTGAAATAGAAGGCTTTAAACCTTAATTATTCGGTAATAGTTTGAGAATCTTTTCTGGAGAAGTCTAATATTATATGTTTCATCCAAGACGAGAAAAGTTTGTATAGCAACTTGGTAAAGTAATTGGGATTGCTTCGTCGTTCCTCCTCGCAATGACATTTCACACTTAATTAAATCTACCTACTTATGCAATGCAAAAATCATCAACTTCTCTTATTTTTACCTTTTGCATTTTAACTTTTGGCTATATCTCCTACTCCCTATTCCCTATTCCCTATTCCCTATTCCCTATTCCCTACTCCCTATTCCCTAAGAATTAAGAATGAGGTTCGCCAAACAATACCAACGAACAATTTAACTCTTTCAAAACCTCATTAGTCACATCACTAACTGCCAAACCTCCAGCAGTACGGCGACGCATAGAACGCAAAACAACTAAATCAAAAGACCTCGCCATTCTAATAATTATTTGAGCAACATTATCATTAGCAACAACATTTATTTTCAATTTCACATCAAGTTCATCCACAGAAACAATTTCTGAAAGTTGAGACTTAAACTCATCAATTTGTTCTGAAGAAGTCAGACTAGAACATATATGTAATAAAGTCACTGAAGCCTGATTAGTATCAGCAAAAAGTTCGGCAAAACGTACAGCTCTTAATGTTTGAGGAGTAATGTTTTTGACTGGTACTAAAATTTTATGAATATCAATTGGATCTTCCAATAATCTTGTCACTGCTACCGGACAATGGGAAGACCAAAATACACTATCAATAATACTTCCAAATAAACGCGCCCGTAAACCAGTTTGTTTACTCCAACCCATAATAATTAAACTGGCATTTTTTTCCCGAGCAGTGCAGCTTATTCCCTGAGAAACATCATTATAAATTCTTAGTTCTGGTTGAGTTTTTACTTTAAATTCTTGACTAATTTCTTGAGTTCGTTTTAGTTGTCGTTCACTATCACGAATTCCTGTAGTTAAATTTGGTTCATCCAGATGAAAGTTAGCTTTAACAATAGATAAAGGTACAACTAATCCTGACTCATGTTTAGCTAACATTGCCCCCATTTCTAATAAATAACGCTCAGTTTGAGGATTATATATAGAAACCAAAACAGTAAATTGTTGCTCATCATTTTCTGTCTCTAATTCCTGTTCCTGAGTTTCCCACCAAATTCCAGATTTCTTACCACCATTAAATACATTCAAAGGTTGAGATAATAAAGGAGCAAATCTAGCTGTAGTTAAAGGTCCGAGTATAGAAGTTACTAACATTAGAACAATTACACCATTGAAAAATGGTTCTGTGATAATTCCTTCTTTCAAACCAACTAAAGCTTCCACCAAAGTAGCAGCAACATGAGGTAAAGTTAAAGACCACATTGTCAGAGTTTCTGGGAAATTATAGTTGTATAATTGTTTTGCTAATAAAGCTGCAATAAATTTACTAATAACCACACCAGCAATAATAGCTAAAGTCATTAAAAATTCTGAAGTTATAGTTGAAACAAAAGCCGGAACATCTAACAGCAATCCCATATCAACAAAGAAAAAAGGAATAAACAATGTACTGCCAATAAATTCCACTTTTTCCTTAACCGGACCATTTCCCACAACTTCATTCACGGCAATACCAGCTAGTAAAGCTCCAACAATAATATCAACATGAATTATTTGTGCTTCCACACTAGCCAGAAATACAACTAACATTATGAATAAAAATTGATTGCCTTCTTCATCCCCAGTTCGACGGAAATATTGTTCGCCTAACCATTTAAAACCAAACAAAACAATTACGGCATAAATCGCTAATTTTCCTAACTGAATAATCAAACTAACAAGATAAAATTCTCCAGCATTAACCGACACACAAATTGCCAGAATTAACAAAGCAGCAATATCAGTAAATATAGTCGCTCCAATAGTAACAGTAACTGCTTCATTACCAACCACTCCTAATCAATTAACAATGAGATAACCCAACAAAGTATGAGGAGCAAAAAGAGAACCAATTAAAACTGAAGCATTCCAGCCAAAACCGAAAATTATACCAACTATAATTCCAGCAATAATTGGCATAATAAAAGTGATAAAGCAAAAACCAATGGAGCGATTTATAGTTTTATTAAATTGTTCTAAATCAATTTCTAAAGCGATTACAAACATCAGATATATTTTGCCAATATCTGACAGTAATTTCATGGTTTCTGTATCGCTACTGAGAATTTGTAAACCATGAGGTCCTAGCAGGACTCCTCCCACTAATAATCCCACTAAACCAGGTAGTTTAATACGTTCAAAAATTGGCGGTATGGTTAATATAACCAGCAATAAAATGGTAAAAGCAACAATTGGAGTATTGGGCAGCAATTTAATTACCTCTTATTGAAATTTTTCCTACCTATACTAACAAAGCCCTTAGTTGAAGATGAAAATTCTCATAAAAAATCCTCACCTCATAAGAAATAGTTAGAGGCAAGGATTTAAAAAAGTTTCTATGTTATGGTTACGAGAAAAATCTACTGTAGTTTTCGACGCTGTAAGGTTGAGGTCAAAAACCAACCTCCTAGACCTAGCAATCCTATTAATGTTGTTGGTTCGGGAACAGCTTCATATGTTACAGTTCCACTTCCGAGAATGGGGTTGCGTGGTTCGTCTTCTGGAGTATAAAAGGTAGGATCGAAACCATCAGTAAAATCCCCATTAGAAAAGTGGAAAAAATCTCCAGAATAGTCTCCGACTGCTGTAAAAGGATGATAAATTACATGGTAATCTAGCCCTAGTAATTCTCCATCAAAAAAGTTGACGGTTGGAAAAGCTGGATAACGCTCGTCATCTTCGGCATTAATTCGAGAATCGCTAAATAAAGCGATCGACAAACCATCGTCAACTCCTAAACTTTCAAATCCAACCTTAGTCAAACTTGAATCGTCGAAGCTAAACTGACCATTGTAATAATCAGGGTTAGGGGCAATATCTAGTTCGGGAGACCCTGTTAGGAAAAAGCCCGAATCCAGATTGAGTGTGAAATTATATTTGACGGTGGCGGCTGTAGCAGGGTTAACTGTTACTAGCCCTAGGCTTAAAGTACTGCTAGCTATCGCTGCTGCTACTATAGTTAAAGTTTTGATGGTCATTGCTATTCTCCTTAATAAAACTGATATAAAATGTCATTTTGCTAAATCTGCTATCGTTTCTGACGCTGTAAGGTTGAGGTCAAAAGGAACCCTCCCAGACCTACTACTCCTATTAATGTTGCTGGTTCGGGAACGCTAGAAACTTTGGCAAATTCTCCTGTTGCTTGTAAGTTAGTTAATTCATCAACATAGGTCTCGCCAACTCTCCCCGTGTCAATCAATTCTTGGGTAGTTCGAGTCGGAAATGCCACATCTTCATGGCTACTAAAACCAAGAGGGAAACCAAACTCATCCATCCAATCATCTACATGGACGTGAGGTGTACTACTTTGAGGTGGTTTTGACCAGAATGTTAAACCATCACTTCTGGAGCCGTCTCCAATATTGATTCCGTCCGGATCAAAGTAAGTACCAGACTGAAGTATCTGCTTTGTTTGGGCATCAAAATTGAAGTTAACACCTGCATCTAAATGATTATCAGTATAGGTTATCAAAAGATTGCCTTGAGGATCGAAAAATGAGACATTGAGAAAATCTAAGTCATTGGTTCGGACAATTCCATCAGTGTAACTTTGGGTTTCGTCATAGCTAAACAAACCTGTAACTCCAAAGCCAGCAATTTGACCAGTCCAATCAAATTGAAAAGTAATAGCCTTAGCTACAGTGGGAATAAGGACAGTTAATGCCGTACTTAGAGTAATAACGGCTGTTTTGAAATAATGATACATAATTATATGGCTTGAATCTTGTTTACTTGTTTAATTGGTGGTGGTGTACAAGTAGTGATTTTTTTAGTTAGACTCCTTACGATGAGAAGGGTTTACTTATAAATATCACTACATCTACAGGACTACCATTTAATTTACCTTTTTTGAGAGACTGCGAAGAGCTGAACCTACCAGATAACCTCCTATTCCGAAGACTCCTAAGAGAGTTGTTGGCTCTGGAACACCTTTGGCATATTCCACAACTCGTGGTCGTACTGGGAAAAATCCGGTGAGTTCTCTAGACAGATAGATAGTTGTTTCATCTGCATCGAGATAATCTCCATCTCCATTCAAGTCGATTAGGCGAAATACATTATCTTCATTAGGTTGTGAGCCGTTGGAAGTAATGCTTAATTCTCCACTTGGACCTGTGGCAACAGAAAATGCTCCGGCACCAAAATCGAAACCTGTCGGAATATTGCTAGGTTCCCATACTTTTAATGCTTCTGATGCGAAATCTATGCTACCACTATCATTTTCATCTGTTAAACGGAAGATAGAATCACTAAATAAATCTAAGCCATATAAACTGCTGCTATCTGAATCAAAGCCAAAATAGAATGTTCCGATACCAAATGGGTTAGTATCATCAATGAAAATCTTGACTTCTGTTAGAGGGTCGATTACGTTATCATTATTGAGATCTTCAGCTCGGTAAACTCTCGGACTTCCTCCTGCTGTATCTGATATAAAGGCTACGTCATCAATAAAAGCGATTTCAAAAGCAGATGAGGCTGGGTTGAGAGCTTTCAGGTCGAGCCAGATACTTGCTTCTCCCATATCGTTGGCATCGCCGTCATTATTCAGGTCAACCGTGCGATACACAAAGTCTCCATTCGGCGTACTGATGGTATCTGCTTCAACTATATAAATTGCTCCACTGTTATCTTCTCCTAGTCCATTAGGAGTTAACAGAGGCAGTCCGCTTGCATTCTCCGTTGCTGAAAACCAAATATTGGCTTCTCCAGCATCAAGAGCGTTGCCATTTTTGTTTGAGTCAAGCAGTCGATAGACTGAATCTGTGTTCCCGTCACCGTAATAAAGAAATCCACTATTTGACTGTAGCATTGTGAAGACATTGCCAGTGGGATTAGCGAAACCAGAGGCGTTTGTATCGTCGAAATAGACAGAAACTTCACCAGTATCATTGGCATCACCATCCCCATTAAAATCCTGGGTTAAGTAAATTGCATCTAGAGTTTGATCTGCTACAAAAATACCACCGAAAGAGGCTCCATAGACTGGAGAAATAGTTACCAAGCTACCTGCAAAAGTACAAGATGCCAAAAGAATTTTTAGACTTATTTTTTCTATACTGCATTGATTCCTACTGAAAAGTTAACTCAGGATGAATATGAAAAAATTTCCTAATTTTTACCGAAAAATTGTGGGTATGCGCCTCCCCTTTTAAGGAATAAAGAAAAATTTTCATCTCTTTGTCAATCCTATCCGTTTTCAAGGAGAGGTAATTATTCATTATTCATCTCTTTGTCAATCCTATCCGTTTTCAAGGAGAGGTAATTATTCATTATTCATTATTCATTATTCATTGTTGAACAGATTTCTGTTTTAACTAGCTATCAGCTTTTTGACCTTGCGTTTAAACTGCTAACTGCTGATTGCTGACTGCTGATTGCTGACCGCTTTTTTAATACTGAACCTGCTCCCAGAAAGCCAAATGCTAACAGTCCCAAAATTGAAGTGGGTTCGGGAACAGGAGTCAGTGCCAAAGTCGGAGCTAGACCTTCGGTAGCGCCAACAGTATAGAAAATTCCATAGCTATTGCGTCCGTTGATATCGACATTACCAAATAAACCACTTAAGGCTATTCCATTATTAGTTTCAGGAGATTCGATCCAAGTGTTGACTAAGGAACTAATATCCCAACTATATATACCGTTATCTCCTACAGCAGTAGTAACGATCGCATTAGTACCGTCCACACCGTAGTCAATATCAGGAATATTACCGTTGACATCATCGAAAGGAGCTGTCAAGTTGTAGACGCTAACATTCAGTGGATTAGCATCAGTGGCAGGGATTAAGAAACTAGCTAAACTTGTCTCCTGCTGAAGCGTGAGAATTGCTTGATAATTCTTGCCTGCTAATGAGGAAAAGTCATCTGAATCGAACTTTAAGAAAGAAAAGGTATCTTGAGGACTTAAACCGATAGTTGTTGCTTTATCTACTAAAAGTCGAAAATCACTGTTAGCGCTGACTGCTTCCCGGAAGGTATAGTAAGCATCGTCAGCTAAAATATTTACTGTATCTGCATTAGCTCCAGACTGAAAGCTGAGAACTGTTACAGTTGCTAAACTCACACCTACAAATAATTTTTTTGTCAACATTTTAAACTCCTTATTTTTGTTATTTTTGATAAGATTTGCCTTTTAAAAATGAACTTGCTCCTAAAAAACCGAATGTTAACAGCCCAAAAATTGAGCCTGGTTCGGGAACTTGAAGTGGATCTATAAATCTAGCACTAACACAGGCACTCGTACACCCCAAAGACTGCCGAGTATAAATATCTGTAAAACTGCCAAATTCGGGAGTTCCAACGGTTAAATTAGTAGAAACAACACCATCTCCACCAGTCCATAAGATATTGCCATTACCTAATTCATAAACCCCTCTAATACCTCTATTTGCCACTCCCTCAGCACTGGTATAGAGACCAATTTGACTGCCATCAGAATCATATTCATAAATTCCCGCAGGGTTGGAAAAGCCAGCAGCCAAAACATTACTATCGCCACGGGTCGCTAGTTGTTGGGGAAAATCTATTCCTGTTACACCATCAGAATCGTGAAATGTTCCTAAAAACACCCCATTCAAACTATAACGTTCGAGATTTTCATCGGCAACATTACTAATTAATAATTCCCCATTGTAAAAAAGTACATCGTATGGAGAACCTGTAGCAAAAAAGCCTAAATTATTGCCATTAGTGTCAAAAGTAACAATTCCTGCTCCCGGTGCATTGTTATTTGTTCCAGCATTGGTAACATAAACGCGATCGTCAATGAAAGCCATTCCCCGAATATTATCTAGTCCACCACTAATTGTACTTAATAGTTTACCGTTCAAATTGAAACGAAAGATAGAGTCAGCAAGTTGATCGCTTACCCAGATTTCATTATTAACTTGGATAGCATTAAGAGGAGTTTGAAAAATTCCTGCTCCATCAATAAAGTTGTCATCGACTAAAGCTCCATCATAGGAATCAAACAAAAGAATACTATCGTTTAGGGAGTCCGGAATCATTAACAACTGCGCTGCTTGAGCTAAGTTAGCGCTCCCTATTGTTCCTAGGATGGTCAAACTGCCAAAAAGTAAATGAGAAAAAGATTTTAGCATCAGTTGAGTTTCTCTGAACATCGGGCTTTTACTTATTAGGAATTTATTGCATTTATTAATTTATGCTAGTTTAGCAAGGTTTTCAATAAAAGTCAACCCTAAAATTTTAAGAAAATATTAAAAATACTGTTTTTATCTATAAATTCAAATCGTCAAATCATTACAATTCAGACCAAATCCGTTTTAGTAATACCAAGCGTGAAAAAAGAATGTTACGAATAGTAAGGGGAATAAAAATATTTTTCAGAAGATTTCCCTTTGACAAAGCGGTGCGACCCCGCGCCCTCCGGGTTCGGCAGTTGCTTCAAGTCGGGGAACCCGCCCAACGCACTGCACTCACCGTCTCACGGCGCAAGCGGTCGGAACCAGGCGTTTTGTTCCGCAACATGTAAAGCGGAGCGGCTCTGCACTCTTCGGGTCTCCTCGCCATGGGAACGCCGACCAAGAGAGGGAACGCGCACCAAGAGAAAAAGATAATTTCAGAGCTAAAAAATGGTATTAAAGGCATTCCCATACGACTCGTGTACGGGCGATTCGCGCGCTCGCCCCTACGACTCCTGACTCAAACAAAAATCCTCTAGTCATTTGTAGCAAACATTTATCAAAATGGTATAACAGGGTATTTATAAAAGCCGAAGTCTTTGTCTAATAGATTGGTGGATAGGCTAAACAGTATAAAATAACTCGACTTTGTATTAGACGATAAAAATTTTTAGATAATATAAATTTAAGGCTCATCTATTTATTAAGAATTTATTTTAATTAATTAAGTCAAAAATACTCATACAAATTTTCGGCCTTGTCATAGGACTTAGGTAGTACAAGGTATTTTCGTCATTGTGACCGACTCTTAAGCAATCTCAAATCCTAGTTTTTCCTACCTCATGCGTAAGTCCTAATTTAGTTTCGCTTCACTTACAAAAGTAGAAAATGTAACTAAAGATAAAATACTATTCCATAGCATTATGGTTGACACCAAATCCTGCGATCGCCAATCAATGTTTGCATTTATTAAGTATTCAACCAGACATGATATAAAAAATAACAACAACTCTGTCAAACTTTATTACTGTTTCCTATTCCCTGTTCCTTCAAATCAAGAATAAGGCTCTCCAAATATAACTACTGAACAAGTAATTTCTGCCAGAACTTTAGTAGTAACATCACTAACAGATAATCCTGCTGCGGTACGTCGTCGCATGGAGCGTAATACTACTAATTGATATGATTTTGCTGCTTTACTAATTACAGGAGCAACATCATCATAACGAATAATTTTAATTCTAGACTTTACCTGAGTTTTTCCTTGAGAAATAAGCTGAGAAAGTTGGGAATGAAACTTCGTAATTTGTTCTGTGGAAGTCTGGCGATCGCATACATGAAGTATAGTTACGGAAGCTTGATTAGTATCAGCAAAAAGTTGCGCAAAACGTACAGTTCGTAATGCTTGGGGGGTAATGTTTTTAACAGGTACTAAAATCCGATGAATATTAATCGGCTTTTCCAACAAACGTACCACAGCTACCGGACAATGAGCAGACCAAAATACCCGGTCTATTATATTCCCAAATAAACGAGCTTTAATACCAGTAGTATTGTGCCAACCCATGACAATCAAACTAGAATTTTTTTCCCGTGCTGTGCGACTAACACCTTTAGCAAAATCATCATAAATTCGGATTTCTGGAGTAGCTTCAACTTCTAAATTTTGACTAATTTCTAAAGCAGGACTTAACCTTTGACTGCTCTGTTGTAAAGCCAAGTTTAACTGAGGAGAATCCATATTGACGTAACCTTTAACTATAGATAAAGGAATCATTAAACCTCCCTCATGCTTTGCCAACATTGCTGCCATTTCAATTAAATATTTTGTTTGTTCTGAAGAAAAATATACTGGCACTAATACCACAAATTTATGGTTAACAACTCCATCAACCGTCTCTGTCAAACTATCTAGAATTTGCTGATGAGTTTCCCACCAAATCAAAGAATTATCTGATGTAAAATCCACCTCTGGTAAAGAAATTTTACTCGCAAACCTAGCAGTAAGAATCGGACCTAAAATAGAAGTCACCAACATCAAAAAAATTACACTATTAAATATTACCTCTGGCAAAATTCCTACTTGCAAACCCACCAATGCAGCAGCTAAAGTAGCAGCTACCTGTGGCATTGATAGAGACCACATACTCATCGTTTCATGCCAATTATATTTATAAATCTTTTTTGCCAAAAACGCAGCCAAAAATTTACTCCCAAGCAAACCCAAAATAATAGATAAAGTTAATTCAAAGCTAGTTAAAAAAGTATTGACAAAAGCCGACATATCCAGCAATAATCCCATATCAACAAAAAAACAGGGAATAAATAAAACACTCCCAACAAACTCTATTTTTTCCTTAACCGGACTTTTCCCGACTACATCATTAATCGCTAAACCTGCCAGAAAAGCACCAACAATTTGATCGACATTAATCAATGTTGCACCCAAAGCAGCAATAAACACCACCAACAAAACAAACAAAAATTGATTACTTTCTTGATTAGTAGTTCGCCGGAAAAATTGTTTACCTACCCATTGAAAACCCCAAAGAATTATTGTCGAATAAATCGCCAAACTTCCCAATTGAATTGCCAAACTAATCGCCGAAAAATTACCGGCATTAATCGACACACAAATTGCTAATACTAATAAAGCAGCAATATCAGTAAAAATAGTCGCCCCAATAGTAACAGTAATTGCTTGATTTCCCACGACACCCAACTGCTGAACAATGGGATAACCTAAGAGAGTATGAGAAGCAAGTAAAGAACCTGTTAAAATTGCACCATTCCAACCCAAACCAAATATTTTGGCAATTAACGTACCAGTAATCAGTGGGAATAAAAATGTAGCAATGCCAAAACCAAGAGAGCGGTCTTGATTTTTTTTAAATTCTATTAAATCAATTTCTAATCCCGCGACAAACATCAGATAAACCTTACCAATATTTGATAATAATTTCATCGTTTCTGTTTCGGGGTCGAGTAAATTTAATCCATCTCCACCTAAAATAATTCCTGCTACTAATAACCCCACTAATCCAGGAAGTCTGAAACGTTCAAACAGAGGTGGAAGAGTGAGAATTACTAATAAAAGAATCGTAAATGTAACAATCGGATTTTGTGAAAGCAACTTTGTTATCCCCTAATAAAAAAAATATTCTATTACCTCTACTTTATAGTAAGTAGTAACAATTGAAGAAAAAAGAAGGTAAGCATTCAGCACTCAGCTATCAACTATTGCTTTTAGTTCTAGATAAAAGCTTTACTAATTGTTGAAATTTATTTTGTTTGTAGTAGGGCTTTAGCCCATTAAATATTTATTTTATTACTCAAGTCCTACTACTAGCTGAATACTGAATACTGAATACTGATAACTGAAAAAAAGGGCTTGACAAAAAAACTTGACATGGTAATATAAATATAATGGAAAAGGTGCGCTCATATATACTCAAATAAATTAGGCCAAAAAAACCATATTTCCCTGCTAGGCAGTATGCTGAGGAAGTCTGATAACTGATAATATCATTGCGACCGGAACGGAGTGGAGGGAAGCAATCTCAACTATTTCAGAGATTCAAAAACTGATAACAGAAAAAATGCCAAGGACAAGAGCAAGATCCTCCCACTACCATGCCTCTTCAACAATTAATAATTAATAATTAACAATTACCTCTCCTTGAAAACGGATAGGATTGACTAATCATGAAAATTTTTTCTTCTCAAGGGGAGATTGGAGGCCAGCGAGGAGACCCGAAGAGTGCAGAGCCGCTCCGCAATTCAAGTCGGCGACAGCCGAAACGCCATCCCATCCTAAGGTCATGCTCCGCTTTCCGACCGCTTGTTTCTCCTTTAAAGGATAGGATTTAAACCTTGATTATTCGGTAAAAACTGATAACAGAAAAAGAGGCTTGACAAAAAAACTTGACATGGTTATATAAATATAATGGAAAAGGTGCGCTCATATATACTCAAATAAATTAGGCCAAAAAAACCATATTTCCCTGCTAGGCAGTATGCGAGGAATTCTGATAACTGAAAAGTAATGATACAGTCTGGAAAAATCCTGAGACAACACTACAAAATTATTCAATCTCTCGGAAGTGGAGGATTTGGAGATACCCACCTAGCTCAAGACTTAGACTTACCAGGCAAACTAAAATGCGTAGTCAAACATCTATCACCCAAAAGTTCAGACCCAGGAATATTAACCATTGCCCAAAAATTATTTGACACAGAAGCAGAAACTTTATACAAACTAAGCAAAGACTCAGACCAAAGACCAAAACTATTTGCCCATTTCCAAGAAGGAACAGAATTTTACCTAGTCCAAGAATATATAGAAGGGCACGATATCAGCAAAGAACTAACACCAGGGAAAAAATTAAGCGAATCTTATACTATTACTCTACTCAAAGGAACATTAGAAGCATAAGAAAAAGCTCATCAAAATAAAATTATCCACCGAGACATCAAACCACAAAATTTGATGCGTCGCAGGTCAGACAACAAAACAGTATTGATAGACTTTGGCGCCGTAAAAGAAATAAGTGTATTAACCAAAGCTAACCAACCAGGTGTAACAACTTTAACTATTGCAGTAGAAACACTAGGTTATATGCCAAGTGAACAGGCGATATAGCTACCGCTAGGCTCCGCCAACGGTAAACCAAAACTGAGTAGCGATATATATGCAGTAGGAATGGTAGGAATAAAAGCACTCACAGGCAAAGACCCCCAAAATTTACCCACAGACCAAGATACAGGAAATATAATCTGGCGGAACCAAGCAAAAGTAAGTAACAGTCTGGCAGATATATTAGACCTCTCCAGAAAATAAACTTGCTCTTTATTTAAGACAAGCTAGAGTTGTAAAATTCACTCTCCCAAATCATTTTTCGTATCTTTTTCGTGAAAATATATTCCCTGTT
>JAAUYL010044800.1_pt1 | contig 13026 bp, 16 predicted proteins | sample 7278011 | NCBI WGS metagenome assembly JAAUYL01 (sample SAMN14350225, study PRJNA611818) | marine sediment metagenome | isolation source: surface marine sediment (1.8m) | place: French Polynesia: Moorea | collected 2018-08 | reverse complement strand
GCTGGAATGATAGACATGCTTGAATTGCCATTATCACACGATGAGCTGAATGATGAGCTCACTCGTTTCGTCAATCCAAAATACCCATCAGTGAAGCTCTTTCCAGGCGTGGAGAGATTGATCAAGCATTTACACAGCCACAAGATTCCGATCGCAATTGCGACCAGTAGCTCGCAAGATACCCTGTCTGAGAAAACCAAGAATCATGGGCAGGTTTTCAAACTTTTCGATCATGCCATCACAGCCAATCATCCGGGTTTGAAGAAGGGAAAGCCCGATCCTCAAGTCTTCTTGCTTTCTGCCGATCAGTTCTCAGAAAAGCCCTCTCCCTCCCAATGCCTTGTTCTCGAAGATGCTCCCAACGGTGTCGAAGCGGCCGTCTCTGCCGGGATGCAATGCGTGATGGTGCCACACCAATCGTTGACTGCACATTTCATGACCAAAGCAACGCAGGTTGTCCACAGCCTCGAAGACTTCAAGCCTGAAGACTTTGGTCTGCCGCCATTCTAACCCGCGCAATGTGCCCATATATTATCTTAGCCATGGTTGTAAATTGTCGAATAATAAACAAACATAGTCCAAATAATGTTGCTAATAACTCTTACTCATTCTCATTTTAGTACTCGAATGATCGAAATCCAAAATGAAATGTCTGAGCGAGCCCTCGAACTCTTGGCCTTGCCGGAGGACACTCCAGCCTTCATTCTCGACATTGGCTGCGGCTCTGGACTTTCGGGAGAGTGCCTTACCGAGAACGGTCTGTGTTGGATTGGCGTTGACATTTCCAAGTCCATGCTAGGTGAGTTTGCAAATGTGCGTCAAAGCAATTAATATATCATTTTAAACCATGCTTCATTTTTAGCAATTGCAAGGGAACGCGAGGTCGAAGGTGACGTCATGAACGTGGACATGGGAGACGGTCTTCCATTTCGACCGGGATCTTTTGATGGAGCGATAAGCATCAGCGCTCTTCAATGGCTGTGCAATGCTGACAAGGCTCACCATAGACCTGCCAAGAGATTGTCCAAATTTTTCTCGACCCTTTATGCTTGTCTGGTGAGAAAAATAATGAGATCATTCAATAATTCAACGTAATCCACATTGTATATTTGCAGAGCCGAGGAGCAAAAGCGGTGTTTCAGTTTTATCCTGAAAATCCGTCGCAAATCGAGCTGATCACTTCGATGGCTATGAAGTCCGGATTCACGGGGGGAATTGTGGTAGACTACCCGAACAGTACGAAGGCGAAGAAGTTCTTCCTTGTGCTCATGACAGGAGGGCCCCAGCCGCTGCCCCAGGCCTTGGGGATCGAAAATGCCCAATACCAGAACGGTGTAGAGTACGAATCAAAAAGGTAGATAACTACGATTTGAACAATGTAGATGGGTATATTTTAGTAACTGCAATAACCTTGTTAGGGAGAGGATGAAAAAAGCCAGAGGTAAACCATTAAAGAAGAGTCGAGATTGGATTCTGGAAAAGAAAGAACGGAGGCGAAAGCAAGGAAAGGACGTCAGACCAGACTCGAAGTTCACTGGTCGAAAACGAAGTGGAAAACTGTTTTGATGTCACGTTGTGGTCAAGGAACAATAAAACGAATAAATGTTGTAACAATAGCGATAGCATCTTGTCAATGTCTTTCTAGCCATCAGCCAACAAGGTCTTGCACTCGTCGACACAAGCGTCCAGTCTTGCCATCCTTCCTTTCGGAATTCTGTTGAGCTTGCTTGTCGCGTCCAGTGCTTGAGCCAGAGCTTTGACATCTTCATCCGTGGCGACAAGTGTTCCCAATGTGACGGTGCACTTGTACAAAGCTTCCGGGCCCTTGATTGCCTGAAGCATCACAGTACTAAGGCCGGACACTATCTGAAATGCAGCTTCGGCGTCTCCTCCCTTGTCGTGAACCACTTTGCCATAGTTCATCAATAACGAAGAAACCGCATTCTCTACCTAAAAAAAAGACACATATTCTTTTTTAGTAACAGATGATTGATCTTCGCATTTGTTATTTTACCTGAGGTGATATGGTTTCACCACTAAGGTCCTCCACTAGCGTATTGACATCAGCAATAATGTCTTCTCTGTGTGCTACGGCCACTTCCCGACTATCGGGTGAGGCAAAGAAGCTGACTAGCAAGCGAAGGCCCATTCTGGTCTGAGGAGAGTCCGAGTTGTCGATCAACTTGTTCGTCTTGACAAGTGCGTAGAGTTTTTCTGCGACCTCTCTAGATGCGCTCTCGCGAACAACGTTAGCACAAATAATGTGGAGTATTGGGAACGAATTGTCCCTTGGCCAGGCTTTCAAAACTGGTCCAAGGACGTCTTCGAGAATCTAAAATGTAAAGTGATTTTAAAAAAAGGTCTAGGGCTTGGTACGATAAATTCCTTACGCTGTCATCAATCTTGACTCCATCCTCAGCTAGCAGACGTAATCGAGTCAAGTGGTCGCCATCTACACAAAACTTTGTCGCATTCGTCTCGTTAAATTCCAGGATCTTTGCCATAACTTTGTCGATGTCCAATGGAGTGTTTATGATTGACCACTCTTTTGGCGGGATGTGTACACTCTCGCTGGAGGTGGCTGATGACGGAGTCTGAAGGTCGTTCTCGCCGAAAGCAACACCTTGGCCGTCTGGGGTGGCCTGCTCCATGATCGGCTTTAACATGGCCGCTATAGGAGATGCCATGACCTTCTTTGGCAAGTCGAGGATGTACTGAGGAATGTCTTGAACGCCGAGAAACTTGGCGAACTCCGAGCTGAAGTTATTGCAGTTGTGGGTGAACAAATCGTAGGTGCGTCCGTGGAACCTGAAAAAATGTTATTTGGAATCCATGTCACTTGTTAGTTCTTGTAAAGTTTTGGCACTTACGACGACCGTCCCACTTCTACCAGATGAGCTGTCATTGCTTCTGACGACACACTCGTTTCTCCCAGGTGCTTTTTCTCCAGGGGCGGTCCCATCATCGTTGCACCTGGCGGGCAGTGTTCGATGCCACCGCCGCCAAAGAAGATCTCCAAGCCATGGACAACTATAGAGGTATGCCAAACTCCAGTCAAGTCAGGTAGACCCACTTGAGGTCCAAGTTGTTGGGCCATTCCTTGACTTAGATCGTAGATGTACACTTCCACGGGATACGACATCTTCGCACTCGCCTCGAAGGTACACCACAAATAAATTGAGTCTGTCACGTCCTGCCTCTCTGATCGTCTTTCCCTTTCTTCGGCGATGGTCACGTATGATCAGATCGTAAGAATCAAGGATTCAGTCACGATGACAGTTCATTTTGTAAACAAAACAAATCGATCGCGCGCTTGCGCCACGGCGCGCCCTCCTGTGACTGGACTGGACTCACATTCACTCAGCTCAGACTCAAGAGTGTAAAGAAAATGATCGAAATATTTTAAAATTCGACAATCAACATAGATTTATTAGCGTATTTTACTGAATTCGTGAATATATCGATATGCGTACAGAGGGAATACTTATCTAAGCAAAATTATATTATACTTCAGTTAAATCTGTCTTTAATTATAAGAGCCAAAATGCCTCGCCGAAGTGGGATTGTGACCACATTAAATTTGAAGTGAAACATATTATAATACTCCAAGCATTTTATCGCGTAAATTGGGCTCTTCTCGACTGCAGGGATATTAGTAGCCGAATTCTCGGTCAGTAAGAATTGCAGGGGCAATCAGCGTCCACAAGTACAGGCCAGCGCAGAGCCAAGACGATATAATCTTCACCCAGACGGAAGCGTTGTTCGCCGAAAACGTGTTCAAGTCCGAGTCAGGCCTGAAAATAGAAATGGTAGTAGTGTCATTGTTGAGAACACTCGTTAAAATAAGTGGCTTCGCTTACTTGTACCAGTTGGTCAGGGTCATCATGATGTACAGAGTGGCCAACGCAAACATCAAGTGGAACAAAGACCAAGAGTAGGCGACCTCGTCCTCCTCGTTGTCCCAGACCTTTTGTCCCTCAGCATCATCGCCACCACCGCTTTCGCCATTGTCCTTGATAAGCAGCTTGTCGGAGCCGCTGAGCCTGGCAGCCTGTGAGTTCGAGGCCGTCCTGATCGAGGAGTAGAGGACGCAAAGAATGAAGATCACCAGGCCGATGATACTTTGCGAGTCGAAATTGTGCACCTATACATATAAAGATATACTTAATTAGCCACTATGCAAAGAACAACTTAAGTATATTGATAGACTTTACCTGCTGCGGGGCGTCCTTTACAGTTGTTGGAGCCGGCGTCGTAGTGGTTGATGTGGAATTGTTGGAATCCCAGGAGGGCTTGCACTCAACATCGGGACTGTTTGACATGGCAGACCAGGTGAGGTACAAGATGTAAAGCGTGATGCAGCTAGATTGGAGCAGGCCTGATTTGGGGACATGCTCCTGAATCTTTGGGAGGATGGACACGATGCTGAGGGCGACACAGAGGATCATGTTGAACGAGATGAAGAACTCGTGCAGCTTGCACTCGCCGGAGTAAGTGCCAGTGTAGTAGACGTAAAACAAGACCACAGACGTCAACGAGCCAATGTAGATCACGCCGGAGACTGACATGAGTGCTGCGAGCCAGCCCTTGCTATCCGTCTCCTCGTAGTTGCCGACCCATGCCTCGGCCCAAGAGTGGGCAAAGTCGATGATCAAGACGAGCTGAATGAGGATGAACAGGAAGCCTCCGATCATGCCAAAGTATAGCCAGACTTCTCCAAACTCTCCTCCTGGAATGAAGAAGGCCCCGATCATCCCGCCAATGATGACGAGATACTTGATGGCCCAGAACCCATTCTGGATGCCGGCTCGCGGGTCTTTGGAAGTCTTGACCCCTATCATCATGATTGACATGAGCGTGAAGAATAGGGTGACGATGAAGCACACCCGATACACGGCCAGGTATCCCACGGCATGCGTGCAATCAAACTGGATTCCATCGATGGCAGAGCTCGGGTTGATGGCTTTCTCAATGAAGTTTTGATCCGAGTCGTCTGTGTCGTCGCTTTTGCAGAATGGTACGGATTTCAGCTTTTCCTGTAGTCCTGGCGCGAGCATGATGCAGGAAACAACCGTGGTCAGGAGTAGTAACAAGGCGTACATGATCCTGGAGGAAGTCGAGTTTTTACAACTCGGGCACATTGCGCAGCACAACGAACAAGCCGCAGAGCCACAGCAGCATGCGAGGCCGCCAAGTGAAAGGATGCCTCCCATTATTGTTTGAACAAGATCTGAAAAATGAAAGAGTCGAGTTCAACAAAAATTACAAATCAAAATCCCCTCTCGAGGATGACTCATTCTCACTTTTAACAGACTAATTGTGTGACTTACAATCACTGGTTAGAAAGGACGAGTGATGTGCGGTTTACGAAATATTGTCCGTAGGGTCTTGATATCAAGATTTACGCCACTTAGAACCTTAATCTTTTTCGATTTCTTTGTCTTGTCTTCAATTTTTCCTTTTTTTCACTTTGTCAACTTTTGCGTTTTGCGTCTTTTTTTCTGGACTGGGACTGAGAACACAGCAGCTCAGCACAAGCAAGAGCAAGCGAACAACAGCTGATCAAGAAACTGATCATTTTAAGACCACCCTAAGATTTATGTCCATTTTTCGCGTTTCTGCAAAAAGCATACTCATAATCAAAACCTTCCAAAACACAAAATGCAATCTGAAAATAATAGATCAATTGTAAAGGCATTAATAAATTCCAAATTAAAACTGAAGAAGAGATATCGGGGACAAAAATTGCCTTAGTTTTAAGCTAACGCTTTAATACATCACGACCTTCGTTTTGCAGCAGCAGCAGCCAGCCCAGCAGACTCATTGACACACTCCTTATTTATTCCTTAAGTCGGCCTCTCTCCCACTGTCTCTGAGGTGGTGTCCGGACATAACATTCCTGCCGAAACAATCCCGTCCTTTTCAATCCCGTAATTTCAATCCCAGAGAAAAACATTCCTGGACATAACAATCCCAAGAAAAAATAATCCCAGACAATTAATTCCTAGGAAAAACAATCCCAGTCAAAAACATTCCCAGAAAAAACAATCCCAGGGAAAAACAATCCCAAGTAAAAAACAATCCCAGGTGAAAAACAATCCCAAGTGAAAAACATTCCCAGGTGAAAAACAATCCCAAGTGAAAAACAATCCCAGGGGAAAAACAATCCCAAGCTAAAAACAATCCCAGGGAAAAAGCAATCCCAGGAGAAAAACAATCCCAGGCAAAAAACAATACTAGGAGAAATCCAGTCATTTGAGTCGAGGTTTAGCAATTAATTTCTTATTCTTATTTCAATTGATCTCTTCACTGGTTGATGGTTTTGAAACATAATGAAATCAATAATCCTTATTCAGGTATTTGACCTTATTTATATAGAAAGAATCATGTCTATTGCACAAGTGTTTATAAGTTTGTGCATGGCAAGCTGATGAGTTAATTTTGACCCCACCATGCACGGTGCAGCATCCTGTTGGATCATGGCTTCGTTTGGTTGGAAACATTTTTTTCATTTTTTTTAAAGTATCTTTTGAAGAATTTACTTTACTAATTACTGCATTCATGTGAATGAGTTAAACATGAAATATTGAATTTTCCATCACTGTTTTTGACTTTCTGTGCTGCCAGTCTGATTGTAACATCTACCATTTTTTTAATTTATAATTTTTTATCAGAGATGAAATTTATTGTGAGCCAGTTGTCCTCCTAAAAATATTGCACCAGGGATTATTTTCATTGGGATTGTTTTTAACTTGGGATTATTTTTCACTTGGGATTGTATTTCACCTGGGATTGTTTACCCCCTAGGAATGTTTTTATCTTGGGATTGTTTTTATCTTGGGATTGTTTTTCACTTGGGATTGTTTTTCACCTGGGATTGTTTTTCACCTGGGATTATTTTTCTCTGGGATTGTTTTTTCTTGGGATTGTTTTTCTGGGATTGTTTTATCCCAGGAATGTTTTTTCCTGGGATTATTATTGTTTGGGAATGTTTCCTACCGGGATTGTTTTTACCCTGGGATTGTTTTTCACCGGGATTGTTTTTCTCTGGGATTGTTGTGTCCATGAACCCTGGCCACTGCTCTGCCGTCCCTCTCGTCTCCTGCAAAGAGTGATCCGTGACTTTGAAGAAGTTGCAATCCGGCTTTTATCAAGCAGCTGAACAGAAGAAGGAATACAACTTGAGAAGACGACGCAACGAGAAAAGAAGAAGAGGCCAAAGGGTCAAAAAAGACAACGAGAGATAAGGACTCGCGCACGCATTGAAGAAACGGTAAGGATATCATCTCATCCCCATCACTATCTTCTAAAGCTTGTCGCAGACACGGGTTCAAAATGATGGCCTCGAGACTTACGAAATTGACTGGGTGGCTTGAAAGAAATGCATTGTTGAGGCGAGCCTTTTCAACGTCAAACCCGAACAGCGTTGACAAAATCCGCCTTCCTCCTTGTCAAATGCCATCGATGATGGACATCGGCGCCCGATCCATATTCGACGCAGATCACGACATTTTTCGTGAGAGTGTCAGAAGATTCATGCGGGACGAGCTAGCACCGGCACATGAAAGATACGAGGAACAAGGCCACGTGGACAGGAAGCTATGGAATCGACTTGGCGAACAAGGGTACCTGGGCATCTCCATCGACAGCGAGTGTGGCGGCATTGGTGGTTCGTTCAAGGACGAGGCCATCGTTCTCGAGGAGCAGGCATATGCCCATTGCCATGCGCCAGCCATCACTGTGCACTCGACAATTTGCATGCCTTATTTTGTCCATTATGGAACTCAAGAGCAGAAGGAGCACTACATTCCCAAGCTCACCTCCGGAGAACTCGTGGCCGCCATCGGCATGACTGAGCCCGACGCAGGTTCCGATCTCCAGGGCATTCGCACTCACGCCAAGCGGGACGGCGACGACTTCATCCTCAACGGAAGCAAGGTTTTCATCACTAACGGGATTCTGGCTGACGTTTGCATCGTAGTGGCTGTGACAGATCCCGGTGCCAAGTCGAAGGCTCACGGGATTTCACTCTTCCTCGTTGAAGAGGGTATGCCTGGCTTCAAGAAAGGTCGGAATTTAAAGAAGTTGGGCCTGAAAGGTCACGACACGGCTGAGCTGTTTTTCGAGGACGTTCGTCTCCCCAAGACGGCTGTCCTCGGCGGCGAAAACCGGGGATTCTACCAGCTGATGAACGAGCTACCGCAGGAGAGGCTGGCACTTGGAGTGACCTCTTGTGCCTCGTGCGAGTGGATGTTCGAGGAGACGCGCGAGTACATCAACACGAGGAAGGCGTTCGGCCAGACCTTGGGCGGGCTCCAGACCATCCAGCACCGCATGGCCGACCTCAAGATGGCCATTACGGTGTGCCGGTCTTTCATCGATCAGTGCATCGACCTCCACGATCGCGGCCAGTTGGACAATGCAGCCGCGTCAATGGCCAAGTGCTACGCCACGGACCTCGAGAACAAAGTTGCCGCAGAATGCCTGCAATTGCACGGAGGCTGGGGGTACATGATGGAGACGCCAATCGCTAGGTCATACGCCGACGCTAGGGTCCAGACAATATATGGAGGCAGCAACGAAATCATGAAAGAACTTATCGCTCGCACAATTGTCAAGCCTAAATGAGAGCGGTTGCTACCAGTTGCAAAGTGATTTTTACCAGAGACAAGAGCTATACTACATGTGTGGAACGCCCCCAAAACCTAATATTTAGTTCACAAAATTACATATTCGTACAATGCAAAACCTCAGTCAGCCAGTCGCAGGCCCCCTATAAGTTTCTTTTGTTGGAATTTAATTTATCCTTCTTTTCGTTGCAGAAGTTCACTTTTCACTGTACAGAGGAGAAGACACAATAATCTGAAAGCATGAACGACATTGAAAGAACTTTGCTCCTGAAGAACGAGGTGTTTGTGTACAACTTGCCTCCGAGGTCGAGTGCAAGAGGATACAGAGCTGCGGATTGGAGCCTCGACCAGCCAGCTTGGACGGGTCGATTGCGCTGCGTCTCGAAGGGGACCGCCTGCACGATCAGGCTCGAGGACAAGGGCTCCAACGAGCTGTTTGCCGAATGCCCGGTAGAGATCTACCCGGGAGCCTCGGTGGAGGCCGTGACTGACTCCTCGCGCTACTTCGTTCTCTGTGTTCAAGATTCCGGTCGCAAGGCTTACATTGGGATCGGCTTTACTGATCGCAGCGACTCCTTCGATCTGAACGTCACCCTACAAGATCATTTCAAGCAAATCAAACGTGATGACCAATTCAGCAAAGAGGCCTCGGAGCCTGAAAAGTTGCCCAACCTCGATTTGGCTTTTAAAGAAGGTCAGACAATCCGAATCAGCATCCCGAACAAGGGCAACGCGGGGCCCAATGCCAATGCAGCGGCAAAGGCCAGACCCAAGGGCGACGGGCTGCTGCCGCCGCCACCAGGAGGCGTTAAGCTGCCGCTGCCTGCAGCACCCGGTGGAACTACTCAACAGCCAGCTGTGATCCCAAAAAGCGGTGGAGGTGGAGGAGGAGCTCTCGCAGATTTGCTCGGTGATTTCTCGGCTCCTGCGCCAGCAACAGTTCCTTCTGTTCCCCTGACTGCACCTACAACGACTGCGCCAACACCTGCAGCGCCAAACAACAACGCCAGCAGCCTTCTTGATCTCGACGACTGGGGAGACTTCGCTGCCCCCAAAGCTCCTACGACGCAAACAGTTTCCAGTGGGAACTGGGAGCAATTCTGATGTGAGAACATGAAGGTGATGATGAAATTATTTTTTCCGACGATTGTTGTTAACGTCCAGCCACTCACACTGGCTCCAACGATGTTGTGATCAATGTCACTGAGCCTACGCTGGTCTACGTCACTATGTGTAATATCATTATTTGAAGAGAAAAAAAATCTAAGAAGCCACATTCCAAGTCTCGATATATCTATGTAAACATCTGGACATATTGGATCATTTCTACTATTTTGTAATATTGCTCGATCGTATAAAAGATAAGAAATAAAAGACATGATAATTTTCAAGCAACTTTTCGTTCGTTTACCCATAAAAATCTGGTAACGCTGAATTTCAAAAAATCAAAACAAACAAGACCGCGACAAGTCAAAAACAAAAACACCTTGGCAAGTTCAACTCAAGACGTTCAATAATACTCAAGAGGAAAGGAAGAGAATCATCAGGAGGTGAAGAAGATGCCTGACGTGGAGCTGTTGGAGTTCAAGACTGGCAAGTCCACGCCCGTTCATATCTCCAATATACAGTGGAGAGGAGAAGAGAGCACGTTGCGATCAGAGCTCGAAATTGTTTTCAGCGAATACGGGCTGATCGATTCCCTTCATGTTGGAGTCTCGGGTAAGTAGTCTATCTACGAAGACTTATTGAACTGTCAAATCTAAGCCGGCCTGTTTGCTTTCAGACGCGCCACAAGACGGGATTTGGTATGCATACGTCAACTACTTTTCTGATAGAAGTGCCAAAAGTGCCATATCGAGTCGCTCTAATCTCATGATCAGTGGAAAGCCATGTCGCGTCAGAACAGGTGCGAATCGCCAATGGCGCAGGCGAGATTTGGACAAGGACGACCCTAGTGACATTGACGATGTCCTGTCGCTTCGAAAATGTGAACAGCTTGCCAATCACTATCTCGGCTTCAATGGATGGTCCTCGTCTGTTCTGCATCACAAGCTGGAGAACGGGAACACCTACGCTACCGCCGTCCGGCTCACTTTCCACCCTTTTTACGAGCCAGCTGTTTCTGTGGACGGTGTTGGAGTTGCCACAGTAAAAATCACCGACGAAAACAATCCCATCGAAAAGTGCAGAGAAATTCCAATGGCGAGAAAGTTTTCTCGGTGTGCCGCCATGCTCCAGGCTTTCTCCAAAGTCATCTTGGTCTTGATTCACCCCCAGGACCACGAGACATCAGCCTCGTCAAAGCCAAAGGTCGCTGTCCGAGTGGACCATAGTCGCAAAGAGCCCTTCTCATACCAATCCGTCTGGGACGAAGAGCCCGAGGCCGAAGCCGTCTTTCGGCACGTTGCCCGAGATTTCGACAGTGACGACGACTTGTTCGAAGATTAAAAGAATGTCTAAAGTGGATTTGAAGGAAAAATTTTGAGTGTCAGCTATAAATTGAATCACTGTCACCGGCATGACTTTTTATATTGCTACATTTTAAATCAATTTAACGCAATCTCAACACATAAATATAGTCAGAACACCCCACAAGTCAAGCATTTCGGGGAAATCAGAAACCACATCTTGCGCAGACTCCTTTGCAATACCGGAGGTAGTACGAATTAGTTTTGCAGTTAGTTTCTGTGGGGACACGACAGGTGTATCCGGATCCACGGCAGATTTCTGATTTGGAAGGAAGGCCATTAAGTTTTATTATAAAAGTATTTATCTAACTATTTGGGTGGACTTATATTTACGAGTACTTACTTTTTTCCGTTGTAGTAGTAGCTGCTGTTGTCGTGGTAGTCGTGGCATTTGGTCTAAATGTAATTAAGAAAATACTTGTAGAGCTACTGGTTGTTGTTGAGAATGTTCATCTTACGTTGCCGTGGCTCCAGGATTGAAGTCTCCGCCATCTTCCCCACTGCCTTCGTGCCAAGTGTCGTCTGTCGTCGTCTCGTGATCCCACGATTCGGTGGTCGATGATGTCGCACCCCAAGGGAATCGTGTCGAGCTCCTTGCAGTCGTCGTCAATACGGTTGGACCCGGAGTGGTTGTGCTTATTCGGGGTAAATAGTTAGGAACGGTATCTTCACCATATTTTACAAAACTTTTGTAACAAAAGTTAGTACCTTCCTATACTTGTGTTATTGCCATTCTTGCTGTCCTCCTCACTTACATCATCAAAATTGAACGTAAAAGTAAAATTGAAGCTCTTTGCATAAGCTAAACAAAAGACTTGAACATGAAATAAATATTCATATTTCGACTATTTTGGTACCAGGAGCCAATAGGCTTGAGTAGATCAGTAGCAACAGCACAGCAGAATGACAATTAAATTCGAAAGCCATCCTTCCTCATAGATGACTTTTGACAAAATGGAAGAGAAACTCCATTTCGGTCGAAAACAGTTACACAAGGCAATATTTAATGAAAGAATATAGAAAAGGTTCAGAAAGATTTGGTAGTGCAAGTGTGAAAAATTATTTACGGAAGAATTGATTTCTAATGCTCTTCTTTTGAAAAGTAGCAGTTTTTGCCATGTAACCTAATGAGCTAATTGTTCCTTAAAACAAATATCTACCTATTTATCTTTGTACACACTATCTAAGTATATGTATTGCTATTTTACATAGGTAAGTATATTTTTAAAAAATAGTGTGTATTTTTTAGCTGCTTGCATGCTCGTGCTCAAGCCTCAATATCAAATCATCGCCAGTAGTACATATAGTATCCTAATAAAATATAGATAGCCTTTAGGGAGCTGTCATGAGTACCACTTTAAGTACGTACACATTAAATTGGATAATTGCCGTATACATCTCGCTCAACATATTTTTTTCTGGCAAAATATATGCTGCATGAAACTGCAAAACTGCAAAAGCACCAAAAATGTGATCGAAAATTTTAAATGGGCATAATAACGTTTGGTTTTCAATCCATAATTTTGACCTATATGATTAAGGAGAGGCTTCGATTATATGTACAGAATTTGTGTTGCCTTCGATATGTCCCTAATAATTTTGCTCACTCGATCTAACAACTCACTCCCCCCCACTTCAATTTTGTGACAAGGGTGCATATTATCGTAGGGTCACACCAGCAAAAAAATCTAAGTATTAGTGTGTACTAAAATTTGGGGAAAAATCAAGTGTCGTGTCACGTTTCACCAATTGACAGACGGCGACTTTTCTAAGCTGGATTTCAGCTTCCAATGCAATGTTGTGGACATGAAGATCGTCGTGGCCAGTGGGGTTGATCCTTATTTGTTGCTGGCCACATTATAAAGCACGAAGCAACCCATACAGATGCAGCAAATACTAAACAAAGTAGATCAACGCAATGCTCACAT
>JAAUYL010008326.1_pt1 | contig 13030 bp, 16 predicted proteins | sample 7278011 | NCBI WGS metagenome assembly JAAUYL01 (sample SAMN14350225, study PRJNA611818) | marine sediment metagenome | isolation source: surface marine sediment (1.8m) | place: French Polynesia: Moorea | collected 2018-08 | reverse complement strand
TGCTGCTGCTGCTGCTGCTGCTGCTGCTGCTGCTGCTGCTGCTGCTGCTGCTGCTGCTGCTCATGGACGAACGGAGACGCGTAGTTTTTCGCAACGTTAGTCCAGGCCTCCGCGGTCTCGAGGCCGGGCGGTCTGTATCGTTGATCGCCTGCTTCGTGGCGAAATACTTGCGTCAACCCGCCGAGGGCTCCAGATTTTAAAATCTAGAACCGCGCCGTGGATGTCGTTAGACTGCGTGCGTGCGTGAAATGGTTATATATTGTTTAAGCAATTTCACCTTGTATTTTTGGGGAGAATCGACCATGAAATTGCCCACTCTTCGGTCCTCGGCCAAGCTCATTTGCGCAGAGTACGAAGACAGCGAGGACACCGTGAACACTCTGGCTATCAGAAAGTCGACGCCGAAATGAAGCTCGTAATTCTGCCTGAGGATCCGTGTGCAGTCGAGGAGAATTTTTACGTCGTACAAGAGATAGCTGAAAATAATGGAAAGCAAAAATGGAGGTCTTTTGCGGGCGGCTCCACTAAAAACTTCGACGAGTTCGCAGTAAACAGTAAATTACTGGCGCAAGAATTCCCCGATGTTTTTAGCTCCCACACGGTGAAAATCCGTAACGGCTTGCTCAATGGTATCGAGGCAGACGTCGGAATCCGAGCCGGTCAGGTCGGATCGCCACATGCTCGGATCGACGGGAAGCTCTTTCCGCTTCAACGCCTCGATACCGGTGAGGCATCGAAACGGAAAGAGCTGTTTGCCATATTCCAGGTCAAAGAGGCGAGCCATCGAGCTGAGGCTGACGCCGGGCCCCATCATCAAACGCAACTGTAAATGATATGTGTAATTAATTTTCATAATTAGAGAAACGCGAAGACAATTCAATGCTTACGTCTCTGAAGTGGATCCCTTTGAAATTGATGCTGTTTATGGCAAGGCCTTTTCGCACGAGGGAGAGCCTCTTTGTTTTGTCAGGCAACTGTTTCTCGACTAGTTTCATCATGCGAAAAAGGTGGGGAGCTGGAAGGAAAAGAAGGTGTTAAAAACAAGACCCGAGCAACAACCATAATATCTATATTTACCAAGCAGCACGTGATCGTATCTGGAGCCGTTAAAACTAAAGACGAAGAGAGATGATTCGAGATCTTCCAGTTGCCGCTGAAGTTTTCCAAAAAATGTAGCTTTCCACGCATTACAGTACTGGGCTTTCTCCGCGTCCGTTGGGAGCATAGCGTATGATTCGAGGTGAACCGCGTAGTAGGCCAGAATTCGATGATGGATAGGCTCAAAGAGGCGCCTCTTCATTTCTGATACCTTATCGCGAATCTCCATCAAGGAGTGCAAAAACTTCAGAGCCAGCATATCGTGCCCCTCAGGCGACTCGTTCTCGAGTTCTAAGTACTCGGCTGTTCTGAAATCTTCCCCTTGGGCCTTGTGAAGTCCGTAATTCAGGATCAAAATCAACAGCGGTTTCTGTTGCTCGATATACCTGCGGCGACGAGGCACGGTGTCAAAGAGCTTGTCCGTAGCGTCGGCCGCAGAGGTGTTGTGCTCGGCAAGCACTTTGACGAAATAGGATTCGCAGTCGTAGGCTGTTGTCGAAAGAGAGGCTGCTTCTCGCACTCTCTCTTTGAAAGTCAAACCCTCGTACTCGTCGCCTGTGTCCGCCTTGACGTCTTCCCATCCGAGCGTTTTCAGAAGAGAGTAGGCGGTGTCCTGAATCGTGTACAACTTGTCTCCTTGATTGTTCTTTCCAAGATTTTCCTCATATGAAGGATCTTGACAAATCTTGCATTGGCATGTAGGGCTGTCGTCGACGTTTCTCGCCTTTTCCTTTTCCCGCGTTTCCTTCTCCATTTGTTTGAGCAGTTCTCGCACGGACTGACTCTGCTGCGACTCGATCGGCTTTTTAGTTGCCTCTGTAACACTTGGCGGGTCGATGCCGAGATCCGACTTGATAAAATCGTCAAAGTCTTTGCTGGGCCTCATCATTACCACATTTTCGCCGGCAACGGAGTCGGACCGATCAACTGCCAATACGACCGTCTCGACCGAAGACCAATTGATAGATTTGGCATTCGAGTTGTGAGGCTCCTGAGAGAACGCGACGGGCGTTAGGTAGAAATAGCGAAACTTCCCCTTCGTCGAGCGTGCCCGTGGATTTGTGGTGTTGACTCGAGTAACGGTGACAAAGAGAATTGGAAACGGCATAAATTGCGACACCACTCCGCCGTTTTGAGTCTCTTCGAGCAAAGTGAGAAAACTTGTCACTTTTTCGTTGCAAACCGTTCTCACCATCGGATCTAGCACCCTGTCGCCGTCCAGTCCGAAAAGGAGGAGAAGCTGCTCGAACGGCTGCGCACGGTAGGGCCCTGTTTCGCATGGAACCGACATGGAAATCTTATTTCCGAACATTTGATCGACAGGTCCGATTGGTAGGTCTCTGGCGAAGTAGAGGTCTTTTTCGGTCCCGTCAAAGACGAAATAATCCGTCGGGTAGTCGTTCCCCTCGACGAGACTCCAAATCGACGTATCGTGAAAAAATGTCAGCTCGGAATTCGTCGCAGAGCTGGCAAAGTAAATGACAATGTTGCGACGAACCAACTCCGACAACCGCGTCACAGTAGGAGGATAGCTGATATCGAAATGTGCAGGAATCTCGTCCTCCGCTCCAAAGTATTTTTCCAATACGGATTTATTCATGATGGATCCGATGGCGGGAACATACTCGCTCGTGGTGTCATCAGTGATGTTGTTGAAATATTTTCTGTAAAGCGAGAGGCCTGTGCCTTCAGGGTCGTAATGGCGAAGTAGAGCTTTAGAAGAGTTTCCGAATGGAGTGAGTTTTTCGCAATTTTGGCGCCACAATGCGCACCCCTCTGATCCCCTCCGCGCCATTTTGCGTTCTTTATCTGAAATACCGAGGTTTTACCTACTCACATACTGACCAACCATGTAAATAAAAACTCGGTTACTTCTTTTGTTATTCGAGGCCTCCGTCAGGTCGAGAAAACGACTCTCTCACTCGTCGCCCGTGATGCGGCGATTCTACTTTTTTGTATCTTTTCCCGTTTCTCAGAACAAAATGCGAAGACTCGCCTAGATCCTCGCTCTTCCTTTTTCGACCTCCGCGCTGTCGGTTGTTTTGACCGTCCAAATCCAACGGTAAGACCAGAATTTTTCGAACTGTAAAAATCGTCATAATTTTTGCATTATCGTTTGAATTTTGAGACGTCGCCAAAACACTTACTCAAGAATACGATGTTCACTATTTTGTGAACCGTAACGTTGGAATCGACGAAAGGACGGACAAAATTCGCAATAAGTTCGTGGAGGTCCAATCCAGCGAACTGTAACTTCGACACGTCGGAGAGAGTCTTGACGACGACGTTCTCTCCGAGCTGCAGGGACTGATTGATTGTGGATGCGAGCCCCGCGATGTTAGGAGAATATTCGAGACCTGAAAACATGTGCGGGTGATGGAAAAGTCGCGGGTTGTTGATTATTAAAGAATTTCTTGCCATAAAACACCGAGTAAGTTCCCTGCTCCTTATGACGCAATATCAGGTTAACCGTCGTCGACACCTTTTTTCAAAAAAAAAGCATATGCTATTTAAAATATTTAGATTAATAACAATGCTGTTCAAATACTTACCTCGTACGGACCTCTCTCCTCTTTGAAGTAGCTCGCAAAAGTTTTGCGCAAAAACGCTCTCGTCGCTTCAGGATTAACGGGGTTGGGGGCAACCCTGATGTGACCTTCGAAAATACCGATTCGAGACTCAGCGGCGACGACACTTCTCTTTGATTTAGCGGATTTAGGCACGATAAACAGCTACGGTAGAGAATTCGGTTATTAAAATATGTAGCTCTTAAGGGAAATCACACTAAGAGTTTCTGGCTCACTTTTACATAATCAGCTCGCAAATCGGCCAAAGAATGATACAAGAAAATAACCATGGCCTAAAAACGAAAAAAATATTTAAATATGTTTTTTCTCACTTTTTTATGGACTTTTTTTAAGTCCGCCACGCTCGAGTAATAGTACTTTCCCTCCCTCAAAGATTTACCGCTTCTAAGCATGGCTTACACATTATTTATTCCTGCAAGTTTCACAAAAAAATCTTAATTTATAATCTGCAAAGTCTAAAGTATAATTTTAGCTTACGCGGAATTAAATCAAAAAATCGGGCACCAGCGTTCGCGGGCGCCTCCCGGCTTCGACTATTTGACGACTGAAGCGTCGTACGAAAGGCCGTGCAAGGTTGGCCGACCCTCTCCAGAAGTCGCTCGCAGTCGCGAAGCGGGCGGCCTCGTGAAAGGGCTTTGTTGTTGCGAATATGGCCTCTAAAAAATTGCCCAAGGCGTCTTCGCCTAAGAAAAACCTGACTGAATCAGGGGTTTCGAAAAAGCGAGAAATCGTTTCCGGTTTTGTGATGGGCGAGGAAGATAAAACCCCTGAGATGGAGAAAGAAATCCCACCGATTTTGGCGCCGGCTCAGACGAAGGTCATCGCCGCAAACGGGACGACCGAGTTCGCTTTCCATTTGCAAACAGAAGCTCAACTAAAAACCGACTACATGGAGAAGATTCGTCGCATGTCGTAAGAAATAGTTTTTTCATATAATGCTTCAAAATCAAAATAAATATACTTCAACAAATCTTTATAGCCAATGCTTGACGTTTCCGCGCGAGATTCCCTATTATGGGATGCTGCAGGCAAATTTTGAAAGCGCGCAAGCTCTGTACATCGAGCAAAAACCCGCTCCAAAGAAGAGGTATATGGCGATGCCAGCACCTGTTATCAAGAAATGTTTCCTGGAGCAGAGAGACAAACTCTGCGAAATGTTTGAAGAGGCTGGCAACGCTTTGATTGAAAAATTCAATCGCGGAGTTGAAGCAAAACGCACGCAAAAAGCCTTGCTTTCTAAATCGGGAACTATGTTCTTGGAGGACCCGCCTGAGGTCGTGGAGAAAACGATTTTCCTGCACCAGGAAAAAGAGGGAGGAAAAGTCTACGCGATCGTTTGCATCATCAGCAACCATTCCTTCAGGAAATCGCTCGGAACATCTAACCCTTCTTTTCAAGAAATGGAGGTACGAATTATACTAAACTTATGCAAATGTGATCATCTGATTTTAATTCGCAATGTTTCAGCTTGAACAGCTGGGCGTTTGGATTAAGTTGGCTGGACCGAAGGGCGGCAGTTTCATCTACGAGGTCCCCCAAAGCAAGAAGTTGTATTGCGAGAGCGGCGGAGTAAGTCTAAAGAAAAAAAAAAAATTTATCGACGCGAGTAATTGATTTCACAATCCTGTTCTCAAAGCTCTATCTTGGATACGACGTGATGTGGCACCTGCTGTCGTCGGACGAGCTCCTCCGGGACTTAACCAACCTGTTTGCCCAAGCCGATCGAACCTTAGCTCGCTCAGTCCTCAAGACGCCCGGGCCAGCGGCGGGAGCCCAAGCGGGTATTGTTTCTCCTGCGACAACCGCGTCAGCTTTGTTGGAGCATCATGATCCTATCTTTCATAAAGTTGCAAGAGAAATTATGGCCATCAATTCGCCAAAAACAAAAGGAACTAAAAGAAAGTCGGTCGAAGAGGTCGAAGTCGAAAACGAGGATCAAAGCGAGGTGGAGGAAATCGGCGACGACAATGGAGAAGAAGAACAAGAAGAAGACGAAGAAGTGTTGGAGGACGTCGACGACGAACATGAAGAACAGGATGACGACGAGGAAGACGGGGCAGAAGAAGAAGAGGAGGAGGAGGAAGAGGCCGAGGAGGAACAACAAGAGGTGCGGTTTCAAACCAAGTCTAGTACGAGGGGCAGGAAGCCGGTCGGCGGAAAAGGAAGAGGTTCGTTTTTTTTGTTCTATTTCTAAGAGTAAATGTCAAGCGATCTTTTGTTTCAGGTGGCTATTCGAATACCAAGAGCAAGTCATTCTCTCCGCCTGTAGCCCCAGCGGTTAAGAAAACTCAAAAAAAGAAACCGGTCAAATCAACTCAGAAACTCGCGACGACTCAACTGAGAACGACTCGCAACGGGAAAAAAATGATGAGACTTTAAGAGGCTTCTCGTCGCTTCATCTAACAATCGATTTTTCCTTTTACTTTTTAAAATTACATTATGCGTGGAGCGTTATTCCAATTTAACCACACATTTCCGATATGAATCACATTCATTTCCCTATACACCGAGTGTAATTATAACTTGACGAAGCAAAATAATCTCTCGATTTTCTCGTACAAATAAACGCACAGACACAGACACACACACATGACAGAATAATGCGTTCTTCATTTACCCCACCCCGCTTTGTTTTATTTCAATCGCGCGTCCGAGGGCCATCTGTTGTTCTAATCTATACTAATAAATCCCCGTACGTACGCCGAGTTAAAAGTCCTAATTTTCGAGTGATTTCCCCCGACGATAGAAAATAATAATGAAAATGATTAAAGGACAACGGGTAAATCTTTTAATTGATCTTTCGCTTTATTGAACCATGAATAATATGAACGATGGGGTCGGTTAAAATAAGAAAAAAAGAAGAGGAAACCAATCAATTTGTTTACAATTAAAACCGTGCACTCCACTCCATTTTTTAAGCCGTCGTAGAGCCGAAACCTCTTGAACCTCTTGCCGTAATATCTAGCGAGCCAAATGTCACCTCTTCCACCTCTGCATTTTCGTACTTCTCCAACACCAGCTGCGCGATGCTATCTCCTTTTTTGATTTTTAACGGTGTATCTGACATATTCGCCAAAATCACCGCCACGTTGCCTCTATTCAGGCAAACGGATTTTGATTGCTAATATACTTACCAGCCTAAAAAAATATCGTTACCTGTAATCGCGATCCAGCACGCCTGAAAATGCATAAACAAACTCCAGTGCCAGCCCAGATCTCCCTGCAATCCTGAATTTTCAAAGATTTTTCGATAAACAGGCTTCTTGTTGTTTCGCTTCTTACAATTGTTACGTACCTTCCATAAGTACCCTCAGGAAAAATGAGGCTCAAATCCGTATGCACTACGCGAAACAAAAATGCAAATACAACAATTGCTTTTTTTGTTACTTTTGGACCAAAATCATGGCATACAACTTTTCTAAACTTACCGAGCCGCTGTCTTCCTGGCTCAATCTCCAGTTGATTGGGCGTAAAAAGGTCGAAACCGACAGAGCCTGGAGTCATTTTTTTTGGTAAAATCGCATTTTCCGATAGCCTGACCACTTTCAAACGAGAATTCTCATAATTTGCGACGCCCGCCTCCATTTCCATTTCGTATTTAACTGCCGCGGGTACAACCAGGAAAAAAAGCGAGCGGGATTCTTCCGCCGAAAGCGGCATTTATTTTATTTTGTATCGCCGAAAGCAGGATTTTTTACAAGGGCGTTTGGAATATTGCAAAACTTTGAAATAACATTGTGAAAACATTTTAGTTTTGCTAAATAACTCTGTGAAAACTCTCTTTCGTTTTTATAGCTTGTAATTGCAAATATGTAATCGACAAGCGAAATTTTGATTTTCTTTTTCTTCCCGTCTTTTCTGAAGGCGAATGTCATGCTCAAATCTTTGAGATCGAGCATTCCCGCAGGAGCGTTTGTGGCAATTAGCGTGGCGACTCCCTGCATAGACTTATTTGTAAAAATTCCGAATTGCTTAATAGCCGAAACAATGTCCTCGTCTGCAGGTTTGATTTTTTTCTTTTCACAACCATCAAATCGACGTTTTCCGAACGGATATTGAATCACCTCAGAAACTGAAGAATAATACGTCAACTCCATTGTTTCCGGATTAAAACCAAAATATGCGCCGATCTTAAAATCTGCCTCGAAAAATTTCTGCAAAAGCTCTTTTTTCTCCTTTTGATCCATTTGAAAGCTCGTTGCTAAGATCCTAATCAACTGCGCGTTGGTTTTTGCGGCAGTAATGTAGATAACATCAAAAAAGGGAATACAAGTAAACAATGATGTCTTGAAGTAATGATGAGTCACGATTCCACAAATGATATCTTTATGATGGCAATCTAAAAAACAATCATCCTATAGCAGCTGTCGCAAACAGTCATGGAACATTTTACCTTGACACAAAACCACTCTTATGGAGTCCAGAATGGTTTTTGGTAAAAAAATCACATCTTCAACAAACAAAGCACAGCCAGATTTACATCTAGGAATTTCTTCGGGCTTAATACATCTGACTTTTTTCAGCTTATTTTTGCCCAGCAATGCGGATCTTGGAGCGTTGCAAATGTAAGTTGGACGGCGTTTCAGATGTGCCGCGATTGCAGATAGCAACGTCGATTTGCCAGTCTGAAACCATATCGCAAATGTAATTAACACTTCCTTAATCTAATGATTTTGTTTTCACCTTGCTCTTTCCAACGATCAAAAATTTGGAAGGAAAGTTAGCCATCGCTTTTTCCCCTCCTGCCTTAATAGGCCGAATTGGACGACTAGCCCGAACAAACGGACTTCTTCGATATTAATTTCGTCATGTGAAAGTTCTCGCAACCTCCGCTAAAAGCATGGCGCAATTTCTTGAAGTCGGAACGAAGCGTAGCAGACTCCCTTGAGACTTTGGTCGAGCTTTAAGTCCGCCGCGCTTTTCCCTCGCTAAATGGGTATACCGTTATCTTTCAAGACCCCCTCGCGCGGGCGCACGTCTCATCACCATAACAACGTTTCTTTTAAAAAGTACTTAGATGCGAGCCGCAGACCGGTGTCGAAAAAAAAACCTTGAATTGGACTTTTGCGCTACGAGTTATATTGTTAAAATTTCAATTATGGAAGCAGCTCATTTCCTTCAAATTACGATAAACAATTGCAATACTTTGTTCTTGTTGTTTTTTTTTTTTTACAAAAAAGCTTTTATTGTATTTCAATCGTGAATAAAACTGTCACTGCAAAACACAAACGTGCAACATCCCTTTATTATAGGGTTCGATTCAAACATTGAAGCAAATTACTGCGAGTGGTTACGAGATTAGGGGTTAGCTCCTTGTCTGCCGGCTTGCTTTCTGCGGTCGTGGACCTCTTTTCCAATAAGGCATATCTCGTTTATTTGAGATTGAATCTTCTGTCCAAACGGAGTATGCGATGCGTGCGCAGCCTCGTAGTCGAGTGTCGACAAAATAAACGGGACCATAAGATCCCTGCGAGCTGTTTCGTTTCTGGCAAACGAGGGCGAATTTTCGTCGCAAGAAAACCCTGAAGGAACCGAAATTGGTAAGAATGGGAGAATTCTTCCCCAGGTCACGACGTTTGTTTTCAGCGAGTCGGTGAACTTGACCACTAGCTTCGAAAACATCTTTTCGTCAACCAAATGCTTAGCAACTAGACGAGCAGCCGCATCTGGCAACTCCGATGCGAGGACCTCCTGGGCTTTCAAGGCCTGGATGAAAACCTTATAGTATTTTTGGGAGGTGATCAAGAGCGCAAGAACTCCAGCGTGATCGAGCAGGGAGCCTGGGCAGACGCCGATCTTTAACTCGGTGAGAGGAATGTCGCCTTCGAGTCGAAAGTACGCTGAGACGATGCTTCGCGGGGTGTCCGTGGGCCGTATGTATTTGTGCACGTCTCCGCTGATCCAGGATCGTCGCGCATGTTTGGCCAACGGGATTCTTCGCGGATATACTGGATCCGTAACAGCTTTCAGGATGGCCGTGGCGGTGTCTGGATCTTCGGCCCAGAATATTTGGCGGGCGAGCATCAATTGTTTGTGATAGTCGTCAATGTCCTCGATGGCAATGCGTTGAGAGGTTACTTGAATCGCGGCTAGGATGTAGGCTCTTTTCCTTGTTATCAGATAACAAAACTGATAAATCACAGCCAACTCTAACACAGCGATGATCCCTTCACCCGCAACTTGATCTGCAAAATACAGCACACCGCCTCTTTTCCAAGTTTTAACGAAATAAAAAAAAAAAAAAAAAAATACCTCGGTCGAGAACTGTCGCAATGAGTTGACACCAAATTGGTCGAAATTCCGCCAGATAATCATCGCGTTCCTTTTCGGGATCTTTCGCCATTTTGTCGAGAAAACGAGAGATTCTCTCCTTCGCATTTTTATACGGGACGCACACAGACCGATACCTTGCGGCAGAATGGTTGAGATTATCGCGACACTCGGGTCCGCAAAATAACTCTATCCCACAAATTAAACAGGGCAGAGCCGAGATCTCCAAAACCGTTCCAAGACAGTTCCAACATCTTATCGGGGTTTTCCCCGGCCACCCGTCGCAAGTCTCGGCACTCGGACCTGGTTGTGCTATGTATGAAAACTCGTAAGGTTATGAACTAGGTAAGTAAAATTAATATTTCCTACCTTGCGCTGTCGCCATCGCGTCCACTCAACAACTGGCCCTATGGAGCCCCGCTCCACGTTGAAAAAGCCAACCCCAACCTTAATTAACAGGTCAATACCAGATATGATCAAATTTGTATTTTTATAATTCAATTGTGCAGAAACTTTTTCCGAATGCAAAAATTCGACCTCTCCTCACACCATATCCTTTCTTGCGGTTCGAGTTCTGTTTTGGTTTTGTCAAAACTGTTTTCTTAGATGCTGCAGACCAGACAATTTTGGTAACTTACTGTAATATCGAACCGAAGCTTTTTGAATTACCCAGCTCCGACCCCGATCAGTGCCCGCATGGGTAGCCGTTAACAATTTTTTGATGATTGTCTTGCTTTTTCCAAGATTCAATGTGATGGTCTTCGTTTTCGCATCAGCTTTTCTTTGCGAGTTCTTGGCAAGTTAATAAAATGAGTTTCTTTCAGAATTTTGAAAGTATGTTAAACGAGGTATATTTATTTATTTTATCACAGGAGTTCAGCGATTTATGAAAGGAAACTGACAATTTTTGGTTGCACGTTTTGACTTAATTAATTTTAAGTTTGAGATTATGAAAGGAAACTGACAATTTTCTTTCTTTTTCTTCTTTCTTTTAAATATTTTCTATTTACATAAATAGACCATCTTGGTCATGTCGAAGGCACGGATGCGGTCGTTGCCGTTGGCCATCTTCTTGTCGGGGATGAAGAACTGCTTGTTCTCTGGGTTCTGGAGGTTGTTCTTCTTGATGTAGGCCTGGGGCGGCCGCGTCTACAAAGTGTAGGTGATGGTGGTGGTGCCGTAGGGGTGGCGAAAGGTTGTCGCCACGGCAACCACCACAGGTTCGTCGTCTTCGTCGTCATCATGATCGTCGCCGGGATCGGGGTGGTTGCCGCCCTCAGGGGCGGCATCGCCTCCTCCCGGCGGCCGCACGGCCAAGATGAGCGTGAACTCCTTCTGGATGTTGTAGTCCGAAAGAGTGCGGCCATCCTCGAGCTCCTTGCCGCCGAAGATCAGCCTCTGTTGATCGGGTGGGATGCCCGCCTTGTCCTGGATCTTGGTCTTGACATTCTCTATGGTGTCGGAGAGCTCGACCTCGAGTGTGATCGTCTTGTCCGTGAGGGTCTTCACGAAAATGGCCACTTTGGCCGCGGGCATTTTGTTTGCCATTTTTATTTTTATTTTTGTTCGGAAAAACTTGTGAAATCACATTTATTTTGATTGCTGGGCTTAGCATTCGGGCACATCAATGCGGTTCTCAGTTTATAGCTAACCAAACTCTTGCTCATTTAGCATCATAGATAGAGTCAAATATACTCAGCGTGCATTTTGCGGATTTTCTGACCATTCTTTTTAAGGCGAGAACCATAGACAAAATTTATGTAGTGCGAGTGGGCGGGCTCGAGCTTCGAGCAAAGCTCGGACCCGTCGCTAATATTTTGACAACAAAAACAAAAACATCTGTCAAATTTCGATCCGAAATCGGTTTTCTGTGCGTTTTTCAAGCAAGACCTCTGTAAGAAAGGAGACAAGTGCAAGTTTTCCCACGACCAGTTTCCAGTGTCAAGAAGTTAAAATGGCGAGACTTTCAGTGGTTTTTCTCCTATTTTTTGTCTCTTTCGCCAACTCTAAAAACTTCTGTGATCGCCCCTCGAATTCAGCGGAGTTGTTCAGAAACTTGGTCAGCGGTTTTTTGCATCACAATGACGTAAGTTTGAAAGTTTTACTGAAAGATCAACTATTTCTTGAACGGAATTGTAGTGGACGACGATCAGCCGAGGTCGAGCAAAGTTCCCCACCACGATTTTCGATCGGAAAAACGCGCGCGAACTCCCCGTCCTCGCCGTTTTCACGAAGTATTTCGAGACGTGCTGCAATGGCAGCAACAAAAGGAACAACAATCACAACAACAACAGAGTTGTTACCGCGCTCAAGGACAAGATCTCCGACTTCGTGTCGGCCAAAGTTGGCGAGGCTGTGGAGGACCACGTCGAGCTTATATTAGGTAAACAAAACTGGTTTTTTGCAGTGAGAAAATTGCGGCAATAGACTCTTTTCTTTTACAGAAATCGTCATCTCCTTTTCCCTTTTGGGAAATGTTTTGACCGGCGTCCATTTTGCTTTGGTCTTTAAAAAGAAACGCCAGGAACGGCGGCGGGAGAAGCTCCAACAACAACAGCAGCAGCAGCAGCTCGACAAAGTCGAAGCTGACCTCGGCGACCTCGATGCTTCTGTGCACGAGTTGAGCGCGATTGCCCACTCAACTAGACTTAGGTATTTCATTGTTGGGGCTGGTCAGCTTTGAAATTGCTTATTGCATTTGTTTTGACCTTTGCAGAATTGAAGAGGAAACGGCGGCGACCTCCGGCTATGCTTCAATCGACGCCGAGAAGAGCGATCTCCGATGAGCTCGACCAGACCTTCGACGAGATGTCCAGCTACTAAACAAACAAATCACCGTCTTTCCTTCGATCAACCACCGTTGGCGTCCAGCCATATTTTAATGTTGGCCTCGAACCTTCTACAATTCACTACGAGAACAACTTTAACAACAATAAAAATACTCCGTCGGCGAGCAAAAATACTTTGTTTCCGAGATCGGATCTCTCATTCCCGTTCCAACGGTATCACTACCAACTGTGAAAAGGTTTAGCACTTTGTTTGACTCGCAAAATAATTTCTTGTAAAATCTTTAT
>JAAUYL010029240.1_pt1 | contig 13058 bp, 11 predicted proteins | sample 7278011 | NCBI WGS metagenome assembly JAAUYL01 (sample SAMN14350225, study PRJNA611818) | marine sediment metagenome | isolation source: surface marine sediment (1.8m) | place: French Polynesia: Moorea | collected 2018-08 | reverse complement strand
GTATATCCTTGTTGGGCTAAAGCTTCACCCACTAAACCCGTTCCAGCACCAGCATCCAGAATCGCGGTTTCTTTGTGAGGAAGCAGTTGGCTTAATGTTCTTGCTATATTACCAGGCATAAAAGACCAATCTTCTCTTACATCTGCATCATAAGTCTTAGCCCAACCATCATACTTATTTTTTAATTCCTCAATACTTTGGCTATCACAAATCCCAGATAACCAAGGTCTTGTTTCTAAAAAATCTTTGGATTGTTCTTCGCGCATCTTTAATCACTGCTCTATAAAACTGACACAAAGCGTCGCATAAAGTGACAACTAGATGTTTACTTCCTGCTGTACGGACGTTGCATGCAACGTCCCTACGGCCGTCGGCGGTTTCTCATCCACAGGCATTCACGGTCTAGCCGACCGCATTTCTTAAATTTATACTCTATCATAAGTCCGTTCGATTTACAACTTCTTCTCACTTGGATTAATGTGAGTTCGAGGGAGCCTCATTCTTTCCTAAGCTGGAAGTCTAATTCTTTCGTTTGACAACCCAAAATTGATATTTTCATCGAACTCACGTTGATTTAGCATAGTCTTTCAAAATTTAGCATAGTAAGTACACTTTTTCTCTTGGTATCTGACTAGATAAGGCTTTTTCTATATCGTAGGGAAACGGAGGAGAAATAGGTTTATAATCTATCGGTTTCCGAGGTTTATGCAGTACAATTGCGTTTACCATAACACAAGTTTCGTCATAGGGATTAATACCAGCATGAGGAATTTTTGGTGGTACTTTCACAACAAAAGAATCTTCTTCGCTCAAAGGAATATATTGATATTTTCCTTCAGATAAAATAACCCAAATCAACTGACCACGAACTACTTTAATATAGTCTGTTTGATTGCGATGGACATACAAATTCTCCATAGTATTAGGTGGGTAGGTAGCTATCATTGTTTCGTCACTATTAAGGCTGGGATAGTAGGAAATTCCCTCGGGTACAGTTTCTGAATTAAGTTGTAAAATCTCTATACTTGGTATACTGACCATATTCCTTTCCATAATTTAATTTATTGAATTGCAATTCTAGAAAAATTCTAGAACTTTCATTGCTGCATTATGCCCTGGAATCCCACTAACACATCCTCCTCGTTTAGCTCCAGAACCACACAAGAAGATATGATCAAAGCCAATCTCCACGCCCCACATTCCCCGTTCTTCCTCTGATTCTACAAAAGGCCAGGAAAGAGATTGATGGAAGACATGACCTGTGGGAATGCCCACTTCTCGTTCCACATCCACTGGAGTTGCGACATCAACACAAAGTCGATCATTTTCATCCCGCGCTATACAATCTTCTATGGGTTCTAATAAATATTGATTGACTCCATTAAGATACCTCTCCAATACTTTCTGTTTCTCTGTTTCATTGTCTTTAACAAATAAGCTATAAGCCATTTCCAACCCAAATAAAGTTAGGGTCTGGTAACCTTCTGCTCTCAGAGATGGGGATAGAATAGAATCATCCGTTAAACTATGACAATAAAACTCGCCAGGGGGATGTTCTGGTATCACTCCTTCACAAGCCATTTTGTAACTATCAATTATGTTTTGATAACCCTCGTTGACGTGGAATGTTCCAGTAAATGCTTCTACAGAATCGTAATCTGCTTTCAAACGGGGTAACTTCCTTAAAACCATATTAATTTTGACAAACGATCCTTCATCTTTGGGATCGTTGGGAGGATTATAATCACTCAAAAGTTGCGAAAGTTTTTTCGGGGCAAGATTAACTAAGACATATCTTCCACTGACATTGCTTTCTTGGTTATTATGTTGAAACTTTACGGTTGCTTGCTCTTCCTCTGGCTCTATTTTTGTGACTTCAGCATAGTTGAGTATCTCCACACCATTTTTTTTGCATTGAGCAACAAGTTCCTCTGTCAGTTTCCCCATACCACCCACTGGAACACACCAATCTCCTGTACCATTGGCAATAATATGATAGAGAAATGTCCGATTTTGTTGTAAGGAAGAGTCATGGGGATGGGTAAAGGTTCCAATGGTTCCATCTGTGAATAATAAACCCCGCACCAAATCACTTTGAAAGAATTCTTCAATCGCAATTCCCAAGGGTTGCTCGATAAATAACTGCCAGGCTAGCTTTTCTTCTTCTGTTTGAAAAAGCTTTTTAATTTCTTCTCTAGTCTGCATCGGTTCAAGCAATGAATGCCAAAGATGCTTTCCTAGAGATTTTTGTAATTGATGGAATTTGAAATAGTTTTGGTACTCTTCTGAATTTCCGGTGAGTTGTTCAAAAGATTTCTTAGTAATTGCTTCATCACTATTACTAATCAGTAAACCTTCATGCTTTCCATCTTTTTCGTATGGAGTGAAGGAAGCAGGATTTCTTTGTCGGAATTGAAAATCTAAATCTAAATCTGAGATAATTTTTTGTGGCAGCATTCCGACTAGATAAGCATAAATTGAGAGTTTAGCTTCAATACCCGGAAATAGTTGGCGGGAAACAACTGCTCCTCCTACTGTATCCTGTTGTTCTAGAACTAAAACAGATTTACCCGCTTTGGCAAGATAACAGGCTGCAATTAGTCCATTGTGTCCACCACCGACGATGACGATATCGTAGTTTTTTTGTATGTTTGAATATACCATGATTGTCTCTAATGATTGGGTAAAATATCAATATAGGAGGAATCTATCCGATCGAGCAAACGGCGATTAGCTTTCCATACACTCTGGAATTCTTGGTTGTTTTGGAGGAATGGACCCTCGAACTGCTTTGCTGTATGTTCGCAAATCTCAGGTGATGGTATAATTGGCTTGGTGCTGCTACTTAACACATTAACCTGAATCTCGCACGCCTTATTCAGGTAGTACATATAGTAAAATGCTTCGGCGATAGTTCGACCTACAGTTAAAAGACCGTGGTTACGGAGGATTAAACATTTCTTGTCTCCCAGAGATGCCACAAGTCTTTCTCGCTCATCAAGGTCAAGTGATATTCCCTCATAATCATGGTAGGCAACCCGATTATAAAATTCCATGGAAATTTGGTTAAGAGGCAACAAACCCTCTTCCATCGCCGCAACTGCCATACCACTTAGAGTATGGGTGTGGATGATTGCATGGGCGTTAGGGCAACCTAAATGAATAGCACTGTGTATCGTAAATCCTGCTGGATTTACATCCGCATCTGCCGAATTAATTTTGTTGCCATTAGCATCTACTGGAACCAAATTTGATGCACATATTTCGTCAAACATCATACCATAGGGATTAATGAGGAATATTGGTGGTTCCTCTTTAATTCGCATGGAAATATGGGTGTAGATCATGTCTGTCATCCCATAGTAGTGAATCAAGCGGTAAGCAGCAGCAAGGTCTATGCGCAAATTTCGTTCTTCTTGGGAATAAAAGGGTGTTATGGGATTATTTAGGTTAGAACTTTTTGTCTTGACATTCATGGTTTAGTTTTTTGATATTTTCATTAATTTAGTAGTTACAAAAAACATTATAATACATGATATTTAATTAGCATTAAACAAATTTACTTTTAGATATTAAATCACCCTTTTTAAGGTCAGTTAATTTATAACAAAAGGAAGTTAAAGTATCATCACCTTTAAATTTTATCAGGAAAGACATAATCTCCTCTGAATAAGATAATTAATTGATAGAAGTCAGCACAGGAAAAATTAGTAATTCCTTTACCTATAGGGCGTGTCATCAATTAAATTTAGAACCCTTTTAGGACAAGGATTTGATGGAGAACGCTTAAAAAGGCATCTAAAGCCAGAATCCACGCCTAGTTAGGGATGTACAGCTAATTAATGACAAACCCCAGCAATTTTCGTTATGATTTGCGAAGGATAAAAGCTAGGTCGTTTATTCGGGCTTCATATCACCGAATAATTAATAATTAATAGTTAATAATTAAGAGTTGATAGTCAATTAATTATTCATTCAATAATTCAGGTTTGAAGCCTCCCCTTTTAAGGGGATAAATCCAAAAAAAATCCTTTTAGTCAATCCCCTTCTTAAAAGAAGGGGTAATTATTAATTATTAATTGTTCATTGTTAATTGCTGAACCCGTCAGCCGAATACATTTTTTGATCCTTCATCCAGATGTTGTACATCGCCCACGTTGAACAGAGCAGTCTGTTCTAGACCTGTATTAACTTGGTACTTTAACTCAACTACGTTAAATCTCGGCTCATCCGGATCTCGGCTAACACTAATTGTTCCCACTACCCGATCGCCCGGCGCAACTTTTAAGCTCTCTTTGAGGGGGTATAATTGCTGTCCCCAATGGCTGTAAGTTTTTCCAGGCCCAGTATCGAGAACGACTCCGTTGGGAAAATCTGTGGTGAACCAGCCAAGAAACCCCTTAATTTCAGCGTGTTTACTGATAGTGTACTCGAAATCCTGGCTGAACTGGACGAGTATGGTCGGATCGACAGTTGCACAGTCAAACTCAAGTACTTTCTGTGGTGCTGAGGCGAGATCGTCTGGGGACAAGTAGTTGACGCGCATACTATTTGTCAAAAAGTAGTCTGACAAATCCTGAACCACCTCCGAAGTGAAACCGGAGTAGTCCACATCAAGACTCTGAAGATTACTAACCGTTTCCTTCCACTCTGCTATCTCTTTTTCCAACTTTAACTTGACAACATTGGTGCGATCGCTATCATTCCCTGGTGCGTAAAGTCCAAGGAGAATTGTGGCACGGGAAGGCAACATCAATCCACCTGGTTTTAGCCATTTGTCGCGAGCATATGCCACGCTATCAAACATCGATTCTTTGAGCAAAAAGCAGCCCATCCATTCGCTGACAATTACATCTACGGGTTCGGGTATTTCCACTTCCTCTACTTTTGAGTTGAGAATTGTCACGACATCTGACACATTTGACGACTGAACTAAGCGTCTAGCAAGTTTAGCTGCATTACTGGCGTCCACAGCATAAACTTGTTTTGCACCGGCTTTAGCCGCCCAAACAGCTAATACACCTGTTCCAGTACCGACATCAAGGACGACCTTGTCCGCAATCATTTCCGACTTGTTCTTGAATATCGCCGAGTGATAGGCTTCCATCCTTGCCATATCTTCTAGCATGATTTTGTGCGCTCGCATTGAGCCATACAAATCAAAATATTTGAAAGCCCTCTCGGCTTCGGGAAGTTGTGTTGGTTCCATAAAATAGCTCCTTTCTTGTATAATTAAGGTGAATTTATACCAATTTTATAAATGTTTGCTACAAATATTAATACTGTTTCTAGTAGTCAATAGTCAGTAGTCAGTAGTCAGTAGAAGTAGTTAGGGCTTGCTGATTAAATCTAAAAGCATTTACATATCAAGGTTTTAGCCTTTTTAGATCGGTAAAAAGTACCAGGTTTTCAGCTCTTAATACTCAAAAAGTTAGTATTTTCGGCGCATAGTTGGACAAAAAAATTACTCCCCTACTCCCCTACTCCCCTACTCCCCCACTCCTTAAAAAAGACTTTTTCAGCAAACCCTAGTTATTATTATCATTTTTTGTCCTCAAACAATCTATTTGAACAAATATGCATCTGACTTAAACTATTTTAGTTGACTAAACTATTCGTAACATTCTTTTTTCAAGCTTGGTATTAGTCGATCGTCAAAGAGTCTTTCTTTGGCATAGACTTAACCACTATTGAGCAAACACCAAATTAAGACTTAGTAACCCCGGTTTCGATCAATTGCATTCTTCAACGGTCTTCCCTCGCGACTGCAATTGATTGCATCCAGAATACTAACGGCAAACTCTTCAGCCGGACCTATAGCAGCAATATGGGGAGTTAGTATAATGCGCGGATGAGACCAAAAAGGATCGTCCTTGGGCAAGGGTTCTTGATGGAATACGTCCAAACAGGCCCAGGCAATTTGACCCGAATCTAATGCACTCAATAAATCCGCTTCTATCAAGTGCTTGCCTCGACCGACATTAATGAGATAAGCCCCGGTCGGTAAAGCTGAAAACGTTTCATGGCAGAGAATACCCTCAGTTTCCGGCGTTAGAGGCAGCAAACACACGATCAGCCGACATTTGCTCAAAAAAAGCTTAAACTGTTCATGACCGTGAAAGCACTCCACTCCGGGAATTGCTTTGGGGGTTCTACTCCATCCCCGCACAGGAAACCTCATAGCTGCAAGCTTTTTAGCCACCGTCGAACCGAGATTACCCATTCCCAAAATCCCTATTGTAAAGGATCTAGCATCTTGTGCCGGTAGATATTCCCAGCGTCGCGATCGCTGCAATGCCTGATACTCTATAAATCGCCGTTGAAACAGCAAAACAGCAAAAGTAACATACTCAACCATTTCCAATGTTTGGTTCTCTGAGATTAGACGCACAATCGGGATGCCATCGGGCAGGTCAGGGTCTACTAAAATCCCTTCTACCCCAGTTCCTAGGGATATAATCAGCTTCAAATTGGGAAATCTTTGCATCACTCCCAGTGGGGGACACCATGCCAGCACAATCTCAATCTCTTCAGGTTTCCCGCATTCCGGCCAGATTCGTAAATCTAGATTGGGCTTGCGTTTCTTCAACTCAGCCATTAATTGTGCAAATAATTCCTCTAAATCAATGTTTGCCAGTAGTAGTGCTGTCATATTCATTTGCATTTGCCGTTAACTCAAGCTTAAGCCCGAAGCACTAAGGGAATGCGATTGCAACTGTTCAGGGTTGACTTTTGCCAGGAATTCTGCTATCCTCCTTACTCCCTCGGACACATCTTGACCGCTTTTAGTAAAGTTGACGCGCAAAAAACCAGGGTCGGTTTCAGCAAAATCCTTTCCCGGAGCAGTGGCAACTGCATAGTCTTTGGCGAGTATCGATGCTGCTGTCATAGAGTCCATCCCTTCAGGCAGTTGTATGATGCCATAAAATCCAGCCTGGGAATTTCTGAGTGCTGGGACAGAGTAGCGATCGCAAGCGTCCAAGAAGAAATTGTGGCAGGGACGCAAGTAGCTTTGATGAGCCTTTAGCAGAACTGGCGCTTGCTCTAGCAGTCTTTCTGCCAACAGTTGTCCGATCAGATTCGGGCAAATATTCAACAAGACTTTCACACTCTCGGCAGCTTCAGCATAGCTTGGCGGTACAATCAGAAAACCGATACGCAATCCCGGAACAGCAAAGGACTTGGAAAATCCATTAACAACGAAATGTTCCCCAGGCAGTTGCGTCCCACTGGGAGCGAAATCCCCCCCAAAGGTCATTAACTGGTAAACTTCGTCGAAAATGACTGGAATACCGAATGAAGCAATTTCTGCTAGTATTTCCAAACTCGCTATATTTCCGTGGGGATTTCCCGGAGAGTTGACGATTATGGCAGCGGTTTTGGCAGTTATCAAATCCGGCAGTCGGTGAAGTGAGAGGTTAAACTCTGCATCCAGGGGTGCCGATATCGGAATGCCACCAAACATCTTCACAATTCGCGGATAGGCGGCATATCCGACTGCTGGTATAATGACTTCGCTACCAGGGCGCACCAACAGCCCCAGGGCCAAGACTAATGCACCAGTCGCCCCATCAGTTATCAATATCTGTGACACTGGGAGTTCCACCCCTAAGGTCGAAGCGTAAAAGCTGCTAATTTTTTCCCGCAGTGACATTTGTCCAGCAATATCCCCGTAACCTAGTACTTTTTCTAGATCTTTTGCCTGTAAAGTCAGGTCAAGATATTTTTGAATCGGGAAGTCCGATTGACCAAAAGCTAGAGAAATGGGTCGGCAGTGGGATTGGTTTCGAGCTAACAGAGTCGAAATCTTGTCAATTCCCATGGGCGGAAATGTCAGTATTGGGCTTGGCATGGATTAAAGGGAGTTATGGGATTATTTAGGTTAGAAACAGTTTATTTTTTTATGTTTTCATTAGTTTAGTAGTTACGAAAAACATTATAATACACGATATTTAATTAGCATTAAACAAATTTACTTTTAGAGATTAAATCACCATCCTTAAGGTCAGTTAATTTATAACCAAAGGAAGTTAAAGTATGATCACCCTTAGCTTTTATCAGTGAATAAAGACCATCTAGAAAAGTTTTTGAATAGCGAGCTTGGGAATCTACAAAACGCATCGTATATGCCATTCTTGATGGTAATTTTCCTTTCAGGAAAGGAACACTTCTATGCCAAACAAATTTGTCTAATAAAAGAGCATCACCTACTTCAAAATCATCTTCTACTTTATTTTTCTCTAAAACTAAGTTTTCCAATTTAGAGGCATAGAAAAAATCAAAATAATTAAAATATTCAGTTTGACAAAATTCGGCAAAATCTTGGTGTTGTATTAGTTCGTAACGAAGAGCATAATATCCAGAGGTAGGATAAGCCTTTCGAGATACATATGCCATGCCTCCATGTTGCCCTTTGGTGTTAATGGGAACTAGGGGTATCCAAATAGAATAGGCTAAATCTTCTGGTTTAATAAAGTTGAAGCTCACTAAATCTAGATGGAATGGAAATCCTTTTCTACTTGGTTTTAATTCAAATCCCAAATCTTGGGTAAAGATTAATTCATTGGCGATTAATTGCTTGAGGGTATTTTTAAAGTTTTCCTCAGAATAGATTTTTTTTGTTACGGCATTTTCCAGATCGTAACCCATTCTGGAAAAATCCCCACCGTAAGATTCGGGAACTTTTTCTACTTGATTAGATTTGGTAGTTAAATTCCGTAATTTATCGATGGCTTCATCCGTAAATAGTTTTTTGAGTTTGATAAGTCCATTCTCAGCAAAAGAGTTTTTTTCTTCTGGGGATATAGTGATTTTGTTGACTAGCAAAGACATAAGCTTTTCAAAATTGAGGATATAGGATTTAGAATAAGTTAGCTATAAACAAACTTACTTTTAGAGATTAAATCACCCTCTTTCAGATCGGTTAATTTATAACCAAAAGAAGTTAAAGGATCGTCCCCCATAGCTTTCACCATGTAATTAAAATCATCAAGAAACTTTTTCCCATAGCGAGCTTGAGAATCTACAAAACGCATGGTGTATGCCATCCTCGAAGGTAACTTTCCTTCCTTCAGAGGAACACTCCTATGCCAAACAAATTTGTTTAGTAACAGAGCATCACCTACTTCAAAGTCATCTTCCACTTTATTTTTCTCTAGAATCAATTCTTCCACTTTAGAAGCATGGGGAAAGTTAAAAAATTTAAAGTCTTCAGTTTGACAAAATTCGGCAATATTTTCGTGTTGTACTAATTCATAAATCAGGGAAAAATATCCAGAAGCAGGATAAACTTTTTGAGGTACATATGCCATCCCTCCATGTTGCTCTTTGGTATTAATGGGAACTAGGGGTATCCAAAGAGAATAGGCTAAATCTTCTGCTTGAATAAAGCTAAAACTAGCTAAATCCAGGTGAAAATAATATCCTCTTTTGTTGGGTGTTAATTCAAATCCCACACTTTCGGTGAAAGTTAATTCATTCTTGATTAATTGCTTGATAGTGTATTTAAAGTTTTCCTCAGAATAGATTTGGTGGGTGACAGCATTTTCTATTCCGTAACCAATTCTGGCAAAATCCCCAGTATAATATTCAGGAGCTTTGCCTATTAGCTTAGAGTTGTAAGTCAGCTCCCGTAATTTATCTGTAGCTTCCCTGGTTAATAGTCTGTTTAACTTGATGAATCCATTCTCCCAAAAGAATTCTTTATCAGCTTGGGATAATGTAATTTTGTTTATTAATGAAGACATTTAATTCAGGGAATTCAAAATTCAAAAGTCAAAATTCAAAAGTAAGATTTTATAGCTTAAAACACTTAATTTAAAAGTAAAAAGTAAGATTTTATAGCTTAAAACACTTAATTCAAAAGTAAAAAGTTAAAAATCAAAAGTAAGATTTTATAGCTAAAATTGCAACTAGAAAACACTTTTCTAACTATTCCCTGTTCCCTGTTCCTTGCTATAATTGATAGCACGCAATCAAACAATACTATGTGAACAATCTTACTTTTCTAATTTAACAAATTAAATCAATCATGGTGTTAGATTCTAAAACTTCGAGATGCCAATTAGTCACTTCTTCTCCTGGTATCAAAATTGGACTCCCTGGGGGAACTTTCTTGATACAACAACTACTTATTTTACCTAATGCTTCCCCAATGGGTAATTTTTCTTTCCGGCTAAAGAAAGCATCTTTAGGTAAAATCTTCATTTGAGGGCGACGGCAAAAGTGAGTGTCAGGTAAAATCTCTTTTATTGGTTTTTCCCTCAAAATTGCTACAACTTTAGCTAAAGTTTCCCGCATAAATTGGAAATCTTTTCGATCGTGATGAAAAGAGAAAATTAATAATAATCCCTCCTCACCAGCAAATTCCCCATCAATTCCCTGTTCGTACAAAAGTTCTGCTAACTCCGAACCCGTAAGGCGATCGCTCTTTAAATAGATTTTCAGCGGATCGCTAACTTGGGGGTCATAAGTTAACACCTTGCCGTAATCATCCAATTGACTGCGGAGGCGATTGCACTCTTGAATCGCTTGGTCAAATAAAGCTTTGCCTGATTCAGAATACCCCCTGTTAATAGCATCTTCAAGACTCAGCATCAACAAATTACTGCGGGTAGTGGTTTCAAATAAAGGCAAAACCCCCATTACTTGTTCGGTGCTAAACCGCGAAGATTTAGGTAAATGTAACAAAGCAGTTTGTACTAAACTTCCCGCATATTTGTGCATACTATGGGAAACTATATCTGCACCAACACTAATTGCCGATTGCCATTGTTCGTCAAGAAATGGAAAATGACTACCGTGAGCTTCATCTACTGCTAGAGCTATCCCATGCTTCTGACAATAATTAGCGATGGTGGCAAGATCGATAGTTACCCCTTCATAACTTGGATGAGTTAGTAACAATGCTGATACGCCACTCGTTTCTAAAGCAGTAATTACCTCATCAGTAGTTGGCATCAGGGACTCAGAAATAATAAAATAAGGCTCTAATCCTGCTAAGATGATGCCGTTTATAGTGGAAATATGACTATTGAGGGCGATCGCAACTTTTTTATACTGAGTACCTAGTAAAGCACAAGTGGTTAAAACTCCTTGACTACCTCCTGCTGTTAGCCAGAAAGTATGTTTTGTGCCATACAGCTTAGAGAAATGCTTCTCTATATTTTCAGTACGAGGACGAGTCAGAAATGGTGCATCATATTGGTAAATTTCTTCACTCAGACGATGACCATTATTTTTAATGCCTTGATGAGCAGGAGTATAGAGGTTAATCTGAATATCCTGATTGTGGGATGCAATCAGCTTATAGGTAGAAGATACTTGATTCATCAACTTACAGAAAAATAGGCTTGAGTTGGGGTATGGGGCGAATTGTACTTTCTACTGCAATCCCATTCCGTAAAGCTAACAGTAATCCTGTCGCCTCCATGTAGCTATTGACACGATATATCTTGTGTCCCTGAGTTTCAATTTGTAGTTTTTCAGGAGTAATATCGTATTTAGTAGTATTATCTTTAACTAAAATTATGGGAACTCCTTGGTCTAAAGATGCTAAGAACGGAATATTACCTACGGTTGTTTCTGGCATTACTACTGCGGAAATATTCTCTACGGATATCCTGGTTTCACCTGCTGCTACAGGAGTATCAAACCTTACCGGACGGGGATAGTTGATTAAACCATTTAGGGGCGAACAAACATAGGCACTAGAAATTAATTCTGCTCCATCTCTGGGATCTACTAATTTACCAAATCCTGTATGTTCCCACTCCAATAATAAGGGAGCATGGGCAGCAGTAAAAGGATAGAAATTAGTGGTCATGTGGGTTAGAATTGCTTCGGCACCACCCCAGGGATTGGCAATAGATTCTCCTCGGTAGTAAGCTTGACGCACTTTGTCATCTACTTGCAAAGTTGTCATTAAAGCTACTGCTCCAACGGCAGAATTTTCCACCACATCTAGAGCCTTCATCAACTCGTCCATCCCTTTAAATTCCCCAGAAGCATTACCATACTGGGAATAGGTACAGGTGGTTTCCACAGGGCCACCCGTTACTACTACAGGGTCGATATTAATTCCTCCCACAGCACGCAAGCCATTGAGAGCATTAATAACATTGTTTAAAAATCTTTCATCTTTAGGCTTTTCTATTATTGCAGCAATATTTTTTCGCTTCTCTGGAATAACTCCAATATTACCCAGAAGTAATTGACAAATTAGATTACCTTCCAGATAAAGAACATTATCCTGACCGAAATAGATATCCGACGCTGTAACTGCATTAGGATTTGTTACCAGATAGTCACAAGCGGAGGCTAACAAATTGGTACTCGGAGTCGCATCTCCGGCAAAACCACCAATTTCTGCTCTAACTCCTGTAGGAATAATACTAACTGCTACAAAAGGTTTATTAGAAACTCGTTGACGAATATTAATGTCTAGTAATGATGACCAAACAGGATTTCTTTCAGTATCGATAAAGCTTGATTCAAAAGTGAGAGTATCACCTTCAACTTTCGTTAAAATCAAACGGATGGGAACACCTGGTAAGGGAAGGTTGCCAATTTCTTGGGAAATTTTTCTCCAGGTCCGCTGTTGTGGAGGACATTGAATTTCAAAATCTTTAGTATAAACTTGGGACATTAACTAGACCTTTTAAGATTAAACAGTGGTGTGCTGATCCAGGTGGAGAACAATTCTACCTAAGGAAAAAGTATTCATCCAAAGCCCGTATCGAATCAGGGTGAGTCAGACCCACTCTTTTGTGCTATGGGGAAAGTTGAAAGACCCCACAATTCAGTTTAATGGTAAGTTATCTCCGTGAATAATCAAAAATTCCAACTTTCTCAGCTATAGAAATTAAATAATTTATTTTCAAAACATATTAGTTTTAATTATTAAGTCACTTATCAATAACGTTGGCCCTTGACCCGCGCTCTCCATCCCCCCTAACCCCCCTTTGAAAGGCGGGGGAGGGGAGATCAGAGATGGGAAAACCAATCAATCTTGCGTTTTTACCGAAATATTCTGGTTTAAAGCCTCCCCTTGGATAGGG
>JAAUYL010003686.1_pt1 | contig 13065 bp, 9 predicted proteins | sample 7278011 | NCBI WGS metagenome assembly JAAUYL01 (sample SAMN14350225, study PRJNA611818) | marine sediment metagenome | isolation source: surface marine sediment (1.8m) | place: French Polynesia: Moorea | collected 2018-08 | reverse complement strand
GTTCCCTCCGGGACGCTACGCGTTAGTGAAGCTTTGCGCTAGCAAACGCTGGCCTCCAATCGACCAAGAGAGAAGAAATAATATTTCCTTATATTCAATCCTCTCGGTTTCAACCAGAGGTAATTATCCATTATCCATTAATGAATATTGAAATCATCAATCGTTTCAGATAAAGATAAATTAGCGGGATGCACAGCAAAAATTTTAAACAAAATTTGAATGGATATAATTCTCCACCCAATTTTCAATTATTTAACTATAAATACCAACTTAGAAACTGTTTGTAAATTCATAAAAACCTCTTTCCTACTCCGAGAGAGGCATTGAATTCCCCATTCCCTTGTAGGGAAGGGGGGCAGGGGGGTTAGGTTTTTAGGATTCATCAGTGTGATGCAGCACTTCTCAAACAGCTTCTTAGATTAAGATGGAGTGTTAAGCAACTTTTGCAGTTTTCGTACAGGTTCGTAATCTTCGTCTGAAACTAAAGTGTAACCTGCTGATTCAATACCTCCAATACCGACTAAACCTTCTGGTGCATTAATTAGAGCTTTCTTAAGTGCTGTTTTAAATTCTACTGGTAGTTCAGTAGAAATAACTAGAGGAGGATTCGGAATGGGGTCAGATTCCCAAATAATTTTATACTTATCTTCAGATAATAAACCTTGATTTTCTAACTCTATATAAGTCGGCTTTTCAATGGCAATGGCATCAATTTTTCCAGCTTCCAAAGCTAGTGCATTCTTGTCATGTCCACCTGCATATTCAACCACTGAAAAATCTTTTTCTGGAATAATCCCTAATGTTTTAAAGTAAGCAGAAGGAACTAGAAATCCAGAAGTAGAAGACTTATTGACAAAGCTAAATCGCTTCCCGATTAGGTCTTGTACAGTGTTAATTCCTGAATCTTTTCTAGCAAAAATTACGCTCTTGTACCAGGGACGACCAGTAGTCTTTTCAATATGGGCAACAATAGGTTCTAAGTTTGGGTTTTTCTGTTTTGCTTTAACATAAGTAAACGGTCCGAGATAAGCAATTTTAACTTTACCACTTACCAAAAAATCAACGGTGGTATCATAATCTTTAGTTAATTTAATTTCAACAGGAATTTCTAATTCTTGTTCTAAATATTCATCCAAGCGTTGAATTCTCTTCTGCTGTTCTTCTGTACTAATAGCAGGTATAACTGCTATTTTTAGTTGAGATATTTTTCCAGTTTGGGCAACATCTGAAGTATTAGAGGTTTGTGCTTCAGAATAAGAATTAGGAATTTCTGTACAAGCTCCATTGAATATATAAATTACTGCTAAGAATAAGCCACAGTTTTTCAGTTTATTTATTGGGAATTGCATTGATTTTCCTCTTATTGAGCCTCAGGATTCAATTATAGCAATTATGATACTGGTGAGGTACAAAATTATAGTTTTTAGGCAACAGAAAATAGGGAACAGAAAAGAATGAAAAAAACCGTATCTTAAAAAGAGTGAAAAACACTATATAGCAATCCTATTTTAGTTATAATATTTTGGTGGTAGTTAGGAGTCAGAACTCAGCAGTCAGGAGTTATAATTTCAAGGGTTTTCCCTTTATATTAACTGTTATAAAAATTTTCACAACCAATTTAGGATTACTATATAACAAAACGAATCTAAATCTTTGATCAAACTCTAAATCTGTTTTGAGCAGTAACAAAGAATTAATAATTCCTAAGAGATTTATCTAATTATTTTTCTCTTCTCACTCTTGGTTATTACTGATTATATAGCAATTCCCAAAAAGCGTGAGATACAAAATTCCCTGGTTTTAGGGAACAGGGAACACTTAACTGGGAATAGGAAGTATAGTTAAATTTTAACTACATTCGACTTCAGGAACATCCGCAAACATTTCAGAAGTTTCATTAATTTTTAAGCCAAAAATTTTGATTAAATCCCCCAACTTCAAATCACTGTAAGCCATTATTTTTATTTACTTTGGCAATATATTAACAAAATCAGGAGAATAATAGACATCTCCAGAAAAGAGGGAACACTTAACTGGGAACAGGGGAAAGTAATTGATAATTTATGGATAATAATTGATTTTATTTTTCATTTTTGGAGATGTCTAATAGTTAAATTTTAACTACATTCGACTTCAGCAACATCCGCAAACATTTCAGAAGTTTCATTAATTTTTAAGCCAAAATTTTTGATTAAATCCCCTAACTTAACATCACTATAAGCCATTATTTTTATTTACTTTCGCACTATCAAATGTAACACAGACATCTTGCCTGTCATCTCAAATCCGGTAGCATCGAAAAAGCAGAGAAACCGGGTTTATTAAATCCACCATACTAACATCCATACTCTTATCAACCCAGTTTCTTATAAGACTGTATAAAAAAGATTCTATTTTCAATCATTGCCAAATCTTTTTCAAGATTTTGATTATGACGTGAAGTCATCTGTCTGAAAAGTGCTGTCAATTAATAGGAATTACGCATAGATCATATATATAGCGTCAAAAACTATAACGTTATAGTTTTTACACTCTATATATAGTACATTGGCGTAAGTCCCGATCGACTTAACCCATCAATTATATCATGTCCAGATGAACACTGATAAATAATTAGGTAGGAGTCAGGAGTGAGAAAGAAGGTATTAGGAGGAGAAATTTTTTGATCCCTAATTAAGCAGACATAATATTACACGCGGCATGCCCAAGCAACTGTTGACTTTTACCTGATAACTGATGAACTAACTTTTGACATAAAAATCTCTAGTTCCCTTAGCATTAATTGCCTCTCCCAATCTATTTAAACCATGTACATAAGCAGCAGTTCGCATAGAAATAGATAACTCTTGAGATATTTGCCAAATCTTCTCTGTTTCTGCCACCATTTTTTCTTTTAATCGTTGATTAACCTCATCCAAAGTCCAATACAAACCACTACGATTTTGTACCCACTCAAAATAACTTACTGTCACACCACCAGCATTAATCAAAATATCAGGAAATACATGAATTCCACGCTCTTCTAAAACTATATCGGCAGCAGAAGTAGTCGGACCATTAGCAGCTTCAAAGATGAACTTTGCCTTAATATCTTTGACATTTTCCTCAGTAATTTGATTTTCCAAAGCAGCAGGAATTAATATATCAACATCCAAACTCAAAAGTTCTTCATTAGTTAAAACTTTATGTTCAACAATATTACAAACAGTACCTTTACAGTAAACAGCTTGAATACCTTTATTAGACTCCTTATATTGACGAATACTCGGAATATCTAAACCCTGTGGAGAATAAATACCCCCCTGAGAATCACTAACAGCAACCACCTTATAACCAGCTTGACAAAGTAACTCTGCCAAAACCGCTCCAACATTACCAAAACCTTGCACTGCTACTGTAGTTTTTTCTGGGATATATTCAAACTTTGGCATGATAGTTTCAATAGCAAAAAAAGCACCCATTGCCGTTGCTGTACTTCTCCCCAAACTACCACCAATAGTAACAGGTTTACCCGTAATAACCGCCGGACTTAATTGTCTTCTAATAATACTGTATTGATCCATCATCCAACCCATAATCATTGGGTTAGTGTACATATCAGGTGCGGGAATATCCACATCAGGACCGATAAAATCAGCGATCGCATCAATATATCCCCGACTCAAACGTTCCAATTCCATCCGAGATAATTCTTTTGGGTTAACAGTAATTCCACCCTTTGCTCCACCAAAAGGTAAGCTCACAACTGCACATTTAAAAGTCATCCAAAAAGCTAAAGATTTTACCTCATCAATAGACACATTAGGATGATAACGAATACCACCTTTTGTCGGTCCTCTTGTATCATCATAACGAACTCGATAACCTTGAAAAACTCTTAACGAACCATCATCCATCCGGACAGGAATTGAAACTATTAAAGTAGCTTTAGGATATTTGAGGCGTTCTTTTGTATCCTCAGAAAGAGAGACATATTTTAAAGCTCTTTCTAACCTACGACTAGCATCATCAAACAAAGAATATGACATAAATACCTATTTTTCTAAAGAAAATTATCTTGGTATTTAGATCATAAATCTCTTGATTCACTGTAATGATTAAGAAAAATAAAGAACAACTTATACCAATTACCAAAAATAATGGGCATTCAATTTTAATTGATACTCTTGGGGAATAATGTTATCTTCGGTAAAACACTTATAATAGTATAATAGTAGCTCGTAGTTGCGCTTTAGCGCTGCTGAGTATATTGGGAGTCCTAATAAGTCAGAAGTTAGAAGTCAGAAGTCAGAAGTAATGGGGGTTCATTAATGGATAATGGATAATTGATAACTACCTCGGGTTTTAACCGTTACGGAATTGAATATAAGGAATATTGTCTTTGTTTTCCCCTATCCAAGGGGAGGCTTCAAGGCGCGAATTATTTAATTATTAATTATTAATTTTTCGGTAAATACAGAAAGCGAAAACTTGTCTAAAGTTTATCAAACTTACTCATAAATATAGCTATTAAACTATCTAGAAGTAAGTTTTCTCAGTTGTTGCTCCATAAATTCTCTGAAAAGTATCTGGATTACCGAAAAATAAAGGTATAAAGCCTCTCATGAGCAAGGAGAAAAAAGAAATAATATTTCCTTATATTCAATCCTCTCGGTTAAAACCCGAGGTAATTATCAATTATCCATTATCAATTATCAATTAATGAAGAGACTGAGGATTCAAGCAATTTTTACGCAACCAGATATAGTGGAAATGTTTGCCTCTGAGTTTAATAAAACTTTCATTTAAAATTGTTGTACTGCTCATTAAAAACTCGAACTTTTTGGTAGCTCAAAACTAAGGAATACAAATTCAATTCAATTTTGTTTAATTAAGTTTTCGATATTCTTATATCAAGTCTCATTAATTAGTCATAATAATCAGCTACCTTTAGTCATCTAAAGATGATTTCTGCTGTGAGCCAAGAAATTTATTTCTGGGCGGTAGACATTGCCACACTTTATTTATACCCGATGGCTCCCCAAGGATTGAAATCCTTGGCTAATAGCTTAAGTTATCTAAAGATAACTAAATTATCTATACCGTCTTTTTGTATTGTGGTTAATTAATGCAGCACTATATTATACCAAAATTTATATTAATTTTAGCTGCATAGAATGATAGGATAAATCTAAAATTTCTGCTACTTCAGTTTTTTTTCGCAAATCCTGCACCCATTGCTATATATCAGTAGACCTAGGCGTGAAAAAGATATAGATTTTTGGCAGCGGTAGGGAACAGGGAACACTTAACTGGGAACAAGTAAGATATTTTTCCGAAAAAGGTAGGAAAAAGGATTTTTTCTGGTGACTTTTTCTTTCTTTAGCTAATATAATCAAAAGGTTTATTTATTTTCCGGAGATGTCTAGTTAAAAATATCAGAAAAATTATCCTTAAATATTACTTGAAAGGCTAGCCCTGTATAGTAATGGTGAAGATATATATTTTTTGAATTTCTTCGCACACTCCCCACACTCCCCACACTCCCCACACTCCCCACACACTCTCTACCATTATTATCCACCACCACCCTTGAAAGGGCGTCAAATATCTGAGTATAGATATTCCTCCCGGACATCAGCAACTAAACAGTAAAATAGATAGTAATAGTAGTAATACTCTGTTTTGTAATTTATGGTAGAAGTCCTCGCAGCCTTGTCTGCATCAGCCGCAGCAGGTATTAGAATAGCACTACCCCTACTGCTAATAGGTTTATTGCAAAACGACCTCTGGGCAAAAGTTCCTCTGCTCTCTAAAATATCCCCCCAAATAGTGGTGGGAATTTTAGTCAGTTGGTCTTTATTTGAAATCTTTGCCTCAAAAGACCTCTTAGGTCAACGCATTCTTAATCTAGTTCAACTCATATTTAGTCCAATAGTAGGAACAATTATGAGTATGGCGATCGCTGAAGCTACTAATTTAGAGGGTTGGTTAATTATAGTTATTGGAGTTGTGGGGGGTTTACTTGCGTTGGTGCTGCAACTGGTTCAAGTTGGGTGGTTTTTTCGGTGGCGTGGTTTGCCTGTTTGGATGCTATTATCTCAAAACATTCTCTGCATTTGTTTAGTAATTTTTGCCTTCGATGCACCGCAACAGGGAGGATTAATTGCCTTACTATTGTTATGGCTAGCTATTCGTAGTTATCAAGATTGGTACCGATGGTATAGCGCTACAGACAAGTCAAAAGTTAAAAGTTAAAAGTTAAAAGTTAAAAGTTAAAAGTTAAAAGTTAAAAGTTAAAAGTAATCCCTGACTAAGTTTGAGTATTTATAATAATTACGCAGATACTATATATATAGTGTCATAAACTATAACGTTATAGTTTTTAAACTCTATATATAGTACCTTTGCGTAAGTCCTGATTTATAAATGTCCGCACCCAATATGTTCGACTGCTATATCTAGGAAAGACAAAATGAAGTAATAGTATTAATCCATAAATTTATGGCAGTAATTCTGATTAATCTTAATCATAATCAAGGGGCATAGCCAGATGCCAAACTCCCCTATAATTAGGGTTGGCTGAAAAAAGCAGAATGTTGGGAGGGGGAAGTGTGGGAAGTGTGGGAAGTGTGGGGAGGGGAGAAGACAGAGTAAAGTAGGAGAAATAATTTTCCCTTGATCTTTCTTTGCTTGTCTGCCCTTTATCCTAACTTTTTGGTCGCTCAAGCTTAAAAATTTGCACTTTTTTTCGCCCCAAAAAGGCTAAAATATTTATCTTTCAGTGCTTTTAGATTTAATCAGCAGAGCAATAATTAGAGTAAACCAGCCAAGTGTAAAGGGCCATGACCAGTAATTAACTCTAACAACAAAGCGATAAAGCCAAGCATTGCTAACCGTCCATTCCAGACTTCTGCTGTAGTAGTTAACCCCCACTGCCATCTTTCTTGGGGATACATTTTGATAATTTTTTTCATTTGGATAGCATCAGAAAAATCACGACTCGGAGTATCTAAAGCTTCCACAACTAAATCTGCTAAATCATTGATAAATACTGGGTGAGTATTCAGAGCAGGTACTCGGTAAAAATTACTAATTCCAGCTTCTTCTGCGACCTCGCGATATTCCATATCAATTTCTTGCAGAGTCTCAATATGCTCAGAAACAAAGCTTATGGGAACTACCAATAAATCTTTAACTCCACTATCTGCTAATTCTTGAATAGCATCTTCGGTGTAAGGTTTCAACCATTCCACCGGGCCAACTCTACTCTGATAGGCAAGAGTATGAGAATTTGGACGGTTCAAAAATTTTATAATTCTATTTACACAATCTTCAATTTCTGCCTGATAAGGGTCTCCTGCTTCTTCAACGTAGCTAACAGGTACACCATGAGCACTGAAAAATATATGTACTTGTTCTGAATTTGGACAATGGTCTAATTCTTGAGCGATTAATTCTGCCATTGCCTGGATATATCCTGGTCGTTGATACCAAGAAGGAACAACGGTGTATTCAGTTTTCTGTATTTCTGGGTCTTTTTGCCAAAGTTTATCAAGTAATCTAAAACTTGAACCACTCGTACTGATAGAATATTGAGGATAAAGTGGCAGGATTACTAACTTTTCTACTTGGTCGCGCTTAATTCTAGCAAGAGCTTCTTCTGTAAAAGGATGCCAGTAACGCATTCCTATATAAGTTTGAGTAGCTAATCCTTTTTCTTCTAATTTTTGTTGAATAGCCAGAGCTTGCTGTTCTGTAATCGATCTTAATGGAGAGCCACCACCAATTTCCTTATAATTTTCCTGAGACTTTTTAAAACGCATAGTGGAAATGAACCATGCCAAAGGTTTCTGTAGCCAAGGAAAGGGGAGACGAATAATTTCTGGGTCAGAAAATAAATTGAAAAGAAAGGGGCGTACATCTTCTAGTTGTTCTGGCCCACCTAAATTAAGTAATAATACTCCAACACGACTCATAGTGTTAATAAGGCTCCCATTTTAATATTTGTTACTAAATTTAACATATTTATATTTTGTTAATTATATTTCTTGACAAATATAGAGTCAACTGCCACCCAAAATCTATTTAGTTTGAGTGGTTAAGTATAAATTAAATTTATATGCTTTTGACTTTTGACTTTTGACTTTTGACTTTTGAATCCAATGGCAACAATTTTAAGAGACTGGAGTTATCAATATCAATGGTTGTATGACGGAATTTCTCGTTTAGCAGCTCTTGCTGTTGGAGGAGAAACTAATTTTCGCCAACTAGCTTTGCAGGGTTTAACTATTAACCAAAATACTGAGGTGCTTGACCTTTGTTGTGGCAGTGGTCAAACAACTAATTTTCTAGTTCAACACTCTCAAAATGTTACAGGATTAGATGCTTCTCCACTATCAATTAATAGAGCTAAAAAAAATGTACCATCGGCTAAATATGTTGAGGCATTTGCTGAGGATATGCCATTCTCAAATAATCAATTTGATTTAGTACATACCAGTGCTGCTTTACATGAGATGAATTCTGAACAATTAAAGCAAATTATTCAAGAAGTTTACCGAATTCTGAAGCCTGGTGGAATTTTTACATTTGTTGATTTTCATAGTCCGACTAATCCTCTATTTTTGCCGGGATTAGCAATATTTTTCTGGTTATTTGAAACAGAAACTTGCTGGAATTTTATCAATACAAATATATTGAATTTATTACAAGAAGTAGGGTTTGATTTAGTTGATAGTGAATCAAATAAACCAGTTTTATATGCTGGTGGTAGTCTGCAAGTAGTTCAGGTGATCAAATAAAGTTGCTTAAAAAGCTGTTTAACATAAGAGTTTTATGATAATTTGACAATCATTTTTTGAACCATTAAGAAAGCATTTATCAAGTAAATATTAAGGTAAAATATTCCTGTTTGGTGGGTTACCGAAAAATTTAGGTATAAAGCCTCTCCATTCATGGATAAAAAGCGGAAAAAAAATCCTTTTAGCCAATCCTATCCGTTATAAGAAGAGGTAATTATTAATTATTAATTATTAATTATTGAAGGCGTGCCTTAAACCAGGAAAAATTAAAGTCTTATGCCTGCCTAACCCACTCTACAACTGCTTAAGGTTTTGTTTATAAACGGTCTCTAACAGAATAAATCGGAAATTTGTCAATGATTCCTTTTCAAAATCTTTGCTTTTTCAATCATAACGGTGGAAAGCAAAAAGTTGAGATTAAGCCTTTTGATATTGATTGAAAATTAAGTTTAATAGAATGGTAATATAGGGTGAAGTATGCAAAGTTGCTTTGCTCAAGTTTGGTTTTTCTCAGATTGACTAAATCAAGGAAAATTCCTACTTTTAAATTTACTTATCTGGGATTTTGATGACTGAGCAAAATAATTCCGATTCCCATCAATATCCAAGTTCCTTTACCCACCAACATTAATCCGGTGAGTATTTTCTCTACTCAATAAATGAGGAAAGTACCCCAACAGCTAATGTTAATTATGATGAAATAGAAGCTTTAAGCAATATTTTTATCGAGCTTTGGTGTGAGAAAAATCAAGTTTCTCCAGATGATCTCGAGGGAGTTTGTTCGTTATATCTCAAACCACAAACTGAAGCAGACAATTTCATAGAATTACTCTTGAAAAATTAATCCAGTTAATCAGTTTGGTTGCTCAAAAATTTGGATACTTTTTATTCGATTAAACATCAATTAACTAAAAAATGACTAATCAAGTTTTAATCATAGGTGGATACGGCAGAATTGGCAGTAGTGTTGCTAGAGACTTAGCAACTTATACCAACTCAGAAATTACTATTACCGGACGTAAAGCAGAAGCAAATATTAAAGAATTTCCTATTTCTGGAGTGAAATATTTAGCTCTAGACTTAGCAGACAAAGAAAGAGTCAAAAATATTATTCATTCCTACAGTAAATCTTCTGAAAATTTAGTTATTCACTGTGCAGGTCCGTTTCATCATCGCGATGCTAATGTTCTGAAAAATTGTATCGAAGCTGGTATTGATTATGTCGATGTTAGTGACTATCGAGGATTTACTCGTAAAGCTTTAGAATATTCTGAAGCTGCCAAACAAGCTGGAGTTACAGCAATTATTAATACAGGAATATTTCCAGGAATTTCCAATAGTTTAGTCCGTCAATCAGTAGAACAATTTGATGAACCAGAGGAGATACATTTAAGTTATGTAGTAGGTGGTTCCGGTGGAGCAGGAGTAACAGTAATGCGGACGACTTTTTTAGGTTTACAAAATCACTTTGATGTTTGGATAAATGGTAAATGGCAATCTGTTAAACCTTATAGCGATCGCCAAGTTATTGATTTTCCATCTCCCTACAGAAAAATAGGTGTTTACTGGTTTGATCTGCCAGAGTCTTTGACTTTAGCTACTTCTTTTCCTGTAAAAACTGTAACTACAAAGTTCGGTTCTTTTCCCGATTTCTATAATCATCTGACTTGGATGACTGCTCATTTATTTCCTGTTAGTTGGTTAAAGAATTCAGGGGTAATAGAATTTTTGTCTAAAGTTAGTTATAAAATGACTCAAGTCACAGATAAATATAGTGGTATTGGTGTGGCAATTCAAGCAAAAGTTATTGGTAAAAAGTCAGGAAAAAAAGCTGATTTTTGCTCGTCAATTATACATAAAGATACTGCAACTGTTACGGGTATTGGTGCTGGTGGTATTGCCGAATTAATTTTGTCTGGAAAATTGCATAAACCGGGAGTTTGGTCTGTAGAAAATAGTTTGTCTACGGAATTATTTGAACAGGTAATGCAGAGTCGGGGTTTTGTGAAAAATTATGACGATCAGTCTGTGATTTATCAACTCAAGAGTTAAAAGTATTTTGGTATAATTAATATTGTTGTAAATTCACTAGCCAGAAAGCTAGTTTGTAGGACTATGTATATCGACTTTAACAAGTATGACTATTCTTTAATAGATAAGAGTGAAAGAAGTACATATATACAGAGGGATAAAGCAGCATATAGAGAAATTATTCTAGAATGGTTCAATAGTAAAGTTGATGAGATTGTTGAAAGAAAGTGGTTAATTGAAGATCTTCAATATTTAGCATCGGTAAGTGATTTTATCAAACTTTTAAAAGAAGCAGAAAATTTATTTGAGCTTGGTTTTTATACTGGCTGTATTGCACTTACAAGTATTTCAGTTGAAGATTTTACCAAATTTTTAGCTACTCAATTGGGATTAGAAAAGTTGCTTGATAAAACTCAGTTTGAAAGAATAAACAGTCTCAAAAAAGAAGGTCTTATTAAAGAATATATTTATGATAGTCTAGATTTAATCAGAAAAATAAGAAATGATTGTCTACACTACAATCAAGATTTCAAGAGAAAGGCTAATGATGAATTAAAAAGTGATGCTATAGAAGTTTTAAACTTATTCAAGAAAATTCTCAAAGAGTTGATTGGTTTTCCATCAACGCCAGAAGTAGCAATTGATAATTTTACGAAAGTTTTGGAGGAAGCAGCAAAGCAGTTTACGTCAGAAAATAATGAGTCTGTTAAAAACTTTGAGGATATGAATTTAAAGCTTAGAAATGCTGCTTCAATTCTTCTAGGAATGCCTACAGCTTTTCATCCAGATATAGAAATAGTTATTTATTCAAGAGTTTATCAAGTCAGGGAAATCGATCTAGACATTAATCCTCCAGAAATTACCCTTGAAGATTTAAGTAACAGCTTTCCAGTTTTTGTGGATTTACAAGAAAAAGACAAACAACTTTTAGAAAGGGAAGGAATTAAAGAAGGTGATATTATTCAGGCAAAAATTAGATCGGAGGTGAGCAACACTGGTCAGACAAATGAAGAGGGTAAATGGCAACCAGACCCAAAAATCAAAGAATATATAGAAGCAGGAAAAGATGAAAATAATAAACCTATTTACCAAGAGAAAGAACTTGAAGGAGAAGATTTAATTGAATTCCAAACATCAGCATGGACAGGAGACTATAAAGAAGATAACGGTTCTGAAAAACAACTAATACAAGGATTTTTATCTAAGTTAGTTGGTAAAATCGCAAAGGTAGCTAGAACAGAAGAAGCTCCAATTCATTTTTATGTTTGGTCACGTCAAGAAATGACTCAATTAGTTGAAGGTTGTTCTCGTGTTAGTTCCCAACTTCTGAGTCATTTACGGGAGTTACTTGGTTGCCGAGAAAGTTTAGAACAACTAATTTATTCTTGTCTTTATGATGAAGTAGATCGTCGTTATGCTTTAGGGTGGACAGGAAGAGATTTAGCAGTTGTAACTTCCCTTAAATGGTTTGGCAGACGTTATCATTGGCGACGACACATCGACGGAAAAAATGTTGATTTAGACCAAGTTTTTTCTCAAGATATATTTGACTTTAAAACTAATTTAGAGATAGATAGTAATAATCAATGGGCTACCTCAAAATCAAATACTGATAATATTAGTAAACATCCCTTTGAAGTTAGACTAAGATATTTTAATTCTTTTAGTGCAGCTTATTGGCGTGCTTATTGGAGAAAACTTCCTAACCCTAATGACCCAAATATTCAACTCAAATTAAAAAACTCTATTGAACGTTACAATGAAGCAAAAAAAACAAATTATTTAGAAGAATATTTTCGTGCTCGTACTCATGCTATTAGGTGGGTTGAAGAGGGAATTAGATTTAAAAATCCAGAGATAAAAAAAGAATCTTTGACTATTGCTGATTTACCAGATTTTAATTTAGGTGTAGATAATGCTGCTCAAGCAGGAATAGATTTTCTCCGTTTAGATCAACACGTTAAAGTAACAGATTGGATTGCAAATAATTTAGTTCCACCTATCTATCGTATTTCTTCAGGACGAACAATATCTGTTAGAAATATAAAGTCCGATAATAATAGGTTAACAGCAGAAATTAATCTTGATGGATATAGTATTACTCCTGAACTTTTACAGGCAAATTGTACTATTGATGAAGGGTAAGCATTCAGCTATTAGCAATCAGCTTTCAGCTTTTTAATTAAGGCATCATGTAAAAATAAGTTCTACAAATTTTATCTGAAATAGATTTTTAAATCTAGCTTCCATC
>JAAUYL010038187.1_pt1 | contig 13087 bp, 3 predicted proteins | sample 7278011 | NCBI WGS metagenome assembly JAAUYL01 (sample SAMN14350225, study PRJNA611818) | marine sediment metagenome | isolation source: surface marine sediment (1.8m) | place: French Polynesia: Moorea | collected 2018-08 | reverse complement strand
CACGCCCTCGACGAGGAGGCGGAGCGGGAGGCCGGAAGGTACAACCAGCAGCCGCCTTCGTCCGTCAAGTTCGACGCGCCGCTGCTCGGAGCAGTCGGTCGCTACTACGAGTTCCCGCACCACATCTGGACGCCGCCCTACGACGTGGTGCTCCAGAGCGGGACGACGCAGATCTCGGCGCACCTGTTCCTGGTGCTGGCGTGCAGCGAGGCGCTGCGCAAGGTCTACGAGGGACTCCCGGACTCGCAGAAGGAGCTGGGCAAGAAGCTCGTCTTCGCGCTCAGTCTCAACGCGAGGCAGCAGGATCTTCTCGATCACCTGGTGCACTTCTGGTACACGGGCGCCACCGTGGTCCACAGCACCCGCGCCGAGGCGTTCTGGGAGCTCTACTGCCTCCTGTGCGGCCCGCGCAACCAGAAGATCGACGAGGAGATCGGCATCTGGGTGAAAAGGAAGCGCCTCTCTCCCATCAAGATCACGACGTGGACGGAGGAGAACAACTGGGGTCTGCTCCACCCGCGCGCGGACTTCACCGACCCGGTCAGGGTGCCGAAGCCGAACAGACACAGGCCCGACCCCGCGCCGACGGAGTCGACGGCGTCGGAGGAGAGCAGCCGGAGGAACAGGCAGTTCCCGCCGCTCCCGCCGCCCGCCGACGTGGCTCACAGGGAGTCAGGTAGGAATAAGAGAGCTCTTTCTGAGAGCTTCTTTAAGGTCCTTAGAAAGCTGCCGGAGTCGATTCCGGAGGCCATCAGGAGGACCGTCCGCAACAGGCTCACGCGCTGGAGCACGGAGGAGCCGACGGTCAAGGTGACCACCGCCCTCTACGAGGAGCTCGCTGCGAGAGCGCTGACGAACCCGCTGCCGTCCCCGTGCGTCGGATTGTCGCTGCTGACACTGCCGACGCCGTTGGTTCAGGGCGCGGTCGAGCTCGCTCACCAGCTTCAGGTCAGCGATCCGGAGGTCGAAGTCTGGGAAGGGCACCTCCAGCGGAGGAGGGACCAGGGCAGAGCGGCGCGCATCAGGGAGGCCGCCGCCTGCGCAGGCGACGACCGGTCAACTACGCCATCTCCTCCGGCTCCGAGGAGGAGCTGCCCCCAAGGCGGAGACCCAGACTCGTCGGACGAGTCCGCAGGAGGCGACACACCGTTGACGCCGTCGCAGAGGAGGGCCGCCGGGGCGAGCGGACCACCGAGGCCGACAGCACCACCGCCGCCGGAGAGCCCGAGGCCACCGCCGCCGGAGAGCCCGAGGCCGCCGCCCCCGTCTGCTTCCCCGCAGCCCCCAGAGCAGCGCCCAGAGCCACCGACTGGATCCAGCTGCCAGAGCTCCGACCCTTTGGAAGTTTCGGTGGCGCAGAGGAAAATCGCCGCCGCGGCTTGGGCGGTGGAGGCGCACCGGGCGCGGCAGCAGTTGCTGTTCGAGTCGCAGCAGCGACAGGAGATCGACGTCCTGTGGCCCGCGTGGCAGCCTTGGTCTCAGGAGAGGCTAGAGGCTACGGCTCTGTTTCCGGCACATTCGTGTCCAGTGCCGTCTCTGTGGGAGCTCGCGCCTCCTCTCTGGCCGTACGTAGCGGAGAGAGTGAGGCAGGGCCTTCCTATCCACCCGTCCTATCTCCCCAACAACTGGGCACAGGTGGGGCTCGAGTTGATCCCGGGGCCGTTCTACGACCCGGGGAGCTGCCAGGCAGTCCACCGGGACGCCTTCGGCAGAATCGTCCGCTGCGCGAGCCAGCAGGACGACCTCGGCATCTCCAGCTTCGGCCAGGTGCTAGTCCAGAGCCCGACCGACCCGAGGACGTACGACCCCGCGACGTGGCCGGAGCACCCGGCGATCCACAGGCACGGGACGCCGAAGTCAGCACTCGGTGCCCTATCTGCGGAGGCGAGGGGCGGCTTAACCTCGGGGAGCTGCGGGCCGAACTTGACGCCGTATTCGCCGACGTCCCCGAGGTTGGGGCCGCCGGTACCGGGACAGCCGGCGGTGAACCAGAGGAGCAGCAGGGACAGCTCGCCGAGGAGACCGAGCCGGACAGCGTCTCCTCCACCTCAACCGCCTCCCTCCGGAGGCGAACCTCCCTCACCGTCTGCGGACGCCGGAGTCCAGTTCATTGGACCAGCTCCAGTCCGGATTCCAGTCGTGCCGCATCCGCCTCCCCAGCCGACAGCTGAGGTAGCACAGGCGCACCAGGTGGAGGACGAGGTAGACACGGACGAGAGGAGTACGGACGACGACATCTCCTACGTCATCGAGCAGGCCGTCGAGGACGAGGTCTGCGAGGAGTGATCCGAGGTGGATCAGGAATGTCGGTCGCACTCAGCGACGACCAGATCGCGGAGGTTGTGAGGGAGTATAGAGCTAATGAACTAGCAGGAGTTAGTGAGCAGGACGCGAACCTTATTATAAACAAAGTTGTACCTGCATTTAAGAGTGCTCAGAAGTATTCCTGGAATAAGCAGACTCAGACTCGGGGACAGTTCGCCAAGGGAGTGACTGACGCGTCCAAGCTCCAGCTCGCGCATTCGGCGGAGAGGCCGCCGCCGTCGTCGCCGCACGCGGTGGTGGAGAACTGGGCGATCAAGAAGGTCGCGATCCAGAGCCAGGCGAAGATCGCCTCGAGGAGACTGAGGCTCTACCTGGCCCTTCAGAAGGCGTTTCTCCAGAACGAGGGCCCTCCACAGTCGCTCGCCGAGACGCGGGCGCTCGAAAGGAAGTACACCGAGACGGTCGGCTACTTTAATCGTTACAGGGACAAGATCCTGAGGGTCACCAACTGGACGAACGACGACGACGGAACCCCCTATACCGACGACGACGAGGCGGGATCTGTCCCTCCGACACCAGAGGGGTCTTCCACCAACGTCACAGACGCTGAGGATCAGGTGGAGTCAGAGACAGCTCGCCTTCGGCAGCAACTGCAAGACGACCAGCAGCGGGCGCTGCTGCTGCTAGCACCTGAGGTGGAGGAGCCAGAGGCCAACGTGGCCACGGTTACCCAGACCCAGAACCGGCAGGCGCCGGCCAGGCCGGAGGAGTCGCCGCCGGACACGGAGCCCGTTCCGCCGCAACTGCCGCCGCAACTGCCACCGAACCCCAACGACGACGTCCAGGACGTCACGCCGCCTGGACCAACGGGAGCCGGGGAAGGGACGGCGAGCAAGGGCGCAAGCGGAGGTGCGGCGTGGCCCCAGCTTAGCGGGTTCTGCAAGAGGCTCGGCATCGGCAGCCTCGCGGACCCGGCGGCCACGCAGCCCCCGGCGCAGCCCCCGCCCTTCCACCAGAGGACCGACTTCACGAAGGAGGCCTACAGGTTGGCAGGCGACACCCCCGCGTCCAACCCGAGGAGGGTCATCGAGGACTTGAGGGCAGACATCGAGGCGCGCGAGGCCACTCTGTACAAAGGGAGCGGCTCGGATCCGTCGCCTCTTACTGCACAGTTTCTAACCTCTGTAGTCACACTTCTCTCACAGCATCAGGATCTGATTGAGTTCTGCAACGAGCTCCTCCAGTCGACGGAGACGGAGACCGATCCGAAGCGCCTTCGCACGCTGAGGCACGCCGAGCGGCAGCTCCAGGAGGAGGAGAGGCTCGAGAAGGCGGAGAGGCGCAGCCACAGGGCGCTGAGAGAGATCGCCAGGTTTCAGGCCGACCGGAGGCACGACAGGAAGAGGCTCGGCTTCAACCCGAAGGACGGTGACGACAAACAGCTCGACGTGCTCTACGAGGTCGTCCTCGCGCAGAAGGAGAAGCTCGAGAGGTTCGGACAGCTGATCCTAGCGGGCGACCAGGATGGCAACGCCGCTAAATCCCGAGGCACCGGAATGGGTACCAGGGAGGAGGAGAGTCGAAGGAGACGCCTCCAAGCAGACGAGCGACGAGAGCTCCTCAGGGAAGGAGCCAGCGCCTACCTCCAGGGAGCGCGCACAGCCACCGGGACTGGAGGCTTCGGTGACACTCCCAGTGCTTCGACTCGCGGCGACGGCACTGCCGCCGGCGTCTCGGGGAACGGTCGAGGTATGTATCCTTCAGCCGCCGATCGGGCCGCCGACCCAGGCCATCATCAGAACCAGGGTGGTGGCGGAGCAGGTTCTGGCGGAGATCCGGGCCGCAACCACTCTCGAGGAGGAGGTGGAGGCGGCAACGACCCGCCTCGCCGCAGCGGCCGCCGCGGAGGGGGCGGAGGAGACCCTGGAGATTCGGATCCGTCCGATAGTAGCTCAAGTTCGTCGTCTGGAAGTGACTCGTCAACGGACGGCGGTGGCAGGCGTCGCCGGCGTAGGCCGCGTTCTCCGACAACACCCAAGGTCACCATGCCCCGCGTTCTACGTGGAACTGGTCGGGTCGTCCCGGGCGGCCTCCCAACTGATTATCGCCAATGCCCGGAGTGGGAGGGGTTTGTCTGGCCTGACACTGTCGTCACAGCTAGCATCAACAAGCCAGCAGTCGAATCCTATATTGCCGGCAAGCGCCAGGTGGGCGACTCGGACTGGTTCGACTGGCGCGACAGTGCAAGAAGATTCCTCGTCGAGTGGCAGAGGGCCAACGGCGACGAGAAGGGCGCCCTCCTCGAGTTGGCGAAGACTTATGAGGGACACGGACACTCTGAACTGATCATCGCGGCTAAGTTGCCCCACCCGTGGATATGGGGCTACCACCGGATCCGGATCCTCGAGGAGAGGGACTGGAACATCTTCAGAGACGAGTACAAGAAGCAGGAGAAAGTCAAGTTCAAGGACAACTACGACGACTTCGCGACTACGCTCAACGTGCTCGAGACCTACACCACGCGGATCTACGCTCCAGAGGTCAGGGAGACCGACGAAGACAGGATGAACTGGGTCCACATCTCTCAGTGGGAGGCCAAGCTGCCTCCCGACGCCCGAAGCCACTGGGAGAAGTTCAAGGCCAAGAGGGCCAGCCCCAACGCCCCGCTGTCCTACAAGCACATCACTCGCTGGACCTTCATCATGGAGATGAGGAAGTACAACGACAAGCGCCGCTGGATGGACAAGGCGAAGCTACCAGGCAAGAAGCAGGGTGGGCTGTTCAAGACGGAGAGCTCGTCGGCCAAGGTGGCCGGGAGCCAGTCCGGCGGAGGCAACGGGGGCAAGAAGAAGGGCTTCACAGTCGGTGAGGGGAAGGTCAAGTACAAGTGCGGCATCTGCGTGTTGGTCGGGGTCCATCCGCATCGCCAGGAGCACTCCCACGATATCCCCCTCCGCTGTCCGCGGCTGAAGAACATGACCGACAAGGAGATCGTCCAGACCGTGAGGAACAACAAGGCTTGTATCAGCTGCTTCACCTTGGAGCACGCCGTCAAGGACTGCAAGGCCGGCTTCAAGTGCGGGGTCGACGGCTGCCAGGGCGCCCACAACAAGGTCTTCCATGGCCAGAAGTTGGGCGGCAGCAAGACGGCCGGCCAGGGAGGCCGACAGCAGCAGCAGCAGCAATCGAAGCAGCAAGGCAACAAGTCGCGAGGAGGGCAAGGCTTCGGTGGCCAGCGTGGCCAGGGCAACGGAGGTCAGCGCGGACAAGGCGGCCAAGGGGGAGACCAGGGTGGTCAACCTCAGCGGCAGATGTCCCAGCTGGATCGCATCGAGTCGATCATGGGCAGGTTCGCAGCTGCGCAGTACTTGCCGACGGAGCCGCCGCCGGCATACCCGCAGCAGCGGGCGCTGCCGCCGCCCGCCCTCATGCCACCGGCCCCAGCGACCCCCGACCCGGCACCGAGTGTGCTGCGGCCGCCGCCTCCTCAGCAATAGGACAACCGCCGGCCACTCCGCTCCTACACTGCAGCAGCGGCCTCAGCTGAGGTCTGGTGGTCCGCCGTGTGCCCCGTCGTTCGAGTCATGGTGACCGACTTGCAGGGAGACAAGCGGATCATGTGCCACATGTTGCTCGACACGGGAGCTGGAGTCACCTTGCTGACGCGCAGGGTCGCCAGGTTTCTGCAATTGGACGGAGAGGACGTCCACCTGAAGCTGGACGTGGCCGCAGGCGGGAAGTTTTCGTCAATGGAGAAGAAGGTGAGCTTCAGACTGCTGAGCATCTACGGAGAGGCGTTGCCGGACGGATTCGTGGGGATCACGACGAAGTCGGTGAGCGCGCCGGGTATGGCGCTTCAGTTCGACCCCCGCGACTACTACTACCTCAAAGAGGAGCCCCTCACCATGTCCTATCCAATGCAGGAGAAGCTGCAGTTGGACGTTATACTTAATTCTGCTGATTCACTCTTCCTAGTGACTGGGCTGAGGATGCCTCCAAGAGGAGAAAGGGCTCCGATGGTCGTCTACACCAAGCTCGGAAACGCGCTGGGAGGCTGGTGTCCCTTCCCCGCGGAGCAGGACCAGGTTCTGTCGACGGCGAGGGTCGCCGTGGTGCAGGCCTACGACAAGGAGCTCCTCAGGAGGTTCGCCGACATGGAGGACATGGGCATCGAGGAAGAAGACGGCGAGTACACTCAAGAGGAGCAGAGGACGGTCGACTACATGAGGGCCCACACCACCTACGACGAGGAGGAGAAGAGGTACACCACGAGGCTGACGTGGCTGCCGCACGCCGACCCGGACACGCAGCTGGACGACAACGTGGGCAGGGCGCTCGCGGTCTGCAGGTCGTTCCGGCGCAAGTACGAGTCCAGGCCGGAGCTCCTCCAGGCGGTGGACGAGGCGTACAAGGAGCAGCTCAGCCTGGGGATGGCCAGGATCGTGCCGAAGGGTGAGTGGCGACTCCCCACGACTACGTACACGATTCCCAGCCACCCGGTCATCAGGGAGGAGTCCACGACGCACAAGGTGCGGATCGTGCAGAACGCGTCGTGCGCCTGCCAGTCCACGGGCAAGAGTCTGAATGACTTACTCGCCTGCGGCCCGGTCTTGATCCCGCCGCTGATCGCACTCATCCTCCAGTTCAGGTTGTTCAAGTACGCCGTGGTCCTAGACATTTCTAGAATGTTCTGGAATCTCCGAATCGCCGGGGAGGATCAGAGGTTCCTCAGGTACATGTGGCAGTTCCTAGGGGACACCGAGGCCACCATGATTGAGTCCGAGGTGCTCACCTTCGGCCTGGTCAGCGCCCCCTTCCAGGCCGTCTTCACCATCCTCCTCCACTGCGAGAAGTTCGCGCACCTCTACCCGAAGGCCGTCGCGGCGCTCAGGGAGCGTCTCTACGTGGATGACGCCAGCGGCTTGGCCAACCAGAGGACGGAGGTGGTTGATCTCACCAGGGAGATCTGGGACCTGTTGTTGTTGTGCTCCATGATTCCCCATAAGTTTCAGAGCAACGACAAGAGCATCCTAAGAGAGGCAGGCATCCCTGAGGAACGATGGGCTTCCAAGGACGAGATCAGTTATCTCGGGATGTCCTGGAACACCGAGACGGACGAGGTCACCTTCGACCTGAGCAAGGTGCTCAAGAACCCGAAGGTGCACACGAAGAGGACGCTCGCATCAGAGATGGCGTCCGTCTTCGACCCCCTGGGCTTGATCTCCCCCGTCGTCTGCCAGGCTAAGCTTCTGTTTCAGCAAAGCTGCTTGCTGCAGACGGACTGGGACGATCCGCTGGAAGATCCGGTGCTCAAAGACTGGCTGAAGTGGAGGAGCGAGATCGCCGCCATGCCGGTGCTGAGGATGCCGAGGCTGGCCGCATCGCCCGACGACGACAAGTACCTCGCTCTCTTCCACGACGCCTCCAGCAAGGCCTACGCGGTGGTGGCGTATGCCTGCGACAAGAAAGGAGGCCACATCGTCATGTCCAAGAGCAAGCTGGCTCCCTCCAAGATCAGCATGAAGGAGGCGAGGAATGAGAAGATGTCCATCGCCAGGCTGGAGTTGCTCAGCGCGGTGCTGGCCTCCAAGGTGGCCAGGTACATCCTCAACACGGTTCCAGAGGGCACCTACTACAAGACGGTGTTCTTCACGGACAGCCTCGTCACGCTGTATCGGATCCGAAGGGGGCCCCAGGCCTACAAAGCCTGGGTGGCGAACAGGCTGAAGGGGTTCGAGAGCAGAGGCTTCACCTCGACCCAGTTCCACTACGTGCCCGGCAACCAGAACCCAGCGGACGTGCCCTCCAGGGCGGTCACCATGGTCGAGCTGGCGCAGAACTACTTGTGGTTCAACGGGCCGCGGTTCTTGGCCGACCACAGCGAGGAAAGCTGGCCAGAACTGCGATCTCTCAGCAAACAAGAAGTCTACGACGCCGAGACTCAGGCCATGCTCAGAGACGCTGATGAGCTGGAGGCCGAGTCAAGGGTGGAGGCGCAGGCGAGGGCCGTCATGGCGCCGGTGGTCTGGAATCGACTGCGCAACGTCGGGAGCGGCATCCTGATGCTCTACCATCGGACCAACTGCTGGGCCAAGCGGAGCAGGATCACAGCGGTGCTCCTCAAGTTCGTCTGGCACGTGGCCGCCGACGAGCACAAGGAGGCGCTCCTCGACGAGATGGCCAGGGCTTCGGCGGCGGTGTACCACCTCCAAATGGTCAGCCACGACGGCCAGAAGGAGGCGCTGCGCGAGGCGCTGCAGCACCGTTACGTCAGCGCCGTCGAACGTCATGTCGCCGACTACATCTGGATTCGGATCCTCCAAACCATGGACCTGCCGGACGCGGAGGGACTGCAGGAGGTCCTCAAGCATCCGGAGAAGATCAAGGGCATCAAGGAGTACGCGCCGTTCATCGGAGACTTCGGACTGATGAGGATGAGGTCCAGACTGAGGCCGTCGACGGAGATACCGCCAAGTGTCTGCTACCCCATCATCCTCCCGAAGCGCAACAGGCTGACCGACCAGCTGGTGCTCTACATCCACGAGTCCAATGGCCACGCCACGAAGCAGGCCTCCTGGTTCCAGCTTCGGAAGCACTTCAAGGTCCTCGGCGGGAAGCCGGAGGTATATAGGATCTTGAAGAAGTGCCCCGATCGCTACTGCAATCCGCCGAGGCCGCTGGCGCAGCCCTGGGCCCCGTTGCCGCCGGACAGGATCGAGGCCCAGGCGCACCATGCGTGGAGGAAGATTTGCATCGACTTCGCTGGACCGGTCTACACGCATCATACCTGCAAACACGACACCTGTCCGCACAGGACGCCGCCGGGGAAGCTAGGGGACAAGAATTACATACTTGTACTAGCTGACTTTTACACGCGTTCAGTCGAATTGCAGCTGTGCGTCGACCTCTCCACGAAGACGTTTCTCCAGGCGTTCACGAAGCACTGCGCAGCTCACGGCTGGCCGTCCGTCATCTTTAGTGACAACGCGACGACTTTTAAGGCCGCCGACAAGGAGCTCAAGCAGTTCTACAAGGACATCAACGCGGTGGTCGAGAACACCGCCGCCAAGGGAGTGGTCTGGAGGTGGGGCCTGCCTGCTGCTCCTCACGGGAACGGCATCATCGAGATCCTCGTCAAGGCGACCAAGAGGGCGCTGAGGGACGTGTACCACAGGACGACGATGCCGAGGCACGAGTTGCAGATCCAGCTCGACATGACTGCGTGCCTGCTCAACGAGAGGCCGCTGGTCGCGCCGTCGGAGCGGATCGACGACGAGCCGCCCATCACGCCCAACCTCCTCGACAAGGGTCGGTCCTACCACATGCCTCCGCTTGACCCGGACATCCAGGTGGATGTGGTGTCGAAGCTGAGAGCGCAGAGGCTACAGGAGGAAAGGCGAAAGCTGCAGAAGAGTTTCTGGAGACGATGGCAGAGACAATATCTCTTCGGCATGAGGGTGCGGCAGGGCGCCAAACCTGGACGATGGCCGGAGCCCAAGGTAGGGCAAGTTGTACTCCTTCATGATCCACAGGCCAAGCTGAACGAGTGGCGTCTCGCCGTGGTCGAAGGCATCAAGCGGCATCAGGGCGACGGGCTCATCAGAGAAGTCACAGTGCGGACAACCAAGGGCATTCTCCGCAGACACATTAAGGACATCGCCTTCATGGAATGTGATATTCCTGACGTGAATCCGCTGTCCGACGAGGATCCGATGGACGCGAGAGGCGGCAAGCAGCCGACGGCGGCGCCTGCCGACGAAGCAACGACGTCCCGTCCTTCGGAGGAGGGAGCTGAGGCAGCGGCGGACTCGCCGCCAGCTAGGCCACCAGGCCCGTTGACTCGGGCGCGAAAGCGAGCTATGTGCAAGCTGTTCAGGCCTGAAACTTGAGCTTCAGGCGAACTTGCTCAGCTCTCAATTGCAGGAGGTCTGCATGAAGGCGGAACGCCAGACGTCGGGAGACGACGGTCGGGAGGCGACGTCGGGAGACGGACAGTCGAGAGGGTCAGTTCGGATCCATCGCCTCATCGAGCAACATGTTCTCCATCAGGATCCTTCACTTCGCCATCTGGACTTCCTTCTTCTTCGCCACCCTCGACTTGGTCGCCTCGGAGGAGAGGAGGTGGCAGTCCAGGACGGAGGGCAATCCCGCGCTCTTCTCCTCGCTCGGCCAGCATGTCGTGCGAGCAACGGAGGCGCATTTACTCTTTGACATTGATTTGCAGAGCCATCTCGATGTCGTCTTGGACATCGCGACTGCGCTCACCAGGCTCCGCCAGAAGGCCGTCAGCATGAAGTGCGGAGACGTCGGGTGCATCCCGCTGGAGCCGATCAATCGCCTCCTCGTCTACGCCGACGACCTCAAGGAGGAGCTCAGCTTCCTCTGCAGGGGGCAGGACTGCGACATCCCGAGGCTGGACATGGCGTCCGGTCGGGAGGGCGACGTCTCCGCGGAAGCCGAGCCCTTCGCTCAGCCGCTTGTCGCATCAAGGGCTGTGGAAGGGGCGCTCGACTACGACGACTACGCCTGCACGCTGCACATGGGCTTCGACCGGTGCCCCAGGGACCGCAGGAGGTCCAAGAGGTTCATCGCGGAGCTCCTCGGCGTCATCGGTGTCGGTATGTCGATCTATGATCATGAGGAAATTAGGTCGCTCGCTGCCAAGGAGAAGAACGAGGAGGACAGGGTAGCCCACCTCATTCACCGGGTCGACGTGCAGCAGACGGCTCTGCACAAGGTCTCCCACTTGGCCGCCGAGTTCGCGGAGAAGATGCACAGCCTCGACCTCTCGCTCTACTCCGTGGAGGAGAGGGAGGCTGTCGCCGAGTTGCTTCTGGATGGGGAAATCCAGTTGAACACGGTCAACAACTACCTGCAGGCGATCTGGGCGGTGCTGACGCAGCGTCGCCTGTCGCCGAAGCTCTTCAGTCTCGACGGGCTGCAGCATACGATGCACTCCCTCAGGTGGGAGGTCGCGAGCAAGGGGTTCAAGCTGATGGGTACATCGCTGACGCACATCCTCGACGCCCCGTTGAGCTGGATTGCGGAGGACAACAAGATTAAGTTGTTCTTCCACCTGCCCGTGGTGGAGCTGGAGACCTGGTCGTTCTACCGCTGGATGCTCGCCCCGGTGCACTACAACAACGGCACGAGGTACGCCGTTGCGCCGGTCGGAAGCTACCTCGCCGTCTCCCCGGACGGTACGTCTTTCAGGGAGCTGACGGTCGAGGACTTCCAGAGCTGCAGGCGAATGGAGGGAAAGTTCGTGTGTCCGGCCGGCGTCACGAGCGAGGGCGAGGCCGGGTCGTGCCTCGCTGCGCTCTTCAGGCAGTCCGACCACATTCCCAACATCTGCGCTCTGGTCAGGGACCATTCTCCGTCCGAGTCGCTGCTGCAGATCTCGAGGAACTCCACGGTGGTGGTGCCGCCGCCAGAGTCGACGAAGACGAAGGTGACGATCTCCTGCGTCGCGCGAGAGGGCCTTCCGGCCGTCACTCAGGACGAGTGGCCAGAGGGAGTCTCCCTCTACGAGATCGCGGACGACTGCACCCTGAGTACCAGCCGCCACAAGTTCAAGCCCCGTCCCTCGTGGGTGGTGACGGGCAATCTTACGGTCAAGCAGCTCCAGCCTAGTCACCTCAAGGAGTTGGTGAAGAAGCTGGAGCAGAGGACCGCGCCTGCCGAGGACTCGGAGATCGCCAACGCGGTGCGAGAGCTCAACCAGACGGTGGTTGAGGCCGAGCAAGGCAGTGCAATGGAGCAGGTGAGGGAGAACACGGGCGTAGTGGGGTCTGCTACGGCCATCTTCCTGCTCATCGCCGTGGCGGGCAGCCTGGCCTACTACGGCAAGCAGCAGTTGACCGAGCTCTACCACAGTGTCCAGGAGGTGACGCTGGACAGAGCGGCTCAGCTGTTCACGTTCCGTCCTCGGGAGGACGCGCCGCAGCAGGGCAGAGATCTTGCTCAGGCTGCCTACAGTGCGGTGCATGGAGTGCGTCTGAACAAGAGAAGCAACGAAGAGCATTTCAATCTGGTCTGAAAGCCTAGGGCTTTCAGGTCGGGAGTGTGGTAGCGGGCGTGAGGTATGCCTGCAATTAAGGGTCTGAGCATTCGCGGCCGATGTTCCTTATTATATTGACGCCCTAGCTACCATCGTATTTGTTCCCTTCTTCGTTGCAATTTCGCATTTCGATTAGGATTCGATAGGGCGTACGTAATACGAGTTTTGATAGTCCTAGCAGTGCAAATTCAACGGGCTGGAGCCCGTATTTGATCCCCTGCTGACCAATTCGTCCCCTTCCCCTCCGTTTTATCGACGCGCTTCCACGGATATCATATTTGTTTTTGAGCATGCTATTATATCATAGTCGCAATTGAGTTCTTGGTCTATGGTGTATAAAATTATGTGTCAAGGTGACAAGGCATGATGTGCAGAAGCTCAAGAACAACCAAGAAACTGTCTGATCGACCTGAGGAAGGGTGATCTCGGCGTGATCGCTGCGCGATCGTCCGAGCAGAGAAGACAAGGAAGTCTGACCAGTGTTCCCCTTTTCTGCAAGGAGCAGGAAAAGGGCCATTAATATTTGTGTCATACGTGAGCAAGGAGCTCTAGTTTTATACATATTGTAAGGCTACAATTACCAGCTGCGCTGGTACGTAATTCTGCGGCGGATATAGCCGTATCGGGAGCGGATCCTGACCGCCAGTTTCGCTAATCGGAGGATTGATTAGCGAAAAGCCGATGAATTGGCGCTGCCGGGGTCAAGTCCCGGCAGGCCGAGTGCTCGTCCGAAGACGATATTGGCGTGAATTGGAGTAGTCT
>JAAUYL010104835.1_pt1 | contig 13108 bp, 6 predicted proteins | sample 7278011 | NCBI WGS metagenome assembly JAAUYL01 (sample SAMN14350225, study PRJNA611818) | marine sediment metagenome | isolation source: surface marine sediment (1.8m) | place: French Polynesia: Moorea | collected 2018-08 | reverse complement strand
ACGTTGAAAGCCCCCGTGTTTTAACCGGGGGATGAAAACAAGCGAGTCGTTTAGACTAGACAACTTTAGTTGTCCTGTGCTATCATTATCAACAAAAAGTAAGCAGAAGGCCAGGTATTGGCCTTAGCCGACTGTGTAGGGGCACTTTGACTTGTCCCCAAAGAATATATCTTTGGTCAGCCAAGAATAGACGAAGCAACACGGATTTATCCTGTTGCGTAGTATCAACTTAGAATCCCCTCGGCTTCAGCCAGGGGAGTAGTCAATACCATACCAATCAATTTTATAGTCTAATTATCTGAGTAATTCCGACCAGTTAGCGTCACTAATTTCTCCAACTAATTTATGATTCGTGAGCTATGTTTTTTACTGTCAAGTTAAACTACTATAGTTTGCTATCTATTGATTAGTTGGATTAGTCAGTTCATGAGTATAGTCAAACCTTGAATCTTGAATTTGAGCCTTAATTTTTGCTACTTTAAATCTGGCTTTCTGATAGTTATTCGATCCTCATTTTGTTATGAGATAGAGATTTTTGGCTTAATTTGAGTTTCTTGTGTAATTGGTTAAAGCGTTTTAGATTAGGAATTTTTTTGCCATCACTTTTAGTTAGTAAACTACTAATTCCATAGTCCTCTCGTTATAATCTTTAATTTAACAGGAAACTCTAACATTCACTCCGTTGTCTTTACCGAAAAACTAAGGTTTAAAGCCTCTCATGAGCAAGGATAAAAAAAGAAAAAAATTTATTTTAACCAATTCTCTTCTCTTTAAGAAGAGGTAATTATTAATTGTTTCAGCTGTCGCCGACATGAAAATTATTAATTATTGAAGTAGCATTCCGAAGGAAAGAAAGAAAAGGAAACAGACCGATATTCCTCACAAATCTTAGCCCCTCGGTAGAGTGAAAATCATTTTGTAGTCTGCAAACTTTGATAAATCTCAGTCGCTACTTCTGTACCACGACGAACACAATCTCCCAAAGCTACACCACCAATATAATTGCTACAAAGATACACACCAGGCCAAGATTTTAAGCCATGATTAATTTGAGCCAGCCTAGAATTATGACCTAAATTATACTGAGGAATAGCACGAGACCATATATGCACCGCCAGAACTTTTGGTTGTTCCGCATCCTGCTTTAATAAAGTTTGACAAAGGTCTTGATGTACCCGTGCAACGATCGCTTCACTATCTAACTGAGAAATTTCTGGGTCTGTTGCACCCCCAATAAAATTAGTAAAAATTTGCCATCCTGGAGGTGTTCTACCAGGAAATAAAGTAGAAGACCAAATAGTACCAAGAGTCCGAATACCTTGACCTCTAGGAATCAAATTACCAAAGCCATCTATCTTTGCCTTGATAGAAGAAACAGGATATGCCAAAACTACACAAGCAACAGTAGGATAATAAAATTCATCGAATGCAGAAGCAATTTCAGGCAGCAAAGGTCTAAATAATTCAGCACAAACATAAGCAGGAGTAGACAGCACAATATTACGAGTCTCTACTTCTTCAGAACCATTAGGAGTAGAAAATTCTGCTATATAAGTTTGTTCTTCTGTACGACGAATACCCGTGAGATGCCAATTTAGTTTTACTGCCTCCCCTAAATAAGTAGCGATCGCTTTTGGTAATACCTCCAAACCACCTCGGAAAGAACCCAACTCCCCAGCTTTAGTCTTGGGAATATTAGGATCGGCAGCAACCTTTGACTTAGGATTTCTTTTGGCAGATAAAACAGCACCAGCCAAAAGTCCACCACCAAGATCGGTCATTCGAGCCACTCTAGAAAAAGCAGCAGCAGCACTAAGTTGACTAGGGTCTCCAGCATAAACACCAGAAACAAAAGGTTCCACCAATCGCTCCATCACCTCTAGACCAAGATGTCTTTGGAAAAATTGGGATACAGTTTCTTCGCCCCCTTGCTGAGACAGACCAATACCAACAGTAGGTGGCACAAAACCCAAAGCACCAACTAAGGCGCGTAACTTTCCAGAATCACTCAGTAGCTTAGACTTTAGCATAGCCGTTGGACCCATTGGCACTGGTAGCAATTGACCATTCCAGTAAACATAGCGAGGTAACTTGCGATCTGCAAAAATCAAATCCTGTTTAAGGTCAACATCAACAGCCAACTTTAAAAGCTCAGGTGTGGGAGAAAAACTATTCGGACCTTCTTCCCAAAGGAATTCTCCTTGAGAAACTGTAGTGATATTACCCCCTACTCGGTTTTGGCTCTCAGCAACTAAAATCTTCAAGGGTGAATTGTTACTTAATTTTGTCAGTTTATGGGCTAAACTCAACCCAGTAATACCTGCACCCACGACTAAGACATCTAAAACTTCAGTCATTTGTTCCTAAATATTCAGTTCTGTTATAAGTTAAAGCTGTGGAATTTCACCACAGCTTTAGATTGAATCTCTAAGACCGAATTAGTAAATTAAGGTCTGAGATACTACGAAAGTTGTTTCCAATTCCTAAATCCAATTTTCAGGAACAATGTACAATATTTGAACTATCCCTGGCTGATTGTTGTACCACAATCATTTTTTCTCAACAACCTATTAATTCAGGTTTAAGACCTAAGTAACTGGGCTAACTACGAGTAAAATTTTTTAGTTCTCTATATTCTCAATATTCTCACAGAAAATGCAGAAAAAATTTTCCCCAAACACTTATAAACCCCATCTTCAAAATTATCCTACAACCTGATTTCATCACAGTTGCAGTAACCATCATAATTTAGTGTTCTACAATACTAGCAACATTCATAGCAGTGGAATTGTTTTGGCCACTTCATACCACCACTAATTTTTCAAAATGCTGCTCATACATGATGCTGGAAAAGAGTTTCTAGGTAAACTCTAGCAGCTTGCCGATAATAAGGAGATGTTTCTGGTGTACCGCTATCTCCATTCTGTAACAAAAATAGTGACAAAGCTGCCGAAAACACACGGTCTTGATCCCAGTCTGGGTGGGTTTCTAAGTAGATTTTAAGGGATTCGTGCAGTGCTTCAGGAATTTCGGCCAGAATACTAACGGTTACGTTCATCTTTAGTAGGGTTCTCTATAATATTTTTTCTTCTTCATAGTCCCTAGTTGTGGCCATCAACCACTAACTTTGAACTACCAATGTCGCATCATTGTGCATTAAGAGGGGGTAGGTTTGTCAATGTTGAGAAATATTACAACCTACTTTAAATAAATAAAAGATTTACGAAATAATAAGTGTTTCATCGCATTTTTTGTTACAAAACTTTATAATAAATGGCTAATATGAAGGAATTTACCTGTAACTGAACAAAATCCCCAATACATTTACAAGAGTATTATGACGTCGTTGAACTCTGTGGAAAATTCTGTTTAATCTGTGGAAAACATTGAACTTGCTTGTGGAAATGCTGTGGAATGAATGTGGAAAATTACTCTAAAAGATAAGAATTCTGAACTAGTCACCATTGAAAATTAAAAATCGAAATTATGTATAGAGTCTAAATGGTAGATTACAGCTATAATCACTGATTTTGAGAGTGCCATTTTTTTACTTGTTGGTAAGTGTTTTTCAACTCTTCAGAGGCCATTTGATCTAAATACTAAATAAATTAAAGTATTACCTGGACAGAATTAATTGAATATTTGGGAAAGGTAGGCAAGAGGCAAAAGTAATATAACCGATTAGTAAATGCACAAATAATTTTGTCCACCTACTTCAGGCCAAACAGATTTTTTGCTTAATTAATATTCTCAAATGTTTAGGTTCTGTTCAAGAAAAATTTTTTATTGGTTGCCCTTTGATGATCGAGCTAGAAAACACGTTAACATCAAACTATTCCAATTCCTTTGAAACAAAGGAACAATAATTACTTGTCTATTTGACTTTTCTTAAAATATCACTACTTGTACACTACTAATGTTTTATTTCTTTAAAGAATTACGCAATCTAACCAAGAAACCGGGTTTTTTACCCTGATTATTGTCTTTCAAATTAGGAAATTTCGTCGAGAAATTCGGTTTCTGTGTAATATAGCAGTACGTTTTTTGGTGTTTGACAAAAATCTGGTTTAAAGCCAACAGGCAACAGAACAGGAGGATTTCCTAACCTTAATGGCGTTTCTGAAATGTAATGGTAAGTAGCTGAAGGTAAAATTGAAAAACTTATGTTTTGCGTTGATACTTAATCTAAAAATCATTACCACTCAGCAACACTCCTTACTTCCTTTTTCCTAACCCATACTTTATTGCTGCGTTCGTTGGTGCAGCTAACACATTTCTGATTTCTTGAAAAGACCGATGCTACCAGACTTGATATAAGTCCTGTTCTTAATGAGCGCTTTGTTTGACTCATGCTTTGAAATTATCGTTGCTACGCTCTTTTGATTAAGTGATATAGAATCCGATTATATAATATATGTTGAGAATTTTATAATTACTTCAAGCCTTCAATCCCCCACTTCCCCATCTCCCCCAACAATATAATAACTATTCAACCGGATTTGATATAATGGAGCGATGTAGCTATAGCAGATTTTTCCCAACACTTCCGAGCGATCCGGTTGAAAACCCGATAATTTTTATGGTGTCCACAATTGCTTAGGGTTTAATTCCCATACTCACAGAATTATTAACCTTAAAGCTAAAACCTACAATCTTCTTCAAGTTTCCAGCTAAATCAAAATAAGTACCTATGCCAAATTAATTTAACCTTTTTCAAGGAGTAGGAAGTAGGGAATAGGGGAAAAAATCTACTTATAAAGTATATAAGTAGAGCCAAAATAATTAGGCTTATATCATGTCCGGATGAACAGTTATAAATAATTGGGTACTCCTCAGTCCTCAGTCCTCAGTCCTCAGTCCTCAGTCCTCAGTCCTCAGTCCTCAGTCCTCAGTCCTCAGTCCTCAGTCCTCAGTCCTCAGTCCTCAGGAGAGAGAAGTCGTACCCCTATTGCCTAGTTCTGTGGATATTTTCTACATTAAGTTTTTTAGGAGCCAGGAATCAGGAATTAGGAGCAGAAAAAATGTCTGTTTAGTAATAGGTAAACTTAAATTTGGGGGCTAATTTTTCTATCAAAACTGATGCTTACAAGACTTGCAAATAGTGATTATATAGTGATTATATAGCTATCAAATTGGTTCTATAAGAGACTGTTTGTCAAAGGAATATTAAATCTAGGCGGAGGGTGGGTTTTACTAACGCAAAGCTTTGGGTTCTATAGACTTGAAATTAAGTTATGGAGCCAAACTAGATTTGTATTCAAGAGTAGAACATAATAGTTTTTCGAGGTTAGTAGTTTGACTCTATTCAGTCAATATCATCAGGTACGATATACCATGGAATAGTGAATACATAGAATAACTCATCTCTGGTTGTTTTTTAATAGCCTTTTCTTAAGCCTGAGCAAACATAAGTATTTAAACAAATCTTATTATAACACAAAGCTGTCCTTTCTAGGATGTTGCTCTAGACCAAAATTGTCGGTAAAAAATGTTATGATTAAACAAGTTCAATCCTCTTTTCGCAGGATTCTACTATCGCGAATATTGCTACTTACTGTACCAGTATTAATATTGGGTCAGTATATAATCTATAGGCAAGCACGTTCTACCCTTCTAGACACTGCTCGTCAAAACCTGAAAGAAAGCGCAGACAGAAAGGCCGAAGAGATTCAACAATGGGCAAAATCCCTAGAATCGAATTTAGTTAGTGCCAGCCAAAGCTATGTACTTCAATCTGGTACAACTGAAGAGTATCAAAATTATGTTGAACATTTATACAAAATGTTATCTAGCCAGGTAAGTTGCGTTCAATTGAGTAACTTACAAACTGAGCAGATCGTCGCGAATACTTGTGGTGCTAAATCAATACATTCCTTATCAGAAAATATATGGCCTCAACAGCAGAAACAACTTATTAGGGATAACTCCAATATTTACATGAGTTACATACAGCCAGAACAGTTAAGTTCAGAGGGTGGCTCAAATCATCAGGAAGTCAATCAAAAAACACAAGTTAGCTTAGGTTTAAGTGTACCAGTATATGTTGTTGAAGCTGGCGAAAAAAAATTGCAGTATGCCTTGAGTATTAAGTCAGCTTTACCAATGCATACCAATAGAAAAAGAGGCTCACTGACAGGTTCAACTGTAGTAATTGATTATAAGGGTACGATATTGGCTAGTCCAGACCCTAGTAGACTGGGACGTAATATTTCGGAAGGGCCAGATGCAGGGAAACTAGAAAGTATTATCAGAAATGCACAGGAAGGCAAAAAGGATTTTGCCCATATATTTTCTTTTGAGGAAACAGATATTTCCAGTAGGAATGATAGAAGTAAAAATCCTTGGAGAGAAATTATTGATGAACTAAAGAAGATATTGCCTGAATTGTTAGGACTTAAATTATCATCAGATAATGAATTTTTAGCGGGGTATGTTGCTATTCCTAGTCCTATAGATAAAGATAATGATAATCAGTGGATTGTTTTAGCAATTACACCTATAGATTTTGCCTTATCTGGTCTTAGAGAAGTTCAAAAGGTGCTAATTATTCTAGTTTTAGGTTTAGTTGCTGCTAGTATAATAGCAACTATTTATTTGGCTCGTGATTTAGCTCGTCCTTTGGAAAAACTGCGAGATTATGCTATTACTGTTAATGATTTAGACTCTCCCAAGAAAGTACCTCAAAACATAAAAATTAGCGAGTTTAATCAACTATCAATTTCATTACAGAAGATGGTAGAAAGGCTAAAGAAGTGGGCTTATCAACTAGAAGTAACTTCTAAAGAGGCTCAGGTTGCTAACCAGCTAAAAAGTGAATTTTTGGCGAATATTTCCCATGAGTTAAGAACTCCACTTAACGGAATTATTGGTTCACTTCAATTAATTTGTGATGGTTTTTGTGATAGTAGGGAAGAAGAAATAGATTTCTTGAAACAAGCTAATAATTCGGCTATTCATTTGCTGAGAATTATTGATGATATCCTGGATATCCGTAGAATTGATTCAGGAGCTTTATCTATGATATTTGAGGATGTCAATATTATCAAATTGTTACAAGAGACAGTGGATTCATTTAGAGACAATATTCAACAAAAATCTCTACTGTTCAAACTAAATATTCCTCCAAAACTAATAATTGTTTACGCTGATATAGAAAAGTTAAAGCAGGTGTTTGAAAATGTTATTAGTAATGCAATTAAATTTACAGAAAAAGGGAGTATTAATATTTCTATTAGCTTCAAATATAATGAATCAAGTATTTGTAAAAATACCAATTATTTAATGGATTGTCAGGGTGAGAAAGTCAATGAGGTTTTAGTTACAATTCAAGATACAGGAATTGGTATTAATTTAGAACAACAGCATAAATTATTTCAACCTTTTGTAATGGTAGATGGTACAAAAACCCGTAAATTTGGTGGCAATGGATTAGGATTAGCAATTTCTCGCAGCCTGATGGAAATGATGAATGGTGATATTAAACTCTCTAGTGAAGGCATAAATCAAGGAACTACAGTTAATATTACTATGCCAATTAAGAAAATACTATCATCTGAGGAAAAACTGTATATTTCAAAAGAAATTAAATTGAATTCTTAGAGTTAATTTATAGCAATTTTATTGGGGATCAAAAACTTTCTATTTATTCTCCTCCTTGTACCTTTTTTGTTCGCTCTCTTCTCCCTCTTGGCTACTAGTTCTTTCTTCAATGATTTATAACTGTTCATCCAAAATGATACAGCCTATTCCCTAAGTACAGGACAAAAATTGAAAAGTGTGGCTAAAATCAGATTCATATTGATCTAATACCAAGCATGATAAGTGTTTGCTACAAATAGCTAGGGTATTTCTTAGGATTCAACCCACACCTAACCCCTCCCTGGAGGGGAAGTCAGTTGGACTGAGTCAGAATGAATAGGTTAGATTTTAAACTGGTATAAAAATTCAGTGTTGCCACCTAAATACAAGGTCGGGAGTATGTTAATATTTTAAGATTGGTCACATTTGATTGTTTTTCCTCCTTGCTGAAGAGAATCATTTAAAGCACAGAGGATTCCTACTAATTTAGCACCTACCCAACCAGAAGAAATTTGTGAAGTAGTATTCTGATGTATACAATTTAAAAATTCATTGCACACTTGAGCTAAAGGTTCAGCTTTTTCGACTGCTAAAACTTCCCGACTGACATCTACTGCTTTCCAGCGATCGCCCAGATATTCTAAATGACCATGTTGAATAACCAAAGGTTGCTCGGCTGACATTTCATCAAAAATTAATGTTCCTTGACTACCGACTACTCCTAAACGACGTTGTTTATCATGGTTGAGCCAACACAGATGTAAAAAAGCTTGAAAACCACTAGGATAAGTTAGTTTAGCCATAACTAAATCTGACTGTGGCGGTTGTTGGGGGAGCCAGACTATACCATTTGCTTGTACTTCCACAGGTGTTTCCTGTAACCAAGCATTCAAAATACAAATATCGTGAATTGCTAAATCCCAGAGTACATCAACATCAGGGCGCACCGGCTCAATATGAGTTCGTGTAGCATAGCCATAACGTAACTCTCCTAACCTACCTTCTGTAACTATAGTTTTTCCCGTTTGTACAAAAGGATTAAATAAGTAAGTGTGATCGATAAAAAGTTGACGTTGTTGTTGTTCGGCTAATTTACATAGTGCAACTGACTCTGAATATTCAAGGGTTAAAGGTTTTTCTGAAAAAACGTGGTAACCTTTTTTCAGAGCAGCACTAATAATCTCGTAGTGGGTAGAAGCTGGAGTGGCGATCGCTACTGCTGTAATTCCTGGTAGCTCTAAAGCTTCTTTCCAACCCTCTATTAACATGATATCTCGATCTAATTGCAACCGCTCTTGAATTGCTTGTAATTGTTTTGGGCTAGGATCTACTACAGCAATAACTTGAGATTGAGGATGATTCAGGAAGTTCCGAACTAAGTGAACTCCCCAACGACCTGCACCAAATATAACAATTCCTATTTCCATAAGTTTAAATATAAAAGATTGAGCTGATATGAATTTGCGTTGACTGGTGTTTTAACCCTATCACATTCAGGTTAAGATGTCGAATACTAGAGTTTTTCATCTAATATGATGTCCGGATAATTAGTGATGAAAAAAACTTCCTCATTCTTCCTTCTTTCTTCCCTCCTGACTCCTGACTCAGTCCTCCTGACTCCTCCGTCGTTTATTTATAAGTATTCAACCGGACATGATATAACTGTTCAAAATTTTGATTTGTCAATTTCTGTCAAAGACCTCTGACAAAACTGAAAATTTAATCTTTTTTCATCCTCTTTTCTTCTTTTATATTCTCTGTTCCGGACTGCTGTAAGAAATCTAAAGCAGATTTAGCTGCGGCTTGCTCTGCAGCTTTAATTGATGGTCCCTTACCTACACCAAGTTTCTTGTCTTTAAACCAAACTTCTGCCAAGAAACGTCCACGATCGCCATGAATCTTATTTGCTTCCTGAACTTGATAATTTGGTAGTGTTTTGTAGTGACCTTGAGTCCATTCTTGGAGAGCAGCCTTATAATTTTGACGGGCGGGATCGCTGCGGATTTCTGCAATTAACCTTTCAAAGTGATAATCTAGCCAGGGGCGGATTAATTCTAAGTTATTGGTGCTCAAATAAAGAGCAGCTAAAACAGCTTCAAAAGAATCTGCTAGTCGAGACTCTTCTCCAGCTTTATCCCCTGCTGCACTTTTGGATACCAGTAAATAGCGACCCCATCCATATTTATTGGCGATTTGTGCTAGAGAGCGATCGCTAACTAAAATGGAACGAATGGCAGCAAATTCTCCTACAGGACAATGAGGATAATTTTCTAACAGTAATTCAGCAGCTACGAGTCGCACTACTGCATCTCCTACAAACTCTAATTTTTCATAGTTATGTGTTGATGAAACTGTAGAGTGGGTTAAAGCCAAGTCTAGCAAATTCCATTTAATTGAACTGTGCTGAGGAATAGATAATTTTTCGACTAAAGATTTAAGTTGCTTTTGGCGTGGATGATATATTTGAGTCATCTAAAACAAAATCGGTATTTGGGAGATCCGTCAGCTTTAGCTACGGGAGGATAATATATTTGAGTCAGCTAAAAAAAATCAGTAGTTGGGAAACCTATAAGCTTTAGCTATGGGAGACAAAATGCCTGGGTAACTTGAGTCGCTGCCTCCTTTTAAGCAGGAGAATTACTCTTTCGATTAACGCTAATTTATGGGGTTCGTGATATAGTTTATAGGACTCATTTGGGATCTATTAAAAAATAGAGGGGGGTGATGAGGAGATACCACTAGTAAATATGGGGAAATTTTTCTACCTTTTTCCCCTATTCTATTTCTCGATCTCCTCTTCTGACTCCTTTGCTAAAAACCGGCACTGCGTGCAAAGATATCAAATGGGTTCTATATATTATACTTGATTATATTATGTCGGATAACATCGTTTGTGTATAGAATTAAGTCACAATTGGAAGAAACCCTTCAGTATAAGTGTTCTATACCTTCCTTCCACCTAAAGTATCTCCACCTAAAGTATAACTATTTAGGGGGACATAATATTATGGGTAGGACTTACGCACCAGACCATGTATGTAGTGTTAAAAACTATAGCGCTACAGTTTTTGCACTCTATATATAGTACCCCTGCGTAAGTCCTGATGGGTTAACATCTTAATAGAATCCATTTTAAGATCGATCTATATTAGAAATAGAGCAGATTAGGTAGGGTCAACGATCAAAATTTTTAACTCTACCCATATTAAACTAAGCAATAGCTAAACGGCCTTCTGCTTGACCAAACCTAATATAATGTTCCAAGCCATTGATAAAAATTCCATTTGCTACAGCATTGGCAACTCCCAGGTTAGTTATCAAATAAAATTCCTCGTCAAAAGCAAACTGAGGCGATCGCCCTTCAAAAAAGCCAAACTCTAACCAATGCTCAAACCCATTACTAAATAAACCGTTTACCACAGCAGTAGCTACACCAGGATTTTCTATTAAATAGATATTTTCGTTGAAACTCTCAGGAATATTGGGAGGAGGAACAAAGGTCGGAATACCTGGAGAAGAATTATTGACAGCGAGTTTAGCAACAAGAGCGTCTTCTATTGTATCTACATTACCAACTTGACTGACTTCCAGAAAAGGTTCTAGAGGAAAAGTAGGGATAGTGAAACCTACAAAATAAGCATTACCAATTTCATCTACTGCAATATCATTGCCAAACACGCCAATATTGTCATCGATCCGGAAAGGAATGGAATATTCTATAGCTTGACCATTGTTAGATATTTTACTCACAACAGTATTGGCAAAATTGTTGTTGCTGATAATATAACTATTTCCTCCAGCATCAATATCTATACCCTCAATAGAGTCGAAGTTTTCTGTACCTAAGTAAGTAGCATATTCAAGGTCGCGATCGCTATTAATCTTAATTAATATTCCATCACTTTCACCCCCACCAAAAGTATCTTGCAAAGCATTAACAGTGGGAAATTCACCAACTGGAGGTACTACTGCATCGCCACCGATAATTTGACTACCAGAATTTCCTGCTAGATAAATATTACCAATATCATCTACAGCAATACCATTACCAATATCTCCATCCACCCCACCATAGTAAGTGGAAAAAATTAAGTCACTACCATCAGTATTAAGTTGAGTAATAAATACATCTGTGTCTCCCCCTATAGTATTTTGTACTGCATTTATAGTTGGAAAATTAATGGAACGAGTTTCACCAGTGATGTAAGCATTTCCACTATTATCAAGAGTAATATCCTGACTTATTTCTGTGTCATTTCCACCCAATAAAGTTGAGTAAATTAACTGACTTCCATCGGTAGATATTTTACTGACAAAAGCATCTCGGTTAAATTCGCTAATTAGAGTATTTTGTAGGGCATTTTCAGTAGTCGGAAAATCACCAACTCCAGGAATAGGTTGAATTGGAAAACGTAATGTAGCACCAGTATTTCCTGTTAGATAAACATCCCCATTATTATCTACAGCAATAGCACTACTAAAATCGTTATCTTGCCCACCTAAATAAGTAGAATAAAGGATATTACTACCATCATTAGATAATTTAAGCAAAAAAGCATCCCCGGAAAATTCACCACCGCCGTAGGTATTTTGCAAAGCATTTACTGTCGGAAAGTCAACGGAATTAGTATTACCTGTGACGTAAATATCTCCAGTTATATCTACAGCAAGATCTGTACCAAAATCTTGACCACTTCCACCTATATATGTGGCATAAATTAGAGTTCCATCAGGAGAATATTTAGCAACAAAAGCATCACCACGACCAAATTCATCATTACCACCGAAGCTATTTTGTACAGCATTTGCAGTAATTGGAAAGTCTATGGAGTTGGTATTGCCGGTTATATAAGTATTGCCTTGATTATCAATGGTTATTCCTGTTCCTTCTTCTAAGTTACTACCTCCTAACAAGTCAGAAAATTCTAGAGTTGGATTGTTTGCTGTGGGAAGTTGAGAAGCAGAAATTAATTGATTATGATTATTAATTAAAATTTCATCATTATCATTGTTAGGATTATTTATCTCTGTTATATTCTCAGGAATTGCTGGTAAATTTTCCACTACACTAACTACTTCTAGAGGAATTTCACCTGATACCTGTAACAAATCAGGTATCAATGTTGACTCTGAATTTACAAATGAAGATTTAGTTCCGCTTAAAAATTGCGTTAATTATTCTACAATAAAAATTATACCTTTTCAACAGTTAAATAAATTTTACTGAGACTCTTTTATAAACCTTACTGTTTCTAGTATACCAATTCCCATGCTGATGAGGTACAAAATTCCTTTGTTTTAGGGAATAGGGAATAGAAAATAAATAAAAATTAGGTGTACCTCATTAGCCTGAGAAACGCTATATTCAACAATTAATAATTAATAATTAATAATTAATAATTACCTCTCCTTGAAAACGGATAGGATTGACTAATCATGAAAAATTTTTTCTTCTCAAGGGGAGATTGGATATGGCTAGGTTTCCTCAGCATCCCATCCTTCGGAATGCTCCGCAAACGACCGCTGTCTT
>JAAUYL010055253.1_pt1 | contig 13114 bp, 11 predicted proteins | sample 7278011 | NCBI WGS metagenome assembly JAAUYL01 (sample SAMN14350225, study PRJNA611818) | marine sediment metagenome | isolation source: surface marine sediment (1.8m) | place: French Polynesia: Moorea | collected 2018-08 | reverse complement strand
GCTCTGCACTCTTCGGGAAACCTCCCCATATCCAATCGACCAAGAGAAGAAAAAATTTTCATGATTAGTCAATTCTATCCGTTTTCCAGGAGAGGTAATTATTAATTATTAATTATTAATTGTTGAACAGGAGTCAGGAGTCAGGAGGCACGGAATCAGGAGGACCGAATAGAATAGCTAAATTATATCAACATATTGCCAGACAAAGAGAAGATTTTCATTATAAAATTGCTCATAAATTAGTTAAAGAATATGACTTAATTGCTGTTGTAGACGCGGAGCGGCGTGGCGAAGGCAGACCTTAACATTAAAGGTTTAGCTAGAAACACGAAACTCTCAAAATCAATTTATGATGTAGCTTGGGGTGCTTTTATTGAAAAGTTGAATGCAGTGGCGGCAGTTCCCAGTGTTCATGTAAGTAGGGGGGAATGGCCATTCCCCCCTACATCCGAATCATACATCACACTTATTGCAGTAATTGTGGTCAAAAAGTACCTAAAACTTTGTCAGTGAGAATCCATTTTTGCCCTAAATGCGGAACAGTTTTATACCATTTCTCAAAAAGAATGCTATACCCGATCGGGTGGGGAAGTGTGGGACCCACCCCTAACCCCTCCGGTGGAGGGGAAGTGTAGTCCGTGTGGGGAGGTAGGGACGTTCCATGCAACGTCCGTACAACACAAGAATAATAAACATTAACTGGGCTATTTTTAGCAGAAAAGTGATTTACCCTGTATTAATTACTTAATAACTGAAGTGCGACTTAAGTATAGCAATGCTTTTGGGAATTGGTATTAGATAGGAACGAGAATGCTGCAATTAACAGATTAAATAAAGCATTAAACGAGGTGGGTATCATCTTGTCCGCTTGTGGAGACGTAGATATTAATCAGCCTGTGAAACAAGAAACTTTTGAAACTTGGATTCTAATTATCTGTGTTTTAGAAGCTCCCGTTATAATCTCCGATTTAACCGGAGGGAACTTCACAACCAGGTCTCTATATAACCTGAATCAAGCAAAAGCTCAAAAAATCTGTTTTCGTGCCTAATTTTGTTAAAATAAATATCTTGTCTCTTGCCTTTTCCCTACTTCTACAAAAAGTCTATTAAGTTTCCGAGTGTAAACCAAAAGAATTTAAAGGTATAGCTTCTGTTGATTTAGGCTGATATAATCTATCAATTATGACTTTAAATCTAAAAAAATCAAACCTTTAATTATTAACATTAACTCACTTACTTAAATATCTTAAGTAATTAGGGTTGGCTGAAAAAGTCTTATGGGTGAGGGGAGGAGACAACCCACCCGCGCGCCCCTCCGGTGGAGGGGAGGGGAAGACAGGAGACAGGAGAAATGGATAATGAGTGAGGAGTTAGTCGAATATTTTATCCCTCAATTTTTCTGGAATAATTCTCCTGTCAACCCTAACTTTCTGGTTGGTCAAGCTGAATTTGCCCGACTTTTTTGAGTAAAAAAAAGCCGAAAACCTGAATGAGTCAATGCTTTTATATTTAATCAGCCAGCCCTAATTATACAATCAACAGAAAGCTAAAGTTATAGTCTAAACTTAAAGCATATTATCTCTAAATTTATGTATCCTATTAAGATAAATAAGCTGACATAGTTGGTAACTCTACATCCATTTTAAAAACCTACTTTGTAGAGATTTAAAGTATTTATTTCTCTGATTATAATTATCCGAAAGTGACAAAAGAGGGATACAAAATATTTCAGCCAAATAAAGTAAATAAAGTACAATTAATTTAGTACATCTACAAAATTGTTTTACTGGGTTTTCGTACTCTGTACCTGACAAACTTGCAATCTACTGTATCTATTTTTTGATTCCAATTCAGGAGAGAATATTGTTGTAAATATCTATAAGCTATAATGGTAAATCAAACATCACAATTTAACTAATGATGGGGTGTATATAGAATCTCTGGTTCTGCTGATAGAGAGCTAGTTTTTCCCTAAATATAGCTATTTATTTATATTACTGACAAATGTTTAAACTTTTCGGTAGAAATCAAAATCCCATCCTGAAAACTATTAAGCATTGGCTATTAGAAAACAGCCGAGTATTAATAACAGCATCAACCTCTGCTGGTATCGTCATACTTTTTCGCTCATTAGGTCTTTTGCAAACTTGGGAATGGGCACTTTATGATAATTTTTTTCGTCTAAGACCTATAGAACCATTAGAGCCTCGTATTGTAATTGTAGGAATTACGGAAGCAGATATACAAAAGTATGGTTACCCCATTAACGATCAATTACTGGCTGAATTACTGCAAAAGTTACATTCTCTTCAACCTCGCGCTATTGGTTTAGATATATATCGTGATTTACCTCAAGAACCAGGCCATCAAAAATTAGTAACAGCCCTAGAAAATATTCCTAATATAATTGGTATTGAAAAAATAGGAACAGACAATAATTTAGGGATTAAAGCTCCTAGTATTTTGGAGCAAAAACAGCAAATAGGTTTTAATAACTTCGTAATAGATGCTGATGGGAAAATTCGTCGTGGTTTATTGTATATGCACCTAGAAAATGGCAATTTTCGCACCAGTTTTCCTCTAAAACTTGCTTTAAATTACCTCAAAGTAGAAGGAATTAAGCCAAAACCAGCTAATAAACCTAGTTATTTGCAGCTAGGTCAAGCAGTATTTCCTCCTTTTAAAATAAATGACGGAGCTTATATTAGAGCTGATGCAGGTGGCTATCAATTTTTAGCAAATCCCAGAAAAAAAGGTAGCTTTCATAGATTTACAATGAATGATTTACTATCTGGGAACATCTCTCCAAAGTTATTCAAAGATCGGATTATTCTTATTGGTTATACTGCTATCAGTGTCAAAGATTTGCACATCTATTCTTATAGCACTCGTTTATTTACCGCCCCACAAAAAATATCTGGTGTAGAACTACAAGCTAATTTTTTGAGTCAGATTTTGAGTTCTGCACTTGATGGTAGAGCAAACATTAAAGTTTTGCCTGAACCTGTAGAATGGCTATTGATTATTGTTTTTTCTTGGATAGGTGCTAACCTAAGCTGGGAATTACTATTACCCAAAAAATCTATTTTAATAACACTATTTATCGGTATTAGTATTACAGGAATTTTTTATGTTAGCTTTATTTATGGTGGTTGGTGGTTGCCTGTAATTCCACCCATTTTGGCTCTTACTGGATCTGCTTCTATGATTATGTTTCATCTTGCTCACTTAAGAGAAGAGTTGCAGAAATCTACAGAATTTTTACAGTCAGTTATTAATGCAATTCCCGATCCTATTTTTGTTAAAGATAAATATCATCGTCGTATTGTCTTGAATGAAGCTTATGGTAAATTGATCGGCTATCCTATAGATAACTTACTAATCAAAACAGACTATGAATTATTTCCTCCCAATGAAGCTAATGTATTTTGGCAACAAGATGAATTAGTATTTCAAACTAATCAAGAACAGGAAAATGAAGAATATTTTACAGATGCTCAGGGAATTAGCCATATAATTGCTACTAAAAGAACTCTTCATCAAGATGCAGCAGGAAATTTATTTCTAGTAGGAGTAATTAGAGATATTACCGAACGCAAAAAAATGGAGGAAAACCTGAAAGAAGCAGCAGCAAGATTAGAGCTAGATAATGCCCAACTGAAGCAATTAGGAGATAGTTTACACCATCAGGCTAATCACGATCCTCTCACGGGATTGCCTAACCGTAAACAATTTTATGAGTGTTTGAGTCAAGCTATTGAGTGGGCAAATTTGAATGATCAAATGGTCGGTTTACTCTTTCTAGACCTTAATGGATTTAAAGCTGTTAATGATACTTTGGGTCATGCTATAGGAGACTTACTATTAAAAGAAGTAGCAAAAAGACTCCAAGGGTGCTTAAGAGGAAGTGATACAGTGTCTCGACTTGGAGGTGATGAATTTACTGTAATTTTACCAGGTATTCCAGGAAAACTCGGAGCATCCAGGGTAGCTGAAAAAATTTGCCATACAATTAATCAACCTTTCAAACTAGAAAACAATACTTTATCTGTGGGAACGAGTATTGGGATTAGTTTATATCCTCTCGATGCTGAAGAGATTGACCAACTAATTAATCATGCTGATAGTGCTATGTACGAAGACAAGAAAAAACATAAAAAACAACGTTGATTAAATAAAAGCTTGATTAGATATTGATACTCATTTAAAACAAGTTAAACCCAGCAATAAATTATTAATTTCTGGATATAGCAATTCTCACCAAGGGTGAGATACACAAGTTTTTGATTTTAGGCAATAGGGAATAGGGAAAATAAAAAAATACTGTACCTCATTAATATGAGAAAGGCTATAATCATTTATTAGATTAATTGAAGATTTTAGATACTTTTTATCAACTAAATATAAAAGCTTGAATAGGGCAATGGATTAAAATCTTACTGTTTAGATAAAAAGGTATAAGTTTGACGACCAAAACCCCACAGTTAGAATGTCAAATAGTTAGGTTTTTTTGTCACACCCCTGTTAAGTTGCTACCTATTCCCTATGCCCTTTTTTATATCCCCTACGCCCTGTGCAACTTTTTCCAACCGACGAAATTTAGGGAGTTGTGAGAACCAGACTTTCCGCTCTTGACCCAGAAATGCTGATTATTCCGTAGAAAGTTGCAAATTGCGTATCCCCTTGACAAATATATTTCGTTTACAAACAATTTCTTACTGTAGTAATTTGTCAAAGTTTCCTCTTGTGGAGCTTGATTAAGGAATTTTTATACAGCTCAGTGAATAGTTTTGTTTTGGCTTGGACTTGGGCTTGACCATATTTCCAGATTTAGTAACTAAAACCCATGGCCATCAAATACCAGGTTTGATCTAGCTAAAATTTTGGACATATCTATGACAATTTATTAATATCCAGTTTATTTAAATTGGATACATCAGTGTATATACTGATATAATATTATTACAATCCAAAATTTATATCATTGGCTTGATGTTTACAGGGAAAAATAGACAAATGTCTATAACTATGTGCCAATTAATTTAATCAGTAAACGGTTTAATTGCCAGGCAAGTAACTCAATCTAGATAGTCTTTCTATATCTATTTTGCTATCAGGGGATAACTTTTATGAAAACTCTACTACTTATACAAAGTATAACTTTCTTAACTTTCACTTTAAGCTTAAATATCAGACCCAAACAAGTAATGGCAGTACCAAATATAAGCCATTACCCTCATCAAGTTGATACAGATGTTGGGAGTTCTTTGTTCCAGTCATTATCAGAGAAGTCAATTTTTTCTACTGTTGTTTACAAAGAAGAAGAATTTGTACCTGAGGATAACGGGAAACCGGATACAGATCAAGGTGGAGGGGGACGATAAATAAATATAATAATATCTGTCAGTTTCCATTTAAAGTATTAGTTTGGCTATTCTTGAATAGTCTAAGTATCATCTCAATTTATAATTAAAATTCCGATTTATAAAATTTAGATTAATAACTTAAATTACGCGATGTGCAACTTTCTATGGAATAATCAGCGTTTCTGGGTCAAGAGCAGAAATCTGGTTCTCACAACTCCCTAAATTTCGTCGGTTGGAAAAAGTTGCACACGGCGTTAGATTATAATTATAAGTAGGAATAATTGAAAAAATAATGGCAAAAAAAATTGATTATTAAATAGCCCTATCAAACCTACCTACTGACAAAAGCTTTTAAGTTATCTGCATTGCTCAGACCCAAACAAACAAATATATCTCAGTAAACTGAGAAATTCTAGAATTAAATATTAGTTATTTTTTTTCTGCCAAGTACCATCAAATTTTATCACTCAAAATACTACATAAACTGTGAAATTATAAACAATTAGTTCTCAGTGAAAAACTTAATAATATAAATCTAGTTTGAAATAGTTTTAATTTTCAGCTTGACTATAGTTCTTGAACGCTATGAAAAATTTATATTTAATAGTGTCGTGCAAAAAAATTTCCTAGTTGAAAAAGGCAAGAGGCAATACCGGTTCAACTCCACGTCGGCGACAGACGCAAGGGAATGGGGGGTATATAGATGCAACAGGCAAGAGTAGATTGGTGGGATAGGGATGTGTAATTAATTTCGCCTAGGTACTTATACATTGTATTAAATACATACTAATTTTAGGGGTGTAGGAAAAAGTTCCCAATCTGATGATTTAGGAATTTAATAAATTCTATTCCTGTTCACCCCCAATCTTTAATCAATTATTACACAGCAAGATTAAAAACTGACTAATATTTTTAATATTTAGCCTTTAGTCGTATGAACCAGTATTTAATCTATAGTCACCTTCATTAAAGTCATCACTAGGTGAAGTAACTTTAAAATTATCAAGATTTGCTTCTAAAAGCTTTTTCTGATTTTCAGTTAGACCAGGCATTTTTAGTACATCCTCTACCTTTTTGTAAGGAGCATTGTCTACTATCATCGAAGCTATAGTCGGGAACATTCCCCGGTATTTCCGAAAGCTTCGCAAAGGACTGTTGTTAAGATCGAGCTTTTCACCACCAATCTCTCCCAATTTTTTGTCTGCCTTATTAACCTTTCCAGATTCTACTGCTAGAATTGATGTAGAAGTCCATGTAGTTAGATTTAAGTTACTTGCTTGAGCTTGGTGGTATGGTAGTCCCATCAAACCCAAACATAACCCAAATATTGCTAGCACTAAGGCTATTTGCTTCATTATTGTGTTTCTCCCAATATTTATACACACAGCTTTTGAAATTCTTCCAACACCTTTGCTGACTGCAACAGCCTTTAGTAAAACTTTGGCTTAGTCAAACGCAAAGCTTCTGGTGCAGGATTTTTCAGAGTCACCTCTCAAGTTTCCTATCTTATCCGGCCTTAACTAGACAAAGCTCTAAAAAGCCTAATCTTCCCTAAGACGGATATACAGGCAATTGGTTTAATATCCACCAAGCGCCCCCAGTCAGACAACTTAAATGCGCAGCAATTTGTTTGACCACCATAACTTGCCTTTGTTTGTGGTTGACCTCCGGCAAAGGTTTTTCGAGTTTTAAGTTTCACTGCGCGATATGAAACGCGTTTCGCAGCTTTCCATAAGAAAAGTGTGTCCGAAGAAGGCACTATACCTCTAGGATTTTCATTATGCGCTTTATCGCTATGGCTATATTACCAGATTGTTGTGTTGTTTTTTTCCGATAATTTGGGTCTAAAGCTTCCTCTTTCTTGGAAGACTTTTGTCGTATAAATTAGGTCAAATAACTTCGCCTGATAATATCAAAAGGGATGGGATAAATACTTGTTTCGGTAATCCCCTGCCTCAAGGTGCGGATAAGTAGTTAGACAAAATTAATTACATAAAATACATAAAATTAAACCTAAAAGACATATCCAGCCTAGATACTAAATATGTCTAAATATGTGAGATGGTTTTCTGCGCTGGCATTTACTTCGTATATCGGTACTTTGAGATTTTTCACACCGCAATTGGTTCAAACCCAGTAGTAGCAAGGTAAATACCTTGATTTGCTCAAAATAGCTGTTTGCCTAGCATAACCTGGGAAAACCTGTATATATCAATAAAACGGTTAATTCACGCTAAAAACCTTACTGTATAAGCTTTTTGACCTTATTTTTAACTTATTTTTTCCTAAAGTCCCGATATCAAACACTTTATTGTCAGAGTCTGTGGACTTATTCCCTACGGTACAGTTCAAACTTAAAAAATTTTGGTTTGATTTTTTTAAATAACAATTTTTAGCCCAAGAAATTGTTGAGATTATTAAAAGTACCTGCGTAAGTTATGCTTGGAATATCATAGCCTTTCAGATGTACTTTATACTGCTTAAATACTTGATGAACATTTTCTAGCTCAGATATATAGTTATAAGTTCCTTCTCCCAAAGCTATATCCATACCAATTTCTTTTGTAGATGATTCAAGACGAAATGCTGCATTGACAGTATCTCCTAAAGCCGTATAATCAGAGCGCTCACTACTACCAGCATTACTTACCATGGCATAACCTGTATTTATTCCGGCTCCCACTCTTAAGGGAAAAGGTAAAGGATAGGTTCTACTTAATTCCTCTGTTACTTCATATAAATCTCTCAGAGCCTGAAAAATACCTAGCATTTCTGTGATCCTGACTCCCTCAGCTCCATGAAACCAAACAGCCATAATTGCATCACCAATATACTTATCCACCCAACTCCCATTATTCCTAATAATATCTCCTGCTTGCCGAAACCAACTACCAATCACTTCAGATAATACCCTCTCATCAAGTTTTCTAGTCAGAACTGTAAAATCTCGGATATCCATCACCATCACTGAAATTAAGCGACGAACATGTAAGGTTGCTGTAAAGTCTTGAGAATCAATATCTATAGCAGATTCTATATCTATTTCTAAGTCAGGGCAACGAAATTCTAGTTCTGTTTGACCAAATAGTAGATCGTCCGCATCTTTTAAAGTAACAGGAATGCTAACACGACGGCCATTTACAAAAGAACCATTACGACTACCTAAATCGATCAGATAAAAATCTCCCGTATCCATCTGCTGTATCATAACATGGCTGCGGGATATCCATTTATCAGCTAGGACAAAAGTATTATCTTTACTTCTACCAATAGTCCAACAATTATTTCCAACTAGAGGTAGGTAGCGATCGCCTGCTTCAGTGCGAACCACTAAATGAGGAGGTTGAAAAGTCACGACAGTAGCACTCATGGTAACACAAGCTCTAAACTTGTGTGAATTCTGTTTTGGTCAGCACTAATTGATCAGTAATAGACTGATTGACCCTAAAATAGCATAGGTATGACAGTATTATTACCGAGGTATTTTTCTACTGCACCCCCTCTGAAATTTTGTCTTAGGCCACAAAAGCAGCCAACAAAAACAGACTGTCTACTAAAATTGTACTCAATACTGCTGCTCCAAACCCCCACCAGTATAACTTTTTAGACTGCAAAGGTACAATACCAAACAGCAACAGAATCCCAACTAACACAATAATCCAAGTTATCCCCCAGGAAGTACGCACTTGAGTTAAAGCATCTTGAAATACTTCTAAGGCCATTTCTGGTTCAACGATCATTAACTGTCGCCAATAAGGAATCAGACCAGTTATGTAGAAATATCCGTCTGTAACTGCTGTACCTAGTAGAGACCCTAAATAAAAACAGTTACCTACCATTTCTCGATTGTGTCTCAAACACCATATTGCCAAAGGTACAAACATTGCTTCAACTGGTAAGTGGAGAAATGGTTCCTGTCGTAGCCAACCCCAGTATATAGAACCTGTGAACCAACTCCAAGTAAACCCCAATAATAAATCACCCCATAAATTAGTTGCTCTGTTTCTCAGCAATTTTAAACTTAGCCATAACCAAAAGCCTGTCATACCTAAACTTAACCAAGGCAGTTGACGTACCATTGGAGCTTGAAAAAACACTGGTACTGACACTAGAAATACAGCAGTGCTAAACACAGCCCATTTTTGGCTGATTCTAATCTTTTCTGAAACAAATACCAAAAAATTTTTTTCTATAAGAGCTGGAAAAAAATTTTCAATTCTAGCAAAAAAAGTGTTTTCAAACAAGGTATTTTCAATATTTTTTACTTTACTTTATTTTATTTAATATATCATAGATTTTATCCCCTCCTAGGGGATCTTTATATTAACAATATTTTTATCCCCCTAGTGGGGATTGTTTAGGAATAGTTAGGATTTGCAGAAAAAATTAAAGTGTAGGAGGTGTGGAAGGTGTGGAAGGTGTGGGAGGTGTGGGAGGTGTGGAAGGTTTGGGAGGTGTGGGAGGTGTGGGAAGTGTGGGAGGTTTGGGAGGTTTGGGAGGTGTGGGAGGTGAGAAATCTTGTCTGCTCAAAATGCTAACTTTTTTAGCTTAAAAGATCGAAAAGCTGGTACTTTTTTCGACCTAAAAAGGCACTTACCTTTATCTGTCAATATTCTCAATTGATGACCAAAAAATAAGGTCTCAAACCTCCCCTCAGATAGGGGATGAAAAAAATCAAATTCAGTATTTCAAGTCTCTGGCAACAGTTGCAAGGTACTGATAACTGATAACTGATAACTGAAATGACACACTCTAGTTAAGAATAGAGAAAACGATGAAAAATCAAGGGTTTTGATGGCTGAAAATGTCTTTGTTGCATGAAAGTAGTGATAGAACATCCATTCCGCAGCTATATCACTCTTTTTCTATAGATTGATTTTATATTCATCTATTGTCCAATAGTTATTTCTTTGCTGATAAAGCTTTGGCGGAGCAAGTGCGGCAGCTATATCCCTCTCTTTCGCGATTGATTATTGATGTTATATTCATCTATTGTACAATAGTTATTTATCGGAAATTAAACCTCAAAGCCTTTACAGGTAAAAGTTTCAGCCTTTTTATGTAGATTGATGTTATATTCATCTATTGTACAATAGTTACAGGAGTTTCGGCACATTATTATTGTACATATGCGGAGTAAGTGCGGCTGCTATATACTTTCATGCAACAAAGTCGCTGAAAATTGTAAAAATTCACTACACTTAATTAATGCTATAATCGACTAATGATTCTAGGAAAACCCTACTTGATGAAATTTTTCTGTGCAGTCATTATCAGCGCTCTAATTTTTATCTCTCTAGAAAATGTTGGCCAATCATTACCATCTGAGCCAATAGCCACCCCCGAACAGTTGACTATTTTTCAGGCAGTTATTCTCGGAATGGTACAAGGATTAACAGAATTTTTACCTATTAGTAGTACCGCTCACCTGAAGGTTGTCCCTGTAGCGCTAGGTTGGGGAGACCCTGGTGTAGCCTTTACTGCAGTTATTCAATTAGGCAGTATTGTTTCTGTTATTTGGTATTTCTGGGATGACTTGACAAAAATCACAATTGGTACATATAAATCCATTTTGAAATCTGACTACCAGTCCCCAGATTTCAAAATGGCAGTTGGCATTGCCTTTGGCACCTTACCAATAGTATTTTTTGGATTGTTGATTAAACTATTTATTCCAGATTTTGATAACTCCCCACTGCGTAGTACAGTAGCGATCGCCATTGCTTCAATAGTTATGGCTTTGTTATTAGGTATCGCAGAAAGAGTTGGAAGCCGAAAACGTAAATTTGAAGAACTAGATATTAAAGATGGCATACTGATGGGTATAGCCCAAGCCTTGGCATTAGTTCCTGGAGTATCTCGCTCTGGCTCAACTATTACAGGTGGCTTGTTTATGGGATTAGAAAGAGCTACAGCAGCAAGATTTTCTTTTTTATTAGGTCTTCCAGCAATTACTTTGGCAGGTTTAGTGGAACTGAAGACTCTTTTCGATGAAGGGTTTGGAGGTATAGGCTTGCTTCCTACTATCGCTGGCATTATCTCTGCAATAATTTTTTCTTATGTAGCAATTGCTTGGTTAATTAAATACTTACAAACTCAAGATACTTGGATATTTGTGTGGTATAGATTAGCTTTTGGGGTATTAATCTTAGTGGCGATCGCTGGTGGTGTATTGCAGAATGTATAGTATTGACTTCTCCGTTTATATTAGACATCTCCAGAAAATAGGGAGTAGGGAAAAAGAATTGACGGTTTATGCGTATGGGATTGATTTTATTTTTTATCTCCCCCGGCGGGAATTCCCACGCTCTCCTGAAAGATAGCGTCGTATGGGAAAGCCGGGGGTTGTCTGTATGGTTAGTCCTGATTTGATCTATAGCTATTGACAATTACAAATATTGTCACTACTATAAATATTTGTTGTTATAAACACAGGGGGAGGACATCACCTCTGTCAAAACAGCGGTCCGGGTTTCCTTGACCGAAGAATCCCGCTTTGTCGCGTCAGTGCAACGTCGGGAGTATGTCAATACATAGAACTATATAAAAATCTATAAATAACTTAAAACTCAAAAAAATCTTGATTTAGGGGTTTGGTAACCAAACCCCTACCTAGGAATAAACCTAGAAATAAAGAGTTAGAGTTACCCCTTGATTTTAATCAAGGGTCGTCGAACGCAACCGGTTTTAAGCCGTGATTATTCTTAAGATAAAAAGGCCAATTTTGTTTTAGTTTCATGGACCTGGAGGTGATGTCTATTGTACGGATTTGACATCCTCTCCGTCTTACAAAGAGGGTGATTCCTCACCACGCCACAGCAGAACTGTGGTCGCTGAATGGGGTTGACGTTTCATCGGGTGCTGCTACTTTTGCAATAGTCTAATGCCTTCCTCCAGGTCCGTTTTAAATCTCCGAGTGCCAAGCGGCGATTACCTAAAAACCTAATTTCTAGATGGTGCTTCAAGTTTGATCTTCTCATTGACTCTCAGCTTTTCCCGGACTACTTAAGGGACATTCAATTATTAGCTTGGGCTTAATAATAATGGCTAACAAGGCGGGTGGGTGTTTTCAATACCAATTTCATTGTCACACAAAAGTCGCCCTATAAGGGCAAGGCTTGAAACCCATTTTCTAGGTCAACAACACTTGCTCAAAGAATCCCCAGAAGTTATGGCAGTTCTTGAATATATCTGTTCAGAAGCCAATAAATTAACGAACTGTGGGATTTACTATTGCCGCCAAATGCTCTCCAAAGCCGGAATATTTCTAACAAGAGGGGAAATTGATCGAGAGTTAAAAAGTAACATTCATTTTAAAGCAATGCGTTCGGCTAGTGCTCAACAGACATTGCATAGGGTGATTGAATCTTTTGATTCCTACAAAAAGTTATGGAAGCTATACAAAGAGGAAAAATTACACTTTAGACCCAAACCACCAAGTTATAGAAAAAAAGGTGGGATGGCAGTTGTCAGTTATCCTGGGCAATGGGTTAAGTTGAAGGATGGATTTCTCAAATTCACTTTAGGAAATCAAGTAAAAGCATGGTTTGGAATTGAACATTTTTTGTTACCGATGCCATCAAATCTGGATTTTAGCTCAATCAAAGAGTATCGCATCCTTCCGAAAAATGGATGTTTTTACCGAAAAATTGGGTTTAAAGCCTCCCCCTAAAAGGGGGACTTTGTGCTATACTCAGATAAGCGGCAAAGGTATTCAACCGCTCTAAAAACCTAGCTACTAATCGTAG
>JAAUYL010099742.1_pt1 | contig 13131 bp, 11 predicted proteins | sample 7278011 | NCBI WGS metagenome assembly JAAUYL01 (sample SAMN14350225, study PRJNA611818) | marine sediment metagenome | isolation source: surface marine sediment (1.8m) | place: French Polynesia: Moorea | collected 2018-08 | reverse complement strand
TCTTGTGCTGATGCGTGTGCCCCTGGTGCACCAAACGTTTCCATTAATTCCGCTTCAAAGGAAGCGTGGGAGAGTTCAGTTTTAGAACCACGACAGAATAAGGCTTTCAGACCCCCAAAAATACCTACCCCTTTGATTTAAAAATCAAATCAGCAAATTTTGCCAAAATGACGACCCTCAAATCCTCTCCTAGCATGGCATCGACGCAGTTCAACGAAAGAATCAGCATTTCAGCGATTCTGCGAGGTGCGTCGATGGGGTATCATGCAAAGATGAAAAACCACCTTTTAACCACTCTTGAAAAACTAAAAATGACTAAAAAGATACTACTATTGATTTTTTGAGGTTCTTTATACCGTTGCCCTTACTTTTTATCTTAACTTTAGAATAACAAATTGTCAACCCCCTTTGGGGAAGTCAGAAGTCAGAAGTTTGAAGTCAGAAGTTAAGTTTTTTCAAATTGGTCAAACCACATAAAATGTCGGAGGAGCTGATGGCTTTTCACTGCCAATAGTTAAGGTTATTGACATCGCTTCAGCAAAAAGCCAGTAAAAGCGAACGTTATCCTCCGTTGGCACAACAAACTTTTTCACCTTTTGATGTAATTGTCGCATTTCATCTAAACTAATGAAACATTCAAATACAGAAAACTGCACCCGGCGACCATAACCCTCCAGAAAATTAGATAACTTCGTCCGCCTCTTGTCATCAGGAATGTCATACACGACAATAACCATATTTTAATTTTACTTCAAGTTGTTCGCCAAAAAGGCTCATAACCTATCCCATCCAACAGATAGCGTTTGTAACGCCGAATTTGCAATTGAATTGCCTGTCGATAACAAACCTGAGACTGTATATCAGGATGAGAAATTGACTCATTCATTCTTTGTTCAAATTGTTCTAAAAATACCTTTCTTGCCCCTGACTTTAGATAAACACCACCAGTTGTAATAACCGATTCAAAATCCTTTGGTTTAACCGCCGAAGAATTAATAAACCATAGCACAAAACTATCAACAATAGGAGAACGAAATTCCTCCATCAAATCGAATGCTAAATATGTTTTTTTCTCTTCTCCATAATGGAAATTTCCAAAATACGGCGATAAACCCTCAGCAATAATCAAACTCAAGACATTATTAAAAAGTAGAGTATAGCCAAAACTCAACAAAGAATTAACCGGGTCTGTAGGCGGTTGACGATTCCGCAAAGAAAAGCTAAAAGCCGAATTACTAATTAACTTACCCAAAGCCGGAAAATATCGAGCAGCAGCAATACCTTCATAACCCCGTAAACTATCAATATTTTTCACACTATCAACAGCCAAAATATCCGTATTAATACCAGCGATCGCCTTCGCCACATCTGGAACTTGACGCTTGCGATTTAATCGTAATAAAAGCTGTCGAGAGTTCATCAACTTACCCCGAACAATAGCCTGACAAACGTAAGGATTCAGGTGAGAGCGATTAAGCTGCCGCACTTGCTCCGCCAACGCTTAATCGCTCAATGTCTATAAATTAGGGAAGATTCACTCACTTGACAAAAAATCAAACTATAGTAAAGTAAGGACATGAGTCAGTCACAACCACCCCTAACTCCAGAAAACCTCAACCAGTTGTCAAAAAAAGAACTGGTGAAAATGCTATTGACTCAACAAAAAGTAATAGAACAACTACAACTAGAAATCAAGAAATTAAACAATAGTCTAAATTTAGACACTAAGACATCCTCCAAGCCACCATCAACAGACCTACTCAAAAAATCAGAAAAAGTAAAGCATTCTGAGAATACTCCAAGTTCTGAGGAAAAAAAGAGACTTCCCGGAGGACAGCCTGGACATCAGGGAAAAACTCGGAGCGGGTTTTCGAGCGTTAACAAAACCGAAATCTTGGAACCATCTCGGTGTAGTCCGAAGTGGTCAAACCAAATTTTTAGATGAACCAGTGTTAGTAGAGACTCAACAAGTAGCACAACTGGTGGAAAAACCCATAGAAATAGTAGAGTACCATCGAATGTCTTGCCAATGTCAGGGGTGTGGAATGGTGACATCCGCCTCATGGCCTATTGAAATGATACCAGGACAAGATTTGGGGGTAAAGTTACAAGCCTTTCTGGGATGGTTAGGGCAGATGTCCCATCTGCCCTAGGAAAAACAACAAGAGATGTTATGGGAGTTGGGAAAAATAGAGATTGGTCTGGGGACTTTAGTTAATACCAATCAAAGGTTATTTTCAGCAATTAAACCTCATGTAGAGCAATTGTCAAATTGGGTAAAAACAGAACAACCATCAATTCATGTAGATGAAACACCTTGGCCTGTTATCGGCAAATTTACCAAACTCCACTCTGACTATTCTATACTTTTTATCCTGTCAAGACGATAACCATACCAATTTATTTTCATGGAACTACTATCCTTTGGAGTTTGACCATAAGCAAATAAATAAGGGGCACGTTGAGAATAGTAAATACAAACAGGATAGATAATATAATTTTCTCCCTCATCCTGATAATTTTGAAAATTACTGGCACTAACATAAGTAATTTTTATTGGTTGAATTGGTTCAGATTGCCAAATATTTTTTAGTTTTTGTATCCAAATATTGAGATTTTTATAAAACTGTTGATGCACAATATATTCAAGCTCTAAAAAGAAGCGTTGTTGGTGATTAATTTTCTGACTAAACTCATTGAAAAAATCTGCTAAATCATTTTGAATCAGATTTTCAAATCCTTGATTATCTACTACTTCCTCTGAGACAGACATTAGAATAGCTGGAAATGAATCAACTTTAATATATTGAGTTTTAAACTTGTTGTGAGTCGGATCGCTTTTTACTTTTTCTGTCTGTAACCAACCCAGAGAAACTAATGTTTGAAAATCATATTGAAAGTTTCTGCGGGTTTTAGCTAATAAACCTTTTTTTTGTGGTTTTTCCGACTCTTTATTTACAGAAAGCGTACCACAATTTAATAAATTGTTGAGTTGTTGTGTTGTAACTGGATAAAGCTGAAGAAACGACTTTTTCCATTCATCATCATTAGAACCTAAAATTGGTTCAAATAGCCAATCAGTCATTGTTTTCTGACAAGAACAATTAGAATCATGGTTATGAGGAATTATATCATTTTTATGATAATTAAACCCTGTAAAAAAACGACTGCACCAGTCATTATAGGTAAATTTATTTCCTAATTCAACTTTTACCGGATCTGCTTCCGAACCGTAGAGCGATCGCAATATTACCCATAGACGTACTGCTTTAGGTAAGTTTTGTTTGAGAGAACCTTGTGCCAATATCTGTAAAAATTCAACATCAGGGGAAAAGTCAAAAATGTTAGATGCTCTGAAGTTATTTTGATTCATTTTTATAGTTTGTTATAAGTTTATCAAAACAGAATTCAGGAGTCAGGAGCCAGAATATCCTACGGAATGCTTCGCAAACAGAATTGAATGGGAGTGCAACTGGCGGATGAATAAACGGCGTTTTTGCATTCCCACTAAATCTTCGATGAGCAGTGGTGGGTCTGAATCCCCCACTAATTGATTCTGACTCCTGAATTCTGACTTCTGAATTCTTCTTCAATCCCCTACCTCCCTTTGAAAGGGGAGAGCTAGAGGCAGAAATTTTGTTACTTACTATAAAAGTTGTGGTGATGAATTTTCAATATATTTGATGCGAATGAGGAAAAAAGTTTGATATAAGGGCGGTGTAGAAAAGCGATCGCTTCTTATCTGCAAGAAATAGACATTGCCGGAGTCTAGTAGCAGCTATGTCACTACTAAAGAATCCGGCTTTGTTTTCATTAATTCCACTACCCAGGAAGGGTAGCAAGTCTGTAAGCTAGAACCCAATCACACAGAGAAGTCCTCAGCAAATTTTGTCAGACCTCCTCTCAAGCTACCATTTCATAGCTTTGCCTTTCAGAAAAATCCATCAGGCAAAACCATCAAAGTCTTAACTTGTCAAGGTTATAGGATTTTGGCAAAACCCCCTGGAATTTCGACTCCGCTATAGGTTTGCCAAAAATTACTTTAACTCAATCAATTTATTAAAGCAATCTCCCTCTGATTGTCAAGTTAGATCGCACTACGCAAATATATTTATCAGTTATATAGAATCCGGTTCATTAATTGATAATGGATAAAGAGACTTATTTTTTGTCTACCATATCGCCAATGGCCTTTTCATGGACATAATCTTTATCAAAACCCATGATTTTGTCATTCGCATAAAAACAGTGGCGGATAGAAATAATTGATGTTAGTCTAGAAATGTCAACACAAAGCGAAACAAATATGGACTAAATAACCTAAGATAAACTGAAAAAATTCTTCCTTTTGCAAATATCAAAATAAGGAATTAATTACACAAAATTAAAAATTGTCTAGTGCAGAATTGCGGAAATAACTGACCAGTTACAAAGTCCTAAAAGCATTACTAATCAATAATGCATGAATTTTGACTTTTAACTTCCGCGTAGACGCACTACTCCTCACAATTTTTCATATACTAAATTTAAGCAGAAAAATCAGCCAATGCCAGTATATGCAGCAACAACCTTTTCCCCAGTACAAGGTTTTATCGAAAAGTCTCGTAAACTCAGAGATTTATATGGCGCGTCAGTCATTATTTCTCATCTTAGCGAAAGACTAATTGATGCAGTTTTAGAACAAAAAATAGATGTTATTTCCCCTGGAATGCCTAACTATGCTAGGGGAATGCCTAACCGAATTTTACTTAGAAATAATCACTTTGATAGTAATAACCAAGAATTTGCAGAATGGTTAGAAAATTGGGCAAATACTACTATATTATTGGAATGGAAAAAGGTATTAACAGAATGTCAAAAATGGATTGAAACTGCCATTCCAGAAGAAACTAACCAACTAACTTATCATTGGCAACGAGAATGGGAACTATGGAGAAATCACACCTGGGAGATTTTCTGGGGCGCAGGAAATACCATTCCAGAAGCAATGAAAGACTTAGAAAATCGCAAACTATCTCGAAATTGGACGGCAACAAATTGGATAGGAGAAAGTTCTAGTATTACTGGTACTGATGCGATCGCCTGGCCAGGATTAGCTAGCGAAGACAGAAACCCGAAATACTTAAAACACGAAGATGAAAAGTCAGACATTGAATCCTTCTATCAACTTCTAGCAACCAAATTAGAGACAAAAGCTCCTCACAGTAACCCAGAGGAGGAAATAGAAGGTAAATTTCTCGATCCCAACGAACGCCTGAGCATTCCCGAACTCACAAAACGCCTAGTTACTCAATATAACGTCCGTAAAAATTTAGGATTACCTTATCTAGAAAGATTTACAGATATAGTCAGAAAACCCGAACCAGAAAAAAAACAACCCGGACAATGGACTGGTTGGTTTATGGGAGATGGTGACAAAGTGGGAAACTATCTGCAAGACTTAGCTAAACAACTAGATGGGGAAGAAAAAATTAAAGAGTTTAGCGAAGCAATGCGGAATTGGGGGAAAAAATTTATGAATGATTTTAATAAACCCTCAAAAGTTAAAAAGCTAGGGCGCGTTATTTATGCTGGTGGGGATGACTTTTTAGGTGTGATTTACAGAACTCCAGACAACCCAGTTCCACCCATAGAAGCATTAGAATGGTTAATGACTTTACCGCAACAGTGGCAAAAGCACGGTCAAAAAATTACTGTCAGTGTTGGTTTTGTCTGGGCAGCTCCCAGCGTACCACAACGGGATGTGTTGCAACATTGTCGTGCTGCGGAGAAACAAGCAAAATTTTTAGGGCGCGATCGCGTAACTATTAGAGTATTGTTCAACAGTGGTAGATTTGTCCAATGGACTTGTCCGTGGGATTACTTGTATATTTTAGATGATTATCGCGATCGAGAAGGGGGTAAAAATTGGACTCATATTTACAATGACTTAGCTCAATTAAAAGCGCGTCATGCTATTAACCCTCATCCTGAAAGTGGGAATACAGATTTTAAATTAGCTTTAGCTTTAATGAATCTTTATTTTCAAAATCAAGGTGACAAAATTATCAAAAATAAGAAATATTTAGTGGGAGATAATTCTCCTAAAGAGTTGTTGAAATGGATAAGTGATTTAATCTTAGTCGGATGGCAAATCTGTTCTTGAATAACTATAGAAATCTAAATAATTTGACCGAAAAATTTTTGTCTCAAGCCTCCCCTTTTAAGGGGATAAAAAAAATATCTAATTCAGTATTTCAAGCCTCCGAGTTTAGTCGGAGGTTCGCTGATAACTGATAACTGAAATGACCTCTCCCCCAGCCCCTCTCCTGCGAGGAGAGGAGAGTAAGATCAAGGAGAAGGGGATATTTCCCCCTTCCCTTGCAGGGAAGGGGGTTGGGGGGTTAGGTTTTCTACCCAAAATTTTCATAGAAAATATTTAAAATCAACTAAATAAATAACTACCGCAAAGATGTTTAAATATATCATAACCGTTCAACCTTTAGGTTTAATGTATGGTAGCTCAGGAGGATTTTTATCACCAGAAAATTTAGTAGGATCTTCGCGGGCTAAATTTCCTCCCGATGCTGCTACTCTCTCAGGATTAATATTAAGTTTTAAACGTTATATTAATCAAAATGAAGATAGTTCAGTTAGTCAAACACTTAATAAAAATCTTTATGTAGCAGGTCCTTTTTGGGCAAACGAAAAATTTCCAAAAACATTTTATGTTCCTATACCTTGGACAAAAATTATTGGCGACAAAGGCATAGATGAATGGATAGTAAAAGATGATAAATGGTATCGCAATGAAGATGAATGTCAACAACAACAAGAAATTGAAGCCGACTATAATTGGTTGAAAATTAATGATTGGGATCAACCTGTAAAAACTATTAGAAGTAATAAGTCAATGGAAAAAAATCCTTGGCAATTTGTATCAATGCTTCACCCGAGAATGAAATATGAAGAACGCCATGTGAGAGAAAAAGATGGATTATTTCTAGAATATGCAGTACAAATGCCTGATGATGCCTATTTAGTCTATCTTTCTACTCATTCTTTAGAACCTGGTTGGTACAAATTTGGAGGTGAAAACCATGTAGTAGAAATTAATAGCATAGAACTATCAGAAAATCATCCAATTATCAAACTATTAAATCAGCCAATTCAAAATAGTTTTGCTCTAATTACACCTGCTGTTTGGGGTTCTAATAGATTGTCATTTCGGACTCCTCAACATCCAGATTTTCCGAAAATCAAACTAATGTTAACAGACAAAGCAATACCTTACCGCTATCGAACTCAAGGTCGTTTAGGTAGAGGCAGATATGCAGTATCCGCAGGTAGCGTTTATGTATTAGAAAAACCCCTAAATAAATCTTGGTGGGAATGGCCTGAAGAATGGTTTCCTAAAGAAGGTATTAGTCTGCAAAAAGTCGGCTCTGGTTTATGTTTACCTCTAGATATTCAAGGAGTAGCTTAAATGTATAAAAAACTTTATGGTATTATTGAAACACTCGCACCGCTTCATGTAGGTGCAACTGCTGGAGAAGAAAGCGGGAATTTGAATATGATTTTCCGCGACCAATTCACTCAAACTGGGATTATTCCCGGTAGTTCCGTGAGAGGGCGAATGAAAGCCGAAATGCGGGTGCGGGACGAACAAGGAGAAGCTGCTGCCGATAAATGGTATGGTAAGGAAGCAGAAATGGGAAAAGCTGACAGCACTACAGAATCTTTAGTGAAGTTTGAATATGCTTCTATAGTTTGGATACCTGTATTTTGTCCTGGTCAACCTATTGTTTGGGTAACTTGCCCCCGTTTATTGAAGCGATATAAACGTATTGCGGGGCTAGACCTAAAACTTCCTGATAAGTACACAGGTTCCCAAACTTTAAAAGCACTGAATATTGACGGCAAGGAAACCTTATTTTTTAACTTTGGTTTTCTTACTGTTGATAAAAAAGAAGACCTGACACCTTGGTTTCCTCTGGAGGAACAGTTGCCAGCAGTGGTAGTAGGAGATGATGAAATTGCTATGATCCACGATATGGCATTGTATCGTCAGAGTCGGGTAGCTCTGGAAAAAGAGGAGAAAAAGGCAAAAGGTGGGGCATTTTTTAATACTGAAGCGTTACCGGAGGGAACTATTTTGGTGTTTCCTATTGCTATTAAAGAGAGTCAGAATGGTAACGGAAAATGGCTGCCTTTTCCAGATGAGAAGAAAGACAAATCTAATGGTAATGAAGAAGAATCTAATGAAAATAAAGACAAATCTAATGGTAATGAAGGCGAAATTTATTTGGGTGGGTTAGAGTCTATTGGTTTTGGCAATTGTCAAGTTATTATAAAAGGATTAGATTAATTATGGCTTGGGAATCTTATAAATTAGATGAGTACGCTCACGACTTGGTATTAAAGTACCGCGACAAAGACGTATTGAATGAAACTCATAAAATGCGGGTGACGGTTGCTTATGGTTTGGAGCGGTTTTGGGGAGAGCAGTTTCGCTTAGAGAAAGATAAAAATCAACACAAAGCTGAATACTGGCGGGATACTTGGGGAACTCTAGTTAAGATTATGGCAAAAGCAAAAGTGAAAGTTCCCAATGATCAGGTTGATAGCAAGAAGACAGAGCAAATTCAGGCGATGGCAGACAAATTATGGAACAGATCGGATTGCAATTCAGAGTCCGGGCAAAAACAACAGTCTGACAAAAAGCCCAAATTTGACGAAGATCAACGCAAAGTAACTTTAGCTGTGCTGACTCAACTGTGCGACTCTATGGTGTGGTGGGCGCAACGGTATAAGAAGTGATATATTTATCCCCCCTAACCCCCCTTTGAAAGGGGGGGATAAGAGGAATCACTTTCTTGATCGACGGTCAAATAGGAGGAAATCGATAAATAAAAAAACACTTTTTTTAATAAAAATTTCTTAGCCTAAACTCTTAGCCCCCCTTTTCAAAACTTTTAGCCCCCCTTTCCAAAACTCTTAGCCCCCTTTCAAAGGGGGGTTGGGGGGATTAAACTTTTATTTCTTAATTAACTATGAACCATAATAATGTACCTAGAATGTTTCGCGCTCAAATAGAAGGGCGTTGTCAAATACAAAGACTACCTCATGCAAAGGAGGATGCTTATGAATGGGCAGACCAATGGGTAGAAGGTGCATCCTTTGATGTGCCTAGATTTAATCATGCTATTCAATGGAAAGACTATAAAATTAGTTGGCGTTTTGTCACTAATAGCGGTCAAGATGAGGGAGTTATTCGTCCGGTAATAGGGGCAAAAGGTCATCCCTATTATCCCGGTGCTAGTATGAAAGGTGCTTTCTTGCGCAAGTGTACGCCAGAGCAAGCTATTAGATATTGTGGAGGTCAAGTAGGCAATGAAACTAAACCTGGTATTCTGCGGTTTCATGGCGGATATCCTCAAGATGGCAGTTGGAGAAATGAAGAATTAGTCGATATTGTGCATCCTCAGCAGGAATGTCAGGTGGAAAAACAAGCTAACCACAGTGCTTTCGTGCAAATTTCTCTCTATCAACCTACTTTAGTTTTTGGTATTTCCAGCAATCAAAATTTAGATGAGACAGAGTGGGAGGAAATTTGGCTTCTTTGGGAACAAGCTTTAGGTAAAGGAATAGGTTCCCGTGTTAGTGCTGGTTACGGACACCTCAGAAGTCACAAAGAAAATCTTTTGTTTGCCCCCATTTTTCTCAAAGGTCAAGGTTTGGCAGCAAATTTAATTAATGGTAGTGGAGAGTTTCGCCCGAATATCTTTAAAGCTGCTCTTCGGGGTCATACTTTGCGGTTATTTGGTGGAGTAACTAATGAGGTAACTGCTCAGAAATTAACCAAGAAATTATGGGGTGGTTTTAATGGTAAAAGTCCTTATGTGGGAAAGTTAGGTATAGCTTTTAATGCTGTTGAGTTGGGGATGGATACTTTTGGGCGTTTTGAGTTACCTACATACGAGTTAAATGAGGGAAAGTTAGAGATTTTATGTCTGGGAAATATGACAGAAAAACAACAAAATAATCTCAAACTTTTAATGTTAAATATAGTCAAGTTTTCTTTATTGTTAGGTGGTTTTGGTAAGTCTTGGCGACGGATTGACCATCGTTTGTTTTTTTCTGACTATTTTAAGAGTAATAATAAACCAATGATTGGTTGTCATTGGGAATTTACTGAGAGGTCGAAAAAATTGTATATTCCTGTGAATAGTTTGTCTGATGTGACTAACTTCTTAGATGGTCTACACTCAAAAATTAAGGCTTATGTTCAGAAGGTAGAGAAACAAAAATTAGTAAATCAAGGGAGTAATTGGAGAGAGGCATGGCATCCTGAAAAAGTAAAAGTTTTTGGTCGAATTGCTGAGGGAGATTTTGATAGTGAAGCTGTTTATTGGTTTCATCAAGAATATCAAAAAGGAAAGACGATTAAAAATTCAATTTTAACAGGTCAAATGGGAAGAATAGGTCGAATTTGGCATCGGATGTATCCTCGTTATATTGTGCAAAATAAAGAACCTAAAAAAACTAGAGAATTTGTAGAATTGCTGACTATTTTTCCTGATAATTCAGAAACTACTAATAATTTTATCGACTATTTAGAAAATGCTAGTGAGTTTGAAAAAGTTTGGTGATTATCCCCCCTAACCCCCCTTTGTAAGGGGGGAAAATAGCAAGAGTAAGGGGGGAAAATAGTAAAAAATAACATCTGGCCTCCCATCGTTCAAAAGCGAAGCATCCTCTGGCTTCCCCCTTTCCAAGGGGGACGGGAGGGGGATTACACAGGGGGACGGGAGGGGGATAAGGTGGGGGCTGGGGGCATAAAACAACAATAATTAGGAGCAAAAATAAATGAATATTTGGATAGTAACTACAGGTAATAGTGATGTTCAATTAACAACAGAAGATAATTGGCTAACTCTCTATGATGAAGTAACTGAAAAGTTGAATTATCACGAATTTTTTCCGACTCCTTCAGATTTTGAGGATGAAGATATTTATGCTGTTCCTGCAAGAGTTTTAGGAATAGTTTATGAGCAGGAATTTCGTCAGTATTGGGAAGATTTATTTTTTCCACTCTTAGATAACTTTGGGAAAAAGTTAAACAATGAACCTCGATTAATGCCGGATAAAATTATTCTGCTCCTAACTGACCAATCAATTTTATATCCCGATTATACTGACTTAAAAAAGTCGCCTTGTTGGAAAGATACTTGCACTTTATTGCCAATATTTGAACATTATTTCCGTGAAAAATTCCCGAAAGTTAGTTTAGAATTTGTGGAATTAAAGCCTGTTGATAGAAAGGGTTTAGATAATTGGGATAGTACCTTAGAGTTAGTTCAAAAGAAGTTATCTGAGTTGAAGCTTGAAGAAAAAAATATTAAAAATATTATTGTAAGTCATCAAGCTGGTACTCCGGCGGTGTCTTCAGCAGTGCAATTTGTTACCTTGGCAAAGTATGACAAAAATGTGCAATTTTTAGTAGGTAATGAGTATGCAAAAGAGTCAGCAGAAATTATTGATAGTTCTAAATATTTACGGGGTATTTCTATCCAGCAAGCTAAGAGTTTAGTCTTTACTTCTCCCGGTGCTGCTAAGAAACTTTTGGAGAAAATAGAAGATGTTGATAATGAAGTAATGGATAGATTAAATGATAAGGTTAATTTCTTTAATTTGAACCGAGTTGTTGATAATAATAGTGATGAGTTTTCGATTCCTGCTGCTACTCAAAGAATTGTTGATGTTTTGGATTTGATTGGCATATTTTTTAAACAAGAAAATTATCTTCAGGGTATTACTTTAATATCTGCTGCACAGGAAACTTTTCTCAAGGTAGCTATTTTATCTAAGACAGAAAAAATGACTGTTGTAGTTGGGGATAAAAATTGTTCTGGTAAGGATTTACTTTTGTGGAATAATGAAGGATTACTTTTAAATAATCAATCAGAAAAATCTTTATTAAAGGGTAAAGAGTTAAAAAGTCACAAAATTAATGAGCGAGATTTACAACTTTGTCTAGATGTGCTAGAACAATTAGCTTTTCCTAGCGATAAGATTAAGATTGTTAAGCAAAATTTGTCTAAAACTAATAGTAATAGTGTCATGTTAGCGTGGATAAAAAGTCTGGAACCAAGTTTTAAAACATGGCCATTATTAGATTGGTCTTGTGAATACTATAAAGAGCGGGATAAAGATTTAAGGAATCAATTAGTACATAATTTACGAGGAATGGAAAAATCAGATGTTGCTGAATATTTGATGGGTTATAAAACAGTAGAAACGGATGATGTGATGAATATCTATAATCAGAAAGTTAAGCAACCTTTTTTTGAAGCGATTAAATTATTTAAGCTTGATTTTACTAGAGAAAAGTTAGACAAAGAGTTGAAAAAATTGGCTAATTCTCTCTATTGAAAAAAGGAGTCGGTGCGCAAATGTAACTTGAGGTAATGGTCTCAAGCTCTTAAATATTTGTTCGCTGAAATAGTTGCTCTCAGAGAGTGGGCGATCGCTCAGTTGATGAATGAAGGATTGAAATGATGCGATCGCGCAACAATTTCGTAATGGCCAGTTTTTTCTAGGAAAAAAAGTATTAATTTAGAGTTGACAATTTGTATTTCTAAAGTTAATATAGAAAGTAAGACTAATAGTAAAAAGCACCTCGGCAAATCAATAGTAAAAGGTTTTCGGTCATTTATAGTGTTTTAGAGGTGATTAAAGGGTGGTTTTTCATCTTTGCATGGTACCCCACCTACGCGCCTCCGAGAATCGCTGAAATGCTGATTCTCTCGTTGACCCGTGTATGTGCCTTGCCAGGAGAGGGTTTGAAGGTTGTCATTTTGGCAAAAATTGCCTTGTTGATTTTTTTATCAAAGGGGCGTGTATATTGGGGGGTCTGAAAGTCTTATTCTGTCGTGGTTCTAAAACTGAACTCTCTAACGCTTCACCTGAAGCGGAATTAATGGAAACTTTCTTAGCTTCGCACTTCTTGTTGCACAGAGATTGCGAAATACTCTAACGCTTCACCTGAAGCGGAATTAATGGAAACTCTTAATCACTGAATTGTGAAAAGAGAGTGAAGGAACCTCTAGTGCTTCACCCGAAGCGGAATTAATGGAAACCCTTTATCAG
>JAAUYL010006319.1_pt1 | contig 13135 bp, 13 predicted proteins | sample 7278011 | NCBI WGS metagenome assembly JAAUYL01 (sample SAMN14350225, study PRJNA611818) | marine sediment metagenome | isolation source: surface marine sediment (1.8m) | place: French Polynesia: Moorea | collected 2018-08 | reverse complement strand
CAATATAGCCTTGTATCACCAATTTCAAAAATAGCCCTGGCCTTTGACCAATCATTTTGAAAAGCCCTCAAGCTTGAGCATGTACATTTTTGTATGAATTTGCATTGAAATTGAAGGAGGATGGGGGAGAACTTTTATTAGAAAGCAAGTCCCATGGGACAGCTAGCTCTTTTCCTTTTTACTTCTTGGTTTACGATGACAAAGAAAAGATTGACTCAGCAAGCACAAAATGGGCCTTTTTCCGCCATGTGCAACAAAAACATAGATGCTCTGCTATGCTGCCCAGTGCCCATTCTCATCTGTAAACAAAAGACCAAAATATCTGAACAATTCCTCAGGGAAAAGTGAAAGCCCTAGGTTTTTTTGCTGCTCTGTACTGCAGAAATGGACGACACTACAGTCTATATTTAGACGATAGTTGTCAATTTTTCTAGCTGCAAAAAGCAGGTCAAACCGAGCACGAATGATAGCTGTTGACCTACACAAAACAAAACAAGCATTTGCCCGCCAAAAGAACCAACAAGGAGATCACTTGCAGGCAATGGCGTGAAACTAAGAATAATACCCCCCAAAGTCCAGTGCCAACTGGAGAAATTGTTTTATATGGTCTTCTAGGGTGTTCCATACTTCCGGTTTCCCTTGGACTCGGCAATGTCACGGATTGCTATGATGGATATTTTCCGGAAAATCGACCCTATTTTTGCTTGGCTGCCAACGGGATCTGGCAGTAAAAGGCGAAAAATTACTCACTTCTTGATAGCGCGAGCGGACGAGCGAGGGGGCTTCTTATGTAATAGAGATAGAGCAACGGCCTTGGCCGATTTCGTGTCAATAAATAAATAAATATTATTATTACGAACACATGATTCCGACCACCAACACCTAAAAGCAAGTTTTCTTTTGACCATCAAAGAAACCCTAGGTGGCGGTGGTGGGCCTTTTTTCAGGAAACAGCGAAGCATCTATAAATTACTGATGCTCTTCCTCCCTTCCCGAAAAAGAAACAACTTTTCGAAAATTGCTTTATTTATTCACACATACTTGAAAATATATCGTAGATAGATCACGTGCTAATGCTGCTGGTCAAGAGGTATTCAAAGGCCAAATAGCGAGGTGCATCTACCAAGTCTTGACCTTGTTTTTGCCATCCCGGCCACACATGGATCGCGAACGACCTTGCCATCTGATCGGGTTGGCCTTAGATCTGAATCAACGATAAAAAAAGGCTGCTGTTGGTTAAGAATCTAAGACCACCGGCTTTCTTAACAGCCTTTTTTCTGGCCTTCATATATGCAGAATAAGAGTGGCGGTGCCATGAATCTTTGTATTGTGTCAGGAGTGTCTGCTGTCTTCCGGACTTTTCCGGACAAGAATAAAAGAAAAACCGGGAATATGGTCAATCCTAAATGGTTTCCACAAAGAGATTTTCAAAAGGAGGACAACTTGAAATGTGGCACTTCACATTTCTTTATTGCTTTTTATGTCCTGAATTTAATTTGTGCCCGAAAAGTTACATTTAACACGTACAATTCAGTGATTTTCTCGGGAAGAAAAACTAGGTGGGTAATGACTCTCAGCGTAAGTCCCAGCTTGTTTGCTCCTGGCTTTTTTCTGCTGCGAAATTCAGTCGCCACCCAAATGTCAAAAACTCAAAAAAAGTTTGGCGGGACTGCAGACAAAAACAACGTGAAAAACAAGACCGAATTCATTGAGACACTTTTTAGAATTTACAAAGAACAAGGACAAACGCAATTTATAGACCTTTGGCTTCACACTTTGGGTACAAACAAACGTCTATTTTTGAAGTTGCGTACGTAGACAGAGATATTTTGGTGCTCCCTCAGATTCGGTTGTCAGATGTGCTATGAAAAAAAGTTTTGAAAATGGCGGGAAAAAATAAAAAAATATGCCCAAAACTATTACATAGAATGTTTGACAAATGGCCGTAAGAGAGCAGCAGGAAAAATCCAAGAAACGCCAGAAAATCGGCTTTTTTGCAACATTTTTTCTCATCTCAAATAACACCACCTTCTTTTCACCACAAAGAAACCATCCGAAACTCCTTTCCAAAAAAGTTATATCATCATGGTCTAGGAAGCAGCTTTGTTGTTCATCCTCAAAGTAAGCATAGATGGATCAAATCAAGAAAATGCATCCTGAAGCAAAAAAGGTTTTGCTCCGATTTTAACACGAAACCAGAACTGTGTTAATCGTTTTAATGACACCATTTAGACAAGACTGAAGCCAATTCTTTTCCCATTAGCCACCCACCCTCTGAAATGACTTTTAGACCTCGATTCCATTTCGTTTGAGTTGCCAAGAAAAAGCAAAGAAAATGACCTAAACAGAAGCTCGTCTAAGGTTTCATTAAATAAATAGAATGTGTCTTTAGGAGGAGGGAGGGAATGGATATCAAAAGATGAAAGAAAACGCAAGAATTTCTGGATTAAACCAAAGTTGTTTATGTTATGGAGGAAACTTTGAAAATGGCTCTTTTAATTTGTATGCTTCTCTTTGGATTACTCTGCTACTTTCAATTACTGTCAATAACGCATATATCGTGTATGTAGGAAACTCTCGTTTCCTCATGCAAGAGAGACTGTCGTTATGTATTTAGGTTATATTGCAATTCAGATATTAATTACTGCAGACACTATACAAACCATAGTATTTACTTAGAATAAAAATATTTTGATTCACTGACAAACAAACATTTTTTTCTATCCTGTCGGCCGTTTGCCCAATTTTTCCGTAACGTGCGAAATGCTATTGCAAAAATCTACACAGAATGACATCGGGTCCGGCACGATGAAATCCGTAGATTTTGGCAAGAAAATCGTGCCTGCAAAGTCACTTTGGTTTGAGTGAAGCAAGACCAGTGTTTGTTTTGCAGTTTTGTCATGTCCTGTCTATAAGGGAAAGGTCACTGGCAAGGCCAAAATAAAGGCCGTTTTCGGCCTTTCTCCATTCTTGTTACACTGAACAATTCCGAGACTGGATTTTGAGTGAGCAATGGAAAGTGAATGTAAGTACAACAAAGTGTTGTTGCTGTTAGTTGTTAAGTTTGTGTTAATAGCATCTCCCAGACTTGAGTACAAAAAAGGCTGCAAAGGCTGCAGCTGTTTGTAATGTCCTGGCCTTGCCTTGCTTACCAGGATGAAAAAAGAGTTCATATGTCTGCAACCACTTGGACTCAAAAAGGTGATTAATTGTTGTATTTTTCTCCGCTAGGGGGACGACGTCTTGTTATGAAGTAAGCCTTAGCTTAATCCAAAGCCAGCAGCAGTGAAGTTACTTTATCAAACGTGAAGCCATCTGTTAACTTATCCTGATACTGCTCTTGACCCCACCATATATCTGTATTAATTTCAAGGTCTTTTTTGAAAGAACCTCCCCTACTTTTCTTTTGAAAAAAGAAGTCCTTTTTCACCTTAGGAAACAGACATAAATATTGCTACTTTTCTCTCCTTCTCTGTCCTCTTTTTTTGCAGACCAAGATGGCCGGATTCAGCAGCTTTTCAGACTGTAAGCAAAAGAATGACAGAAATAGCAGCCGAAGGACCCCCAAAATTGGATTGATATGCAGGCCGCGCCCCAAGTTTCCACTGTCCCCTCATTGTGTGACGTGATACTTTGAGTGCGCCATATCTTCATGGTTTTGAACATCAAAGGGGGGCATGTTAATCCTCTTGTCTGTTATTAATAGATAATATTGGCCACGTGTTCTAATGACAACCAATACATTCCGCAGGTGTTTAGAGCATTGTTAAATCTACCCTCAAATTAGCACTACAATTTAGTTTTGGTATTCTTAAGTCGTTTAAAGTACGAAATGTCTTTGGAACAGGAAAACAAGACAGTCATTGCTCAACCATGGCCAATTTCAAAGGTCAGGCTGACAGGTACTTTGAAGAGACCACAGTTCATGGATTCAGCTATGTCCATTCTAGAAACACTTGCTGCGCCAAAGTGTTTTGGGTAAAAGCATGATCTTATTTATAAATGCTTCAGCTTAGAATTTAATGCACACTCTTTCCCTACAGGGAGCTGTCATTATCACTGGATTTGTCGTGGCAGGATTTATGATTGCCAACATGCTCGAGGATTGGGACAACAATCCGACAATCACGACTCTGGATTCCATAGCCGTTCCAGTCGCCAAGGTCCAGTTTCCAACTGTGACAATTTGTCCAGTTGAAGACACTCCCCCAGACAGATGGGCAGTGCCGGAACTGATCTACAACAGCCTTGCATATGAGAGCTACCAAAGTTTTGGATATGAATTTCCAAGCTTGAACAAGTCCGAGAAAGCTAGGAATGACTTCAGGCCAATCATCAGAGCCTTGTATCAGAAATTCAAGAGCTGGATTAGGAACAACCAGGGACAAATTGTTCCTGGACACCCCTTGGCAGTGGATATAATGGACACGTTCATCGCTGACACGACGAAGGCAATTATTGAGGGAAAACTGACCCGTACGGATGTCCAAAATGCCTTGGTGGAAACTTTTGGCATTTATGAGGAAGCATCGTCGGCCTATGAACTTCCGACAGACGACTATGATTACTATTATGATGGGTTCTTTTCTGCCTCAAGTCCTTGTCCAGACTTGAGCCAAGATGAGTGTGACCGTAGAATGAACGAAGTACAGTCAGACATTTACCCTGGCATGGTTTTGGTGACCACTGCTCGTCGTGTTCCTTTGGGTAAGAAGGATTTTGGATTGCTAAGTTGGTTACTTTTCTCTTTACATTTTACATTTTAGGAAGCGTTTTGACCCAGTTTCTGACATTGGTCAATACAATTACATTGGACACAAGAAAACTCCTATTTGAAGTCTTTAACAATTATTACGACTACTGCATCAAGTTTCCGCCTTTGGAGGCTGCCATTTTAGACCAGATGACATTGATGTCTGACCAGCTTGGGCTGAATGATTCCAAGTTGCCAGTGTTTGATGTTCCAGTCCTACTTTCAAAATTAGAGGCTTTAAATTTCTGGCCACCCAGCGAAACAACCCTGTCAGTTGTAGCCTTGGGCTCCCACTGCAATTATGGGCTTGATCTCAACCAAATGATGAAGAAATGTGCAAATGCCTGGAGCTTGTATGAGACCAGGTATCCAAATTATCCCCATCCTTGTGACTCAAGCCCATTGAACAAAACTTGCTGTCACTTCTGGACTGATGCCATTCAGCACAACCTCAAAGCAGCCATGAAAATCATGAGAGTGGCAAGTAGAAGGGGACAAACTTACATTGACATTGTGAATTTCCTGAAAGACTTTCAAGGCAACATTGCAGGGTACAATGCACCAACTGCCAAGTATAAACCAGTTTTAAGCTACAATTTTAACAGGTATCCAATGAACAAGTATGGATTTGGTGGTTACAGGGTTGGTAACATACCTGATGGATATGCTTTTGATCCAACTGGTTATATGGTTGGATGCAAATATGCCTTGCACAAGGAATGTCCTGGCTTCAAGCCAGCAATCACTGACATTGGCCTGTGCTATTCATTCAATGGCAAGGATATTAAGGACCAGCTTCAGCCGTCACTCTTCAAGGAGGCTGTTTTGGAAACTTACAGCACAGAGTTGTCCAATGATACTGAAGACATCATCATGGGATCAGGTCCTGGACCGGACTTGTCATTGATATTCCAACTGGACAACAACCTACTTTACAGACCCCACACTGATTCTTATTCGTTCAAGGTGGCCATGGGATCTCAACCGGATGTGTTGCAGATCAAAAGGACTGGCAAGATTGCCAAGCCTGGTTACTTTATGAAATATGAAGTGTACCCTATGGAAGTGACGGCTAGTGAGACTCTCAAGCATGTGCCTGTTGCTAAACGGGGTTGCAGGTTTCCCAATGAGGTATTTAGAATGAAGGACTTAAGTTAAACAATGACTGACAATGTCATTGGATTCTAGATTAAAGGAGTCTTGGAGATTTTCAGTGAATACTCCCAATCAGCTTGTCAATTTGAATGCATGCTCAGGTTGTCAAGGCAGTTTTGCAGATGCACTCCTTGGAATCTACCATTTCCCCCTGGGGAAGATCATGTCATGTGTGACTTGTACGGTCACTCATGCTTCAATGCGATCATGAAACAGCAGCACAGAAAAGAGGAGTGTTCTTGTCTGCCTGGTTGCAACAGTGTCAAGTTTACTGTCTCAGAAAAGGAGACAAAAATAGGTGCCAAACTCTCACTTTTGCTACTCTATTCAGGTTAAGGAGAAATCTTTTTAGTTGGGGACTATTGCTTGAAGGATCAGGCCATTGGAAAACTCAGGTATCAAACCAAATCCAACCAATTGGGCAGCACAATGCTGAGCGTGTATCGAGCATTTCCAAAGTACTTTGACAAATTGTCCAAGGGAGAGCCCAATGACACGAGCAGGTTCAAGGACAGAGAATGCTTTGAAATGATGAATGACAGCATTGTCTTCTTTGAAGTCAATTTTGGCAGCGACACCTATGTCAGAACCATAATGGACCAAAGAGTGACATTCACTGATCAACTTGGAAGCTTTGGTAACTACCAATCTATCTATAATGTCATGAGCAAATGAGAGACTGTCTCGAATCAATGGTTATTTTTTTTAACAAGGTGGCACACTTGGCCTGTTCACTGGAATGAGCCTATTAAGCATGATTGAAGTGGCATTTTGGTTATTTCGAATGGTGGGGAACCTCTTGAAGCCACCTGCAAGAAAGAAAACTCTGGTCGTGTAATTTGACAGACTAAATTAAGTGTTTACCTGACATAAATAGATTCCAATTTAAGATGAATTTATTGATTACTTCTAATCTAATTGTATCGCCAAAATACGAATATAACAATTTTTGAGCCAGTTGGAATCATGGCTGCTTTGAAAAAGAGACTGGATAGATACTTTGATGAGACCACAGTCCATGGTTTCAGCTATGTCCATTCTAGAAATTCAGTTCCAGTCATGGTGGTTTGGGTAAGGACAACAATATTATATTAGGACTTAATACAATCCTCTAATATTCCATTAAGACCCTTGTCATTGCCACTGGATTTGTCGTGGCTGGACTCATGATTGCCAACATGCTTGAGGATTGGGACAGCAATCCGACAATCACTACATTAGATTCAATTGCCGTTCCCATTCGCGAAGTCCCGTTTCCAACAGTGACAATTTGTCCCGACGATGAAACACCTCCCGACAATTGGGCCTTGCCAGAGATCCTCTACAACAATTACGCTTTTGAATGCTACAAACATGACACCAGAGTGTACCCAAACTGCTCTGAAACGGCAAAGGCCAAGAAGGAGTTCCAAAAGGTCATCAAGGAGGTGTATGATTCACTGAAGGCATACTATTTTGCCAATGACAAGAAGGATTTGCCTGGGAGTGACATCAACGAATTGGAGTTCACAAAAGACACCATCTGGATGATTATGAAGAACAAGATCCCTGGAAGATTGAATGCTATCCAAAATGTTGCAGTAGATAGATTTGCCGACCGGACCTCAATCGAGGCTGCCATGAAGGAAATCGCAGACTATTCTCAGGTGCCAGCTTACAATCAGATTTGTGTAGAAATGAAATGCAATGAACAGTACACTGACGTTATTGAAGCCTACGTCAAAGTCGGATCCATGATGTTGTCAACCTTTCCAAACATGCCATTAGGTCACTTCTTGTACCAGTTTATCAATGTGACAAGCCCTTTGTCAATGGACAATGCCAAGCTTATGACAACTGTAAAAAGTAGCGTCCAGGACATCTGCTCCTCCATGAATGAGATTGAAACACTGCTGCACAGTCAGTTCGTCCAATTGGCCAAAGATTTGGGCATCAACGAGTCCATTTCAATTTTTGACATACCCTCAATGGTTGCCAAACCACCAAAAGGCAACGGAAAGATTCCAACTCTGACAGTCCAGCAATCATACATGTACTCACAATGCAAGTTTGGTCATGATGCCGGAACATTTTTGGCTGACTGTGTCCATGGTTGGGAGCTGTTCTTTTCCGGTGCCTACAACAAAACCAATCCTTGCGATGATCCAGAATATAAAGGACTTTGTTGTAACTATTGGACTGGCCTGATGGGACACAACCTTAAAGCTGTAATGAAAGTTATGCGAATGGCTAACAGAAGAGCGACACCAATGATAGATTTGGAAGACATTCTGAAGGGCTTCAAGAGTTTCAAGTAAACCTAATCTTTGATTTGCAATTTTGCTATTATATTAGAGATTGCTGTTTCAGCTACCCTGTCAATCCCTTTAACGTTGGCTACTATTTTGGAAAGACTGGCTACGACCCGAATGCCTATATTCATCGTTGTGACTTCAATGGACAAGGCAGATCACAAACTTATAGGGATACTGTTAATATTGACTGTGGAATGTTTAAGCCTGTGGTTACTGATGTTGGCATCTGTTATGCCTTCAATGCCAAGGATGCTAGAACTATCCTGACCAGCTCTCCGTTCAAGGAGGCGTTCAGCGAGATCTATGCCACTGACTTTGATGGCAATCACAAGACCCAGATGGGATCTGGCCCTGGATCAGAGTTGGCCCTGTCCTTTCTGTTGGACAACAATGCATTGTTCAGACCCCATTCCAAGTCTTACTCATTCAAGATAGGCATTGGGTCTCAGCAGGACATCTTTCAAATCAAGAGGACAATGAAAACTGCCAGCCTTAGCAAGAAACTAGTCTATGATGTCTACCCCATGGAAGTCATTGCAAGTGACAGTCTCAGGGATGTTCCTATCCAAAAGAGGAACTGTAGGTTCCCTCACGAAACTGAAGGCCAGGTGGAAATGTTTACAGAGTATTCGACTTCCGGTTGCCTGTTTGAATGTCGCCTGAATCAAGCCAGGAAAGTCTGCAGGTGTTCACCTTGGAACATGCCTCATCCTCCCAGTCCGGAAGTTCCTGTCATCTGCGACATTGTCGGCAACCATTGTTTCCACAAACTTCTACAGGAATTGGACCTTGTTGAAGGTTGCAACTGCTTGCCAGATTGCAACACCATCAAATTTCAGGTGATTGAAAAGGAGACGTCCGTGGGAGATCCAAAAGATTTGTGTCGGCCAGAACAAATTGGCAGGAATAGTTATGTCAACAAAGATAAGTTTTTGGTCAGCACACTTTTGGAGAAGATGATGCTCTATCCAGAATACCTAGCCGGGCCCAGAAGTAACAAATCATTGGATTTTAGACAGCAAAATTGCGAGAAAATGGTCGCTGAGGACATTGTCTTGGTTGAGATCAATTTCGGTAGCGATACGTTTGTCAGAACAGTCATGGATAAGCGAGTGACATTCAGCGACCAACTGGGGAGCCTAGGTATTTAAAAGTCAAACGATTTCTTGAAATATCATCATGAAAGCTTATCTTAAAGGGGGCACTCTGGGTTTGTTTACCGGGATGAGTCTCCTGAGCATGTTTGAGGTGGCATTCTGGTTTTGCAAAATGACAGGAGACTTGATGCAACCCCTAAGAAGAAAGTCTGTATCAATCAAGCACTAAAAGAAGCGAAGTAGAAGTCAATCTCAACTGCAATCTATCTACATGTAAAAGCTTTTTCTCTCCCCCTCAATCCCCGTTTACAAACTATCCAAAAAAAATGGGGGATGCACAGAAACCGCCCTAACCTTAATATCATCACACAATGCATGGAATGGAAGTGGAGAAGTGGTAGAAAATTGGATTACTTTCATAGATGTCTATGTGAGATGTTCATACAATGTTCCATGGATACCTATACAGTCTACTATTGTAGGTAAAGAAAGCATTGCAACCAAGTGGATGCCTTTTTTTGTGCGATTTTACTTTGCCAGTCCCAATTACTCTCAGATGGTGCCTCTATACCCTACCCCCTATAACCTCATCGGACATGTGAAACCTGGGTCTCAACCTTGAGGGGGGTCCATTTTGCAACCATAAGTGACATTTCCCCACTCCTGTGGCAACTACATGACCTTTATATGTTACAGGAAGCCAATGCCATCCAGATGTTGGCTTGAAATTGCTAGCTTGCTTGGTCTATCACTAAATATTGAGCTTGGAGGTCCTGGGTTAATAAGGGTTTTTGAAAGCTGGGGAAAGCATCCAGCCATACCACAGTTGTTTGAAGGACAGAGTAAAGAAAAAAAAGAGTGGCTGTTGGTATTCTGGACCATTTTGCCAGCTTCAGAACTTCCTGCTTCAGGGGAAGGAGAGGGTGGGGGTCACCTTTTTAGCTTTACTTATATGTAGACAATCCCTTATAGAGAGCTACAGATTTGCTACAAAGAGGCCACAGCCATGATAAGAATACCTAATTTTCCCTCCTTGCTTGCTTTACCGCAACCTAACCCAAAACCTTCCTCCTCATATTGAGATTGACTTTTGATGTTAACCTGATACACACTAGCCTGACCTACATTTCAGAAAAGTTCTGAAGTGTTTTGTATCCATCAAAATTTTGAAATCCCCTTCAAAAACGGCATCAACTTTTGAAACTATCTTCTTTTATGGAGCGAATTAAACCTAGCTCCCAACATAAAGAGTCAATTTTGGTATACAACTGCGTAGCATCTGTTTGAGTCTTAAAAACTCGCTGGTTGCTAGAGGAACACACATTGCATAATGCGCTTTTTTCCTGAACAAGACCGATAACCGTCCAATTGTCTTGAGCCCACTCACAACAACAAAGCCTTAGCAACCTTTAGACCCTGGTTCTTGAAAGGTATAAGTGGTAAAAAGTGACTCTTCAACACTAAAAAGAAGGTTTATTTGAGGATGCGAGACACTGCGGAACTTGTAAGACTGGAGTTATGGAGTGATACCAACCTATACGGATATTTCTCACAGAAGTGTATGACTGCAATGGTGTTTGACAAATGTAGATAAACAGGTTTCAGGCACCCTCAGAACCCGCGTTATTACTTCGCCTTCTTCACATCATAAAGAATTTTCCTCCCGCCTGGCAAAAAGCCACTTTTTCCAGACAAGATTGAAAAAGATGTCGTCATCACCCGCGAGCTCAGGAGTAAAGATGTTTTACCTTCACCAAAATTGGAATGTGGTTACTTTATGTGACTATTTTGCATTGCTTTTTTGTACAAAAAAGGCCCACTTTTGCAAAGGCAAAGATGACATTTTATCTAAAAGGGCCTCTGGCTTACTTTTTCCCAAGGTGAGTTGGATCCTAGCATTCACTTTTGTCCTGCCTATAATAGCCATGATTTCTTTAGATGACTAGGTTTAGAACACTCTCTCTCCACTGAGCTAAAAGTGCACCATACAATTTAGCAAATGGTTTGTGTAAAACTGAAAACTTATCTTCCTCTTTCTAACTAAGTATCCTTGTTTTTCTTTCTTGGGGACAATTTTGCAATGTTCTCAAAAGGAGATTGGCATAGGTCAACTGCATTTTCAGCAAAAAATACTTGATTCAATTGTCCATCTACTTTTGTCATTAGGTAATTAGTTTGGATGCTTATATAGTCTCTACATAAATAGATGAGAAAAGGCATGTCGTTACATTAGAATGCACACACATCTTTATGGATATGGAGATAGACCTAATTCAAGCATTTAACTAATAATATGTCTGATGCTCAAGGGCATAAATAGATGTTGTCTTGTTGTGCTTGTTCACAATTACTTTAATAAAAGCCAGAGATCCATTGATGTTTTTACTACAGCATATTTCTGACGCTGGCAGCATCTTGAAAGAACCAGGTCTTTTTGCTGCAAGCATAAATCATTGGGTTAAGGTTAACACAGCAGAAAAAACCAGTAGCACTACACTTGTACCTACTACAAGAACAACATCACCATCTGCAATGTAAGTATTTATGGACCTTGGACTAGACATGGTTGCCAAGGTGCATAGATTTGTGTACAAGGTCGATGGCAGCGCCATCTCTAGGATCAATTTGCCCACGTAAAGGCTTACCTGAAAAGATGAAAAAGAGCACATTTTTATATTATTTGAAATTCCCTTGGGACCTTGAGTGAAAGCGCACAGCTAGCACCCAAAATGGAAATTCCAACAATAAGAAAGCCCTAGCCTCCTTCCCCCTCGAAGCAAAGGGCGCTAAATAAAAATTCCTCCAGCTTTTTCATCCCGCTCGAGCGTTTGCTTGATCTGAATAGAATGCAATTCCATCGCCTGTGAATGTTCAGTCTTCAGGGCCATACCAAAATGGTAAATCGACAAGCATTGACCCAGTTCTTGCAAAAATGGATTCAACTTTTCATTTCCGTTTCCTGTAAATCATCACAAACAGTAGCAGTCAGAAAATCAACAGACAAAAAAACGAAGCAAAGCTAAGTGGTTTTCGATATATTGATTCTTTTATATTTGGAGAAGATGCACCACGGTATCTACTTATGGCAGGTGGTGCCGTAAGCTTCAGCTGATGCGTGTGTTTGTTTTTATGTGTGCAGTGTGATATCCGAGACGATAGCTGGAGAGCTATCTGATTTCATGTTTTTTCTCCCTCTCTGCTGTTCTGCCATGCGGGATTCTATAGTAATGCCGGTATGCCAGTTGGTCTGTCTGGTGTATTTCTTTTAAACCGAGCAGTGGCATTTGTTTCTGATCAGTTCCTGTAGCGCGAATGTTTTTCGCCCAGCCTTCGACCTTGACGCCTCTCCCTTCCCTTGGCCTTCAACGGCCTTCTTTTTGGGAAAGGTCAGAATCTGCAAAAGTCCGTGGGCTCGAATCCCACATGTGGCCAATTTTCAAGGCTGCAGCATTTTTCCTATAAAAGAACAGCTCGCTCAGAAGGCCGAAATAAAAGAAACAGCTGCTGGCTTGTCAAAACTTGGTTATCCTTCATTTGATTGCTGGCACGAATCAGGCAGTTTGCCTAGGAGCCTTTTTTCTCCTTCCGTTTCACCTGCAAACACTTCCACGCCTGTCTATGGTCGTAGAACAGCTTTTTCTTCTCACTTGCTCTTCATACGGGATCCTGAGGAAATTGGGGAGATTTGGTTCGCGCAAAAGTTAGCCGTGAGACGTCTTATTTCCTAGCAAAAAACAGGCCCTGGGCCTGAAAGTTTTAGTGGCCGTAATCAATTGAAAATTGCCCGAGGGTTGTAAAATATTTTTTCTCGATTCAAAAGTCTTCTGAAAAAAATT
>JAAUYL010038944.1_pt1 | contig 13136 bp, 14 predicted proteins | sample 7278011 | NCBI WGS metagenome assembly JAAUYL01 (sample SAMN14350225, study PRJNA611818) | marine sediment metagenome | isolation source: surface marine sediment (1.8m) | place: French Polynesia: Moorea | collected 2018-08 | reverse complement strand
ACCGCGGCCTCTAAACTTTCTAACCTTCGCGAAAATATCTAAAATATACTGGAGGGTTAAATTAGATTCGAAGAATCCCCACGAGATTGGAGAAAGTGCGAAAATTGCAAATTGCAAGCCTAATCCCACGTGAAATAACTTTCGCTCAGCATTTTATTTTTCGCAAATTATTTATGCTGGAAGCAAACATTTTGTGAATTGAGATTTATGAGTTCCGGCAAGATTAAATATTGTCAGACCTCGTGCCGATTTTTTTGCCCCTGCCTAAAATTTCAAAAAATGAAAGTCAAAATGTGGCAGACCCAGAGGTTTTGAGCAAGTTATTGTAACAATAGGTAGGTGGCTTTATCCGAGATTATGTAGTTGTTTTTGCCTGGCATCTGCTCAGAGGCGAGGACATTTTTATACCCGAGGCTATAAATTCTCATATTTTTTTCCCTGAAAACACCGTCACACAGATCCTGCCTGCCTCAATGCTGAAAAGAGACAGCCGGAGAAATCTATTTGCCTTCCGAAGGGAGCCAGTTTCTGAATCTGACAGCTCGGGTGCATTGCATTTCTGTATTTTCTGGGACTGACTTCAGTACAAAGGTTGCAATGAAACTTCCATTTATGATTTTATCTCGGGAAAAAGCCTCTATTTTTGGTTCGACGTGTTCATTATGTATCCAGCCTTATTTATACTTTTTGAAGCCTTCAAAAACCCACAAGGTCATCATGATATGAAAGTTTTCAAACTTGTTTTCGCGAAATTTTTAGCAAAAAATCCATACTGACCTTTAAAGCTAACCAACGTATGTTTTTTTTTCATTTTACAGGAGAGCCGATTATTATTAGTCGGTTATATGCGATATTGGTTATTGATATTTACATATTGTATAGGAAAAGGCATGCAATGCAAGTATTTTTCGCTGCAGCAAAATGCTGGAAAGGGAAATGGGCCGCAATTATATTCCAATTCATATTTGCTAAAAGAACCTAAAAGAATGAAAGAAAATAACGCTAATGCATTTTGGAAACATTATTTCGGTATCGACAAGCAAATCGAGAGAGACCGTGTGAATAATATCCAAACGCTCTAGTAACTTCAAGTCCTGAAATATTAAAACTGTGGTGTCCATATTTTTCGCCACGGCGCGGTCGAGCTAAATATTAATTAACTATTTATGCCTGTCGAACTTTCCAGGTCTCAAAACTTTCAAACCGAAAGCATTGACCTAAGGTTAACCACCGTAGCCATAGATGCTTTCATATTCCGAAAATATGAAGTTATGGGAGCTTTGAAAGGCTCTTGTATTTATTGGCCAAGCATGCCCTGAATTATGAATGGAAACGTAAAAGGGACGACCTCGAAAATGGCCTCAGCCTCGCAGCCTCTACGACCTCAAAGGAGGATATATTTGTAGATGGTTAGGTGGCCTCTCTATGTTATTGAGGACAACATGGACTATGGACAGCCTTTAGGAGATGCAGAATATTGTATGACCACCGTCCGTTCGGCAGCCTTCAGCCTTTTAGGAATATCCAAGGACGACGACGGAGGCCACATATGTTTCAAAAGGCCAACATCACGGCGAAGACGGTTGTCAACGACTAAACCGTGGACTTCGCCGACTTCCCCTCCGTGGTCTCGATGTTGGCGGGCGACCGCGCGTTCATCCTCGGTTTGCGGACGCACCACTTCATGACGGAGTTCTCGAGGCCGCGAGGCTGCTGAAACCGAGGTCGCCACTCGCCGCGCTCTTAATCGATCACCAGGCGTAAGAAACCAGTAGGTAGCCTCGCATTTTGTCTGCCGATATACTTCATGACTATGCCATGGCCATGGGGGAGGGAGAGGAGGGCGGCTAAGGTTTGACATATACGTGCGTAAAGGTGTGTTTTACTTTTACGCGCCAAATTCGGGTTTAGATCCGTCATTAAGAGATGGCGCTACAGTCGTCTGCCATGAGTTGCCATGAGCGGTGTCATGAATTCTCGGCCTGTAGAAATATTTTTGCCATTTAAAAACTTAGCCCCATATCTCTACTTGTTTAGAGAAAGGATATGCGAGGGTCTTTGTCATGAAATTGGCAGGGTAATTTGAAATAAATCCAGAAAATTGAGCCTGAATGTTGGGTTGATATTTCTTGTTGCTTTTGAATTGTAGCATTGGAGGTTTACAACACAACGGACTTTTCCACAAATATAATTTCATATTGTTGGTGTTTTTCGAGTGCGGCGAGTCTCCCCTGACTTACCCCATAAAATAAATAGACCAGAAGACTTGATTAGAAATAACTGACGTAGGCAAAAACTTTCTTTCATTATGGGTTAGGGTTGATGGTGTGCCAGTTTTAATTTGTTAGATTGAACTAGACAGCTGTTCATAAATCTACGGGGGAGAAAAAAAGCACAACAAGTTGCAGGCAACGCCCAAATAATTGAAAAACTTTTTGCCTGAAAGAAAGAACTTGAAAGCTTTTATTTCTAAGGTGGTGGAGGAGAGTCTATCTAATAAAATATTCAAAATATCACTGCTGCCGTCGATGTCCTTCAGTTCAGTTCTGTGACTTTCTCTTTTATTTTCAAAAATAAAATAGAAAGCATTAATTGTGTTTCTTTAACGTAGGCGGAGTTAGCGATAAAGATCTATTTATTATAAAAGCCTATAACCATGCATGGTAAATATTTGCGTTTCAAAAAAGCCTTCCTTCAACAGCGTGTTTTTCCAAGCAATAAAAGTTGGGCTGGGGGAAAATAGAAGGGGGAATTTAAGGTTTCCCCAGGTAAATTCTCCTTAGTATTAAAAGGAAGTGTTTTTTCCATGCATTCTTCAAATAGCCCCTAACCATAGCTATTTACCTAAATAGCTGGCAATCATAGCAGTGGTCATGTATTTTACCTGTTCTCTAGTATAGATGACGTAGGCATTGAGTTTCTTGAAAGGGGGTGAATAGTGAATAAATGTATGGTGGTCGCAGGGTCCAGAAATAGCTCATTGTTTGTATTTGTGCTTGAACAAGACTGAAGCATTCATGTGGTCAAAATGCAAACAAGGGGGAGGGGCCAAAAAAGTGGTTACTTGACACTGACCGAGGGTATGGGGTTTTAGGGGGTGATATGAGAAATATCGGGGGAGAGAGGGTAGCCAGCTCAATAAATAAGTAGAAAGGAAACGGAAGCACCGCATATGTTCTACACATATGAAAATATGAACCTCATTGTTCATGTAAATGGGACTGCATGTGAGAAGTAAATGTGGATATAAAGGAGAGGCAGAGCTACTCGTAGTTCTTGTTTTTCTTTATTTTTCGGATAGCGTGCGATGTTCTCTCCATATATCAACGTATTGTACAATATTTCCCATTGTAATCATGCAAACTAAGGCATGTGTGTGTGCATGAATAATGAAGCCATGAGCTATACATTTAAAACAAAAAAGACAGCAAAAAATAAGCGTGAGACCTTGAGGCAATGTCATGCGATTTCTTTATAGTTTTACAAGCCTATCGAGACTGTAAAAAAGTAGGGCCTTTTGGCAAAATATTCGAAGCATTGACCTGCACGCGCACTAATGAAATAGCTCGTGACCTGCGCTGCTGCCACATTTAATTTCCTTAGTTTTTGGAAAGCATGTCCATATGTAGACTCTAGAAGTTTTTGAAAGTCAAACAAAACAAACTCTCCTCCGCCTCCATCCAGCCGTTTGTTAATATCATAATGGTGCCTGGTCATCTGACTGGTTAAATAAAGTTTGCAGGTGACCAGGGTAGACGGTATCCGCTCAATTCGTCCCCGACAATTCGACCCGGGACAATTCGTCCCCGTAAAATATTGGGGAGACAATTCGTCCCCGCAACAATTCATCCCCCAGACAATTCGTCCCCTCTTTTATACAACCATGTAAGAGGTGGAACAATTCGTCCCCGGACAATTCATCCCCGCAAAAATGCCACATTACCCAATATAACCAATGTCAAATTGCTGCTGTTACCATGCTCATACACAACTCATCTTAAACAATCTAATTTTAAATTAAGAACTTGACTTTTAGCCTTTCTCTTAGTCCTGAGACCATGAATGAGCTTGATCTGTATTACTCTATATTGTCTACATAGTTTTTATATGTCATTCTTTAATGTGTTTCAGGAGATTTAGGAGAATAAATGTTGTTCTTCTCTCTTTTATTCAATACAAAAAAGATCAACAATGCCATTTCCTTCCAAATGGTATGAAATTCGAAAATTTCACATAGATGTTGAGAAAATGAGAAGGAGGAAAAACTTTAGGTCATACCCTGCAATCATTTTGTTAACAAAGTTAACAAACAAAATTTACTTGGGGAGAATTTTATGGGGAGGAACTGTTCCAATATTTTGGTTTTTCTTTCAGGGAAGAAGTGTCTAGGTAAGAATTGATGGGGACGAATTGTCAGGGGAAGAATTGGTTTAAAAAATTAAAGTATTTCCCCGGGGACGAATTGTACCAAAAAATCAAGCTACTACGACGAATTGTTTCTGGGATGAATTAGCGGGGACGAATTGTAGCGGTACGAACTGTCGGGGACGAATTGTCTGTGAACCGGGTAGACTTAACCCAATTTGAAGGAAGGCTTCAGTCTCGGGAACTTTCGAACTTTCGCCGGCCGCCTTTTTATGAAGCAATTATCGAGGCTTCATGAGGGCAGGAGCAGAAAATAGAAAAGACTTTCTTGGTAACTTTCCTTAATCACGAAAGAGAGTACCTAGGTTAGTACAGCAAGTTTATAAACAAAACCGCCTCGGCCTCCCTTTCAAAAATAACCTTTCCGAAAGGTAGATAGAATGTATTTCTTTTAACTGGCTTGACCTTTACCAAGACAAGGAAGGAAGAGTCACGATAACAAGTGCTTTCAACATAAATATCTCCGGAAAGACATTTTATTTCGCCAGGTTTTCTTTCTAGTCGATCAGCAGTTTTTCTGCACATTTCAACCCCTTAGACGAAGCAGTCTCTTGAGAGCCTTAAAATGTCGACCTACCGTCGAAGTATAATTTAGAAAGCACTCTCTTGAAAGTTGCTTAGCCTTACAATCCTTTTTCTAAAGATAGAAGTCCAAAGTTTTGGCTCGCTCCGCTCCGCTCGTGATTCTTAATTGCTTCTCCTCTCCTTCATTAGTCCTCATATGCATCCGGACAAATGGTTTCTCGGGCAAGTTTCACAGTTTTTCTGGAGAAAATGTCTTTTTTCGTGCGCTACCTGCTTTCAAAAGAAACATTAAGAAATGCTAATTGCTAAGACCACCCCTCTGGCATCATTGTGTCAGGCATAGATTAAATAAAAACAGTTACTGCAACCCCTAAGTTGGCTAAACTATGCATTAGATAACACTAATAAGGAAACATTGACCTAATATACCGTAAGCTATTAGGATTAAAAAACTGGGACAGGAGGGGGAAAATTCGCGCGATTATGGAGCACCCTTGAGCTAAAAACAAAATAATAACAGGGACACATCAAAACAAACTGCTACCAAAGGCGGAAAAAATAGCCCTCAAGCTCGCCAAAAAACTAAGCATAGTATAGAGGTACAGAGCATGAAATGTGACAATTGCAGCCCTGTATCATCTGATAATTCCCGCTGGGGAATTCTTAATGTAGCAAGCTGGCTTTGCATTTCCCCCTATAGCTGAAGACGAGCTGTCGTAACTTGTAAGCCATGATTAAGTGATTGTAACACGAAACCTAAGCTGGAAAGAAGTCCTTTTTGCAAAAACACAATTACGACTGCTAGGGAGACATTTCTGAAATGCTCAACATTTCTAAAATAGCTTGGAGAAACTCGTGTTAAGAACCTTTTTGGCCTCTAAAATGTCTCGCACGTTGCCGAGGTTGACGTGACAGACCGACGTGGCCGCGTACAACTTGTCGAGGACGAAGCAGGATCCTCGTATTTTAACGACAGCCTCGACAGCCTCGCGACCTCGAGAAAGGGAGAGCAACTGCAAATATTTAATGCGACACCGCCTTCACTATGATTATTGATAAAAAAACTATGGCTGCGCGTCAGTCAAATATAGGTCACATTTTTGGCTCGCCAGAGGAAGAACTTTTTGGTATAGCCACTTTAGCGCGCAAATGTGGAGAAGGAACAACTTTCAAAACTTTCAGGAAACTATCGTATCCAAGCAACACTCAGGCGTCCTTTCGACCATTGTCTTAACGTTATGTATGTGTCGTCCTGCTCGTCCATCGAAACTTCTCCTTCTATACATAGGTGGAAAAGTTTGGCTGCAGTGCCTGACATCCAAAAGGCAAGAGACAGCCTAATGGGGTGTCCAATACTGTAGTACTGTAGATGGACAGGGCCTTGCTAAGTATATGTAAAGGCTTAAACCCTGTGTTTACTCTTGTTAAAGTTTCCCTCCCTTCGAGCTTACCGTTAAAGGATTAGAGGCAGTTTCGGCTTGTTAAGCAACCCTGCACTAAATTAAGTTCGGTGGCGTTTTCTCGCCATTTTTTGGCTATTTTCTTACATGAAAAGGGCCACATTTTTTCGCCTAATAAAGCAACACCCACCTACCATAATACAGATCTATGGGGGACCCCTGGAAAATGTGCACTCGGGTCTAAAAACGTAAACGAGCTGCGGTTTTTGTTCTTGCGAAATTCCCCCATGGGGAATATGTATGGTTGCACTAAAAGTGAGGAATGAGGAATACTTCTTTGGTGCAGGATAAAAATGCCTCTGTTATATGCTCTTTGCGCACCGCCATGCCTCAAAAATAGCTTGAATTTCCCGGGGGTAAATGTTTCCACCATATGCAGGGCAAGTCGTCATAATTTTCCCGCCACCAGAAAGCCCCCTAAATTACGGTTAAGAGACGTCTGTTTTCACAGGAAAAAAGTTTTTGCCTCTTACTGTCAACGCGCGTCTGTCTTAATTACGACTTGTCAACCGATATAAAATGTTTGATCGAGAAATAAACACTGCGGCAAAATCTTCTAGACTTTTAAAAATTGAAAGCATGTGTGGACAGCGTTGCTTTTGTTTTGAAAACTCGCTTTCCTTTCTTAACACACGTGGAACATATGCATACAAAATGTTAGCAGAACCGGCGACTCGTCAGAATTTGGCGAAGTTCCAAGACTCTATTTTCATCTTGCAGCTGCCAAAAAATTTCCACGGAAATCTCCAGCTCATGAAAAAGTAATCAGTGGAAATAGAAAAATCATGGACGATTCTGGACTGAAAGCCTGCATCCAAAAGCTGACCAAGAGGCTGCTGCCCCTTTTCGAGGACGCTCCCGAGGCCGAAGATCGGATTCAGATAATTCTGGACCAGCCGGAGATCGGACCCGACCTCGCGAGAGACTTGGGCGTCGTCGAGGTCGGCAAACGGGAAGTCGAGGCAGAGGCGCAAAAGGCCGTTGGCGGAGGCGGCGAAATCCAGTGGCCTCGCAAAAATGAGGACCTCGCAAAGAGGATGCGGGAGGATGGAAATTCGGCGTTTACCGCCGGCAACCTCGAGCTTGCCGTCACCCTCTACACCGAGGCCATGAAGTATTCCCCAGTTCATGAGACACTATGGGAGGGGGAAACAATGGCGATATCCGCGGCAAATAGGTAAATCTATGCTGATATTGCAAGCTTCAGGTTCAGCCCAAAGTATGTTTGCTAAGATTGAAAGTTGGGAAATGTCAAAGCAAAGAAAAAAAGGAACATTAAGAGACTAATGTAACTTCCATTACGACTGTAAGATAATTATAGTGGATAGGCTGCTGCCTGCTGTGAGGCCGTTCTCTGTCATGAATTACTCATACTCTCACACGTCCTAGCTTTAGTTGTTCTTGATGAAGTCATTAATGTTATTGCAGGTCGGCATGCTATTTCGCCCTCAAGAACTACATGGGGTGCCTGACGGACATCAACCTCGCCCTGGAGGCTGGCTACCCTACCAACCTCGTCTACAAACTTTACATAAGGCAGTGCAAATGCCTATTAGAGCAATGTAAAATTGCTGAAGCTCAAGAAGCGTTTGATAAAGCTGTAGATGCGATTGACAGGAGTGGCCTAAAAAAAGATGCCAGAAAAGAAACGGCGGCCGGACTCCAGGAGGCTTTTATTAACCTCGCCAAATCTGTCGAGGACGACCCCCCACCCGAGTCCGTTCATTTTGATGTAAGTGCGCAATAAGCTGCAGGCGGAGGAAGCGTTAATTTAACTTTCCTTCCCCTTAATGTAATAGCCTCTAAATCCGCCCTGGATTCAAATTAAACAACCTCACAAAATCTACACGGCGGCCTCGGAGGCTGTGAGCATGAAGTACGAGCAATCTTGCGGGAGGCATATGGTTGCAAACCGGGACATCGAGGTCGGCGAGGTCGTATTCAATGAAATGCCCATCGTATCTTACTTGAATTCTATGGACGAAGACACTGTGACGACACCGGCCTGCCATCACTGCCTCCTCTATATAAAATCGGCTCTGGTCCCATGCCCAACATGCAGCAAAGCTTCTTTTTGCAGGTACCTTTTGAGTGTCAATGGAAAATTGAATTTCCAACAGAGGAAAAGAAAAAGGGATAACTTAATATTCAACTCGTGTTCCGCACTTTAAACTCGCGCCAGTCTTACAATAGTAAATGTGGTGCAGAAGCTTCGATACAAAATTGCAGCACCTCTAAGTTTGAAGCTGTGTGGCCCAATTTTGGTGCAATCCTCTTCTTTGTGCTGAAGTGTAAATTAAATTCATGCGCCAACGTGATTCTATGTAGGTCCTCTCAAACCTTTATTACAGTATTGAATGCCGCAACGAGGCTGCGAGGTCGTATCACAAGTTCGAGTGCAGGATCTCTTTGGCGTTGGAGCGGACACAGCTCGACAGGTTGCCCCTGGTTATGGCCTCTCTAAGAGCCATCGCACAGAGGCCGCTCGCCTTCTTCACCACCGAGGCCGAGGCGGGCGTGTTCACCAAGCACGACATCCTGAACGGGCTCGACTCGGGCGCGAATTCGGGCGCGGAGCCCGAGTCTGAGCTCAAGATCTACAGATCGGACGACTACGCCAACTTGTACAACCTCGTCACCCACGCCGAACACAGAAATCTCATGGACATCGTGACCAAATACATCATTGCCGGAGTCCTTTTGGCTTTGCTCAAATCGGCTGGCTATTTTTCCAGAACAGCCTGGGTCATAGGCAAGGACGAGCTTCTTATAGGTAAATAATGAAAGGTTGCGAGACTATCTTAATTAATGTTCCGAAACCTCTTACAGGCAAATTGCTAGCGCATTTCCTACAGTGCATCCAGTTTAATATGCACATGGTAGAGGGCGCGTTTTCGAACCGGTTAATCGCTCCCGATTCCGAGACGAGGATCTGGAAAAATGCGAGCAAATTTTGCATCGGAGAGTTCGTGGAGACGACGCCCTTGGGAGGGTCTGTATACCCGACCCTGGCTAACGTTAACCACTCGTGCGATCCGAACTTGACCCTGATCAGCTTCGGCAAAAGGACGGTGGCGTTCGCGACGAGAAAAATCAAAGCGGGGGACGAGCTTCACGATTCTTACGGCGCTGTGTATTTTCACATGGACAAAAACGAGCGGCAGCAATTTTTGCAGGTAGGTACCTTATTGAAAAGAGATCTTCCTTTGAAAGGCTCAAGGCTTCTTCCCTTTCTTTAACAAAAGGCTTTCATGTCTTTCAAACATTTCCCTTATAAAACCTATCTAAAAGTCGAGGTCGCAACGCTATGAAAAATAATGCTGTATCATGTTCGTGAATATGTAAGTGGAGGGGGAGGAAAGCATAATGGATTTAGATTGTCGTCTTATCTTACTTTTCTTGCCACTAAGGTTAAAAAAGGAAGCACAGAATGCAAAACTAAAAGAGCCTTTTTACAGGGAAGAAACCACTTATAGAGACTCGACCTCGCTAGCTCATCTTAACAGCCTCGAGCCTCTAGCAGCCTCGAAATTTTCCTGCAATTTCTCCTTTGAAACGCAAACTTCTTGCTCATACCCGTACTCGTATGCCATTAACCTTAATAAATTAGATGCTGGATGGACCAAAAGTCTACCCTTAATGTGGGAAATGTTTTGGTCCTACCCTTTTATTGTGATTTTGTTAGAACAATAGGCCATGAAATTGCCTTTCTGTTCTGCTTCATCTCATTATGATTCAGGAGGATGATACGCTAGAAAATGGAGGTTAAGGCGGGATTTGAATAGAATTAAAGTGCTTCGAGCGGACGGCTTTCCAATGCAAAACAGGCTGGAGAACTTTCACGACTTTCTTGAATTTCAGTCTTCCTACTGGTTCGAATGCGGTTGTCCGGCTTGTGTCAACAATTGGCCGTGTTTTATGAAGTTGCCACGTGATTATCTCAAGTTGTCCGGAGCCAACTTCCGGTACAAGAGGTGTAACCGGAAGGAACTACAAAAGGATGTCGACAAGATGCGAAAGCGAATACGCAAAATCATCCTCGACGAGACTGTGCCCGCTTCTATGACTACGGCTGTCGACGGCGCAGGACCGGCCAATCATTTTGAGGCTGCCCGCAGGCTCTTTCATGATTGGATGAATTTGCTAGACGAGCTTCTAATACCCCCGGGACATCAGGTGATATTTTTAGATATCTATACCCTAGTCATGTACTATTCTATAACAATTTGACAACAATAACAAGTAGATGACATAGGCACAAAAGAAAGGAAATCGGTTATTCACTTAACGTTTTCGCATTTTTCATTCCGCTCCGATGACATTTATTGGACAGCCAATTTGTTTTGTCCGCGGCAAAAAATGTGGTATTTTCCAGAATTTTCTTATATTCTCTTTTTCTTTTATTTTTTGTAGGACTTTATCAATGTCATTCGTGGAATCAGAACCTGCCTATGGTTGCAATCGCCCAACATGGTCAAAGTTAAAGAAAGCGATTTACTCAAACAGACCAAGGAAAAATACAAGGAGAAGACAGCGGCAAAATAACCAATTTATTTTACATTTTTTGTGATACATAATTCCGTTTAATATTTCGAAATACATCTGAGTTCAACACTCCACAAGTTTTATTGAGTTTGGAACCCATAGGAGAACTTCGTCGCTTCCCGGAAAAAGCATTTCTCTCCGGCCACGATAATAAGACCTTAAAAAACATGTGAAATTGTGCTTGATTTCACAAATAATCCGTTAGGGTTTCTTACTTGGAGAAGACTCTCCAGCAGCAGGATCCGTGAGTTTCTAAATAAACCGGAGCATGGACGTCCAAGAGCTTCCAATATTTCCGGGCATTGAAAATCCGGTGATTGTCTTCGTTGCTGATTTTCCCCACCAACCCTAGTTCAGCGGTCGCAATCGTGATCGACCCATGGCAATCCCGGGCTTCTAGAACCGGAAATGTTAACCGGTTTTTAATATCAGATATCCGGAACAGTATTTTTTTTACCGTCGTCACTACCTAGAAGACTTCTGCCGGCGAGAATTCCTCCGCCGGCTTTACGGTATTTTGGAACGTAAACGGATTCTTGCCCAATCCGGATCCCGTCGTAGTCTTTAAAAATGATTCCGTTGGCGACGGAAATTAAAAGGAAAACACTGAAAATCAACTTGAATACTCCCATCTTGAAGTTGATGTGATACTGAAGAAACACGAATGTTTTTAAGGAATGCAGCTTACTGATATCAGGACTTCCTTTGTTTTTCACACGCGCAAAGCATTTTTTCCTAGCATGTACCCTAACTCAAGCAACGTATTTTCAATCATAGTCTTGAATGAATGCCTTCCAGAGAGCTTTGGCGAGACCAATGTTGCGAACATTCGCATAGAAACGTTTGTCTCCAAGGAGGTAAAACCCATTCAAGACATTGGAAAACAAGAGCGAAAGCAAAATCCAAAGCTTGTCGTAAACCCTGCTGTATCCAATAGTGACATGAAGATGGATCATAAATATGAACATGAAAATCAATTCGAGCCCCCATTGCCACACAGTAGTGGCCAACATCACTCCTTCAACTCTGTAATATTGAAACTCTTTTTTTTGGATTATTGCCTCAGACTTAAAATACTATAATTACCTTTTCCTCTCTTCAAAAGAATTCAAGGCTAGTAGTGACTTGACACTCTCCGTATTTTTCCTGGCAATACGTAAGCTACACCCAAGGAAGAATATTTCAAGCAAGTTTGAACTTGCAAGTACATAAGCTGAAAGTGCAACTTGACAAATGCACCATGAAAATGACCAACGAGGAACTTCGCATGAACGAAATGTGTTTGGTGATATCCCATCAGAAAGATCTTGATCAAACAAAAGTTCATAACGCCCAAGACACACGAACAAAGTTTTGGTTGTTCCAATTTTTATGCCAGCTTGTCGTATCCCCGCAATAATTAGAAATGGACTGATATACTGACACATCAAAATAGCATCCACAAGAGTCTAAAATGAACAAGAATCAAGGTAAAAGAGCGATACACATTCCTAAATTTGGATATACCCTCGGTGTGATGCCTCTTTTGATCAGAGTTGCTTCATGAGCCAAGCAAACATAGCGAAAAATGGAAATGTATAGTGAGTTCATTTGAAAGAACATGATTGAAGCCGTCTCAATTAAGTCAATAGCATAACAGCCACTGATTCCAATGTAATCCTTCATGGGATAGATGAAATTGTTGGCTGCCATGTACGTTTGGTATATCGGATAATAAAATATCATAGCAACCTTAAATCATTAAAAAACAGTACATAACAGATCAGAGCAGAGATACAGTATTAGAGATACGGGATAGTAAAAATCTCTCGCTTTCCAGTGACGTCAGAGCGAGAGATTTGAGAAATAAAATTATTGGTACATTATTTTCGTAAAAGAAGTAATATTAGCACTTTGCCTTTAAAGTAGAGAAAACTATGCAATGAATCATTTAAAGTTTTAATAGTTATTTAATTTCTGATGGCATTTCTAATTATAAAAGGTCATGTGAATGGAAAAGAATTCTACTTCACCAATCCTGGCCCATGAATACTTTTGTGTTTTGCAATTGTTTTCTTTAATTTCTTTAATTATTTTGCTCTTTTGCTTCTGAGGCCCAGACAGCAAGGTTAATTCTCCAAGCTGAGCTAATTTGACACTAAAATCATGACTAAAAGTTCTTTGTTCCGGAACTCAGTTTTT
>JAAUYL010071113.1_pt1 | contig 13142 bp, 16 predicted proteins | sample 7278011 | NCBI WGS metagenome assembly JAAUYL01 (sample SAMN14350225, study PRJNA611818) | marine sediment metagenome | isolation source: surface marine sediment (1.8m) | place: French Polynesia: Moorea | collected 2018-08 | reverse complement strand
ATTCTCTGAAGTAGATTTATTATTTAGCATTTCATGGTGTAAGTTTCCTTTCGCAATCTCGCAGCTTTTGTTCAAAGTCCTTATTTTGGGCATGAAGTTTAAGCAGATTTTTCTTCAACTCCTCTTGGGACATTCCGTTTAGCTTTGCTTCAAAAGTATCATCTCCTTGTTCAAAGCTGTTGGACATCGGGCCATTCTGAAACATGGCCTCAAAGGATCGGTTTCCCCAAGTAGATAACTTGATCCAAGTTTTTCTTGGTGTCACTCGCTCAAACCTAAGCCAATTGAAGGACATGATGAATGCAGACAAACAAAATACTCTCATAGCTTACAAAAGGATAAAGAACCCAACCAATGCTCCAATCACGAGGAGTATAAAAGCAGTGAAACATTGTGCAAAATTCAGAGGCTTTCCACTGAAATCTGGACACACTTGTGGACTGCCTTTGTGACTCTCCAGAATGTTGTTGAAAACGCCAGTCTCTTTCAATCTTGTCATGTGATACCTGGGGTATAGACATTAATCATTAACCGTTACAATGCGGGCACATCATTATATTTAGTTGCTGCTTGTTACCAGAAGGCATCAAAATAAGGAGAATTTTTCTGTATGGCAGAAGCAAATTGGACAGGTAAGTAGATTTTGGGCACATCCACAATGTGGCATTTGAGATAGTAGTCATAGTTCGTGGCAGTGAAGTAGTTTTCATACAATGCATACCCAGGATTATCTATGATGTACTTGATAGCATTTAATGTTATACCCTAAGCAACAATTCATTATAAATAATGAACAAAATTATTTTAAATAGAAATACCCTAGGGTATGAGTCAATATCTGGTGCGATTTTCTCTTCATAGACCTTTCTAAAAATGGCATTGTCAGAGTCTTTGAAGATACCAACATAAGCCGTTCCTGGCCTTACAACCAGCTGAAAAATCCCGATATTTGGGAAAGAAACCATAGTTGGAAAATGTAGTTGATACCTTGTAATTTGTCTTTGTGTACAATTCTTCAATGGATCGAAATGGCAAGACTGTTGTTCTTACAGCCAAGTATGAGATCAACATTGCCTCCCAATGATAAAAGATCAAGCCTCCAGCTAAAATCACAGTGAAGAAGGCAATTCTGTTGTAATTTCGGATTGGAGTGTGACTCCAGGCCCGAGCAATCGTCATAGCTCCCAAGATAAAATAGTAAGATTTGGATAATGTGAACTCAGATTTGACCGTTTCATTTTCTGTAAAATGAATCGTTTTTTGAATGGTTAAGTAACAGGTAGAAGAATATATACCTTGATGGAAAAGTGTTGCCACTGCCACAGGAAGGAAAATGATGAATAAGGCAAGGACCAGCCATGACTTCCACGTCAATGGTTGCCAGTAAGCCTGCCAATTTAGGCTGTCAGCAGGATTGACCAGAAAGAGTTTCTGGTAGCTTTCTGTGACTGGAACTAAGAAGTCGATAGCCTGGGCTCTGCTTTTAGTAGTAGAGAACTGAACTGGAGCAATATCAACTTCATCCCTAACTAGTTTGCCGATCATTCCATTCCATGACCCATTTTTAATAGCTCCCCAGGATCTGTCTTCTGGTATAGTCAGCGAATATGTGAAGTTCATTATGTCTTGAAGAGCTGTCCAAACTCCAGGATATGTTCCCTGGAAACATACTGTTAGCACATGGATGCTGAATATTTTTGTAACAAGAACCTGGAAGCATTCTGAAGACTGACAGCCTTCAATTGCTTTTGTAACGTATGGAGGCTGATAAATGCCTGTTATCCTGAAAAATAACCCCTGCAAATTGGCTCGCCTGCTCCAGATGTTTGACTCATCCACCTGGAGACCTCTTCCTGGATGCCAAGAGCCATAGTACAATGTCTGAACTTGGGATTGAGACTTGTGTATTTTATAAACTTCCCAAATGTCAATTGCTTTTGTTTCATCTGAAAAGGAAGGATCCTTGAGTTTGTATCAGTGAGTCCTAATCAGTATCACTACTTACAATCAAATGTGAAAGGGAACAGTTTTGTTTTGTAGTCCAGAGAGAATGAGCTAAAAGTGTCCGATATGTTGGATTGTGATTCCGTTTGAACCAGCCAAACATTTTCTTGGAATGAAACGTTGCTGGCAAACATAAACTTCGAGTTTTCCATTCTATCTCGACTTGCAAGATATACATGCAAGGTCTGATGCATGTCTCTGCATTTTACATATAATAGTTATGAATTAATGGATGTGTTGCGATGTCTCGCAAATATAAAAGTTTTACGTGTGGTTAATCTTAATTCTATCATGGACTTGTGTTTCTCTTACAGATGCAATTGGTGTGTCATGTTCCTTGCGATAAAACTTTCTTAACGACATTTTCCAATCTTGGTCCTGCAACAATGTCGATCATGAAAATCCAAGACAACCAGACAATTATCGAGCCTATCTGATTACCTGAAAGTGGTAAACGATGTCCCGGAGCTTCTGGGGCTCAACAAAATTGCAAGCAAACTCCAATAATATTGAATGATGCTCATGTGACTCATTACGTTTGCTGTTGTGGAACAAATGACATTTTCTTAAATCAAGACACTGGCTCATCCTTATACACAGAATTTTCTTACCAGTTACTTCCGGTTAACAAAAATAAAATTAATAATCCAAACTTAAAAGCCATTTTTGTAAATATTGTCAGAAATCACGTTTTGTAGTCACATGTATTTAGATAGGTGAATGTGACAATGTGCCATTTAGTAGGATTGTTGCAATGACAATATCTGGCTCATAAAATTTTTATTTGTGGAATAAAGGAGCTGGAAAGAATTTGTAACTTTTTCCCACCGCACAAAAAATATAGAAAAATTACCAATGCACATTATTATGTCTAAGTACTGTTCTTCATGCGTACTACACCATTTTATTATCATTTTCTAGGAAAAACTAAGTATATAATGGTTCGGTCTATTTATGGGTCATGGCATATTTGGTACTCTCGTGTAGCCAAAGCTTTTGCTCAAATTCCTGGTTCTTTGCATGAAGTTTGAGCAGATGTTTCTTCAATTCTCCAGGGGACATTTCATTCAACTTATCTTCAAAGCTTTCTGCATTGTTGTGATCAAGTTGATCATTTCTGGCCAAGGTCTCAAAGGACCTGTCCCCAGAAGTAGAAACCTTAATCCACACTTTTCTTGGCGTCACACGTTCCAAACTGAAACAGAATCATTCTTCATTCCCAGCTTTACACTTTAAAATATACTTTTAGATCTTACCAAAGGATTAGCAACCCAATCAATGTTCCAACCACAAGGAATATGAAAGCAGTGAAACATTGGGGGAAATTTAGGGGCTTTCCACTAAAATCTGGACATACTTGAGGACTGCCCTTGTGACTTTGGAGAATATTATCAAAGACACCAGTTTCTTTGAGTCTCGTCATGTGATACCTAAGATGAAAGATGACAATAGAAATATCCACTTGATATCATGAACTAGTATTCGCTAATTACCAGAAAGCATCAAAATATGGAGAATCCTTCTGTATGGCATAAGCAAATTGTACAGGAAAGTAGATTTTGGGTACAGCAACAATGTGACATTTCAGATAGAAGTCATAGTTTGTAGCAGTAAAGAAATTTTCGTACAAGGCATACCCAGGATTGTCAAGGATATACTTGATTGCATTTAGGGTTATGCCCTAATAACCAATGCAATAAACCATTAGAACTGCAAGTGATTTTCAATTGTTTTTCAAAATATACCCTTGGATATGAGTCTATGTCAGGCGCTATTCTCTCTTCATACACTTTTCTCAATATGGGGTTATCAGATTTTTTGAATATGTCAACGTAAGCAGTTCCTGGTCTGACAACAAGCTGAAAACAAAACAAGCCGATTATTCGGCATGGCCCATCGCGGTTTCCTTAATGAGATTTGCTTTCGGCTTTAACTGGTTGGCTTAAGCAGGAGATAAGGTCAGGTTTTTTTCTGGTTTTCCCTAGTTTTTCTAGCATTTCCAGTTTAATTGATTATCAAGGTAAGAAGCTAAGATAGATTGGTGGAAAACAGGACAAAACCGGAATTTCCTGTCAAGTTTTGAACCGGAACCGGAAACGACCATTTCTAAAAATGGAAAATGATGGGTATTTTGGCACGAATGTCCATGCAAAGTTTCACGATGACCGGGGCTGAACTGATCAAGCAATAAGAAATTTTCTTGACCGACCTGACAAAACCGGAATTTCCAGTCGAATCCGGAACCGGAACCGGAAGGGCCCATGCAAAAAAAGTCCGGCATGTTTGTAGGAATGTTCATGCAAAGTTTCATGACTATCGGGACTCAACTGATCAAGATATTGACTGTTGTGTGGAGGAGGAGGAGGAGGAGGAGAAGTGATTCCTTAACCCCATCGCCAGCATAGCTGGGCGATGGGCCAAATAGCTGAGGAAATCATTTGAATGGAGATAAGGCGTAGTAAACCTTGTAATTGGTCTTGGTGTAGAGCTCTTCAATGGATCTAAATGGCAAGACTGTCGTTCTTACAGCCAGGTACGAGATCAACATTGCTTCCCAATGGTAAAAGATCAGGCCTCCAGCTAAAATCACAGTGAAGAAGGCAATTCTGTTGTGATTTCTGATTGGAGTGTGACTCCAGGGCCTGGCAATTGTCATTGCTCCCAGGATAAAATAATAAGTTTTTGTCAACGTGAACTCATCCTTGTCTGGTTCATTCCCTGTTACAAAGCTGTATTACTTATAGAACTATCACATGCCTTAAAAAAATCACCTCTCTGAAAGAGAGCAGCAACTGCCACTGGTAGGATCAGGATGATTAGGGCAAGAGCCAGCCATGACTTCCAAGTGAGAGGTTGCCAGTAAGCCTGCCAATTCAGACTGTCTGCTGGATTAACAAGGAAAAGCTTCTGATAGCTTTCAGTGATTGGAACCAGGAAGTCAACAACTTGACTCCTGACTTTATTGATGGAGAACTGGACTGGAGCAATGTCAACCTCGTCTTTGATCAGCTTTCCAATCATTCCATTCCATGACCCATTCCTCAATGCACCCCATGATCTATCTTCTGGGATTGTCAGGGCAAAGGTGAAGTTCATAATTCCTTGCAGAGCTGTCCAAACCCCAGGATATGTACCCTGAAAGTGGTTGTATTTTATAGACCCCCATGATAATGTAATCTAAGGAAAACAAAACCTGGAAGCATTTGGAAGAGCGACATCCCTCCACGGCTTTTGTAACATAGGGTGGCTGGAAAATGCCGGTTATTCTGAAAAACAGTCCTTGTAAGTTGGCCCTCCTGTGCCAGATATTGGAACGGTCCACCTGCAGACCTTTTTTGGGAGTCCAAGATCCATAAGGCAAAACTTGGACTTGAGTTTGATTTATTTGGACTTTGTACACCTCCCATATGTCGGCTGTTTCTGTAATGTCTTCATGAAAAGATAGAAAAAATCAAACGGATTTTAAATGATTCTTCCAAGAGAGCATGGTAACTTAGTATTTGATTGTCTTTACGTCAGCGAAATGGAATCCAATATATCATAGCAGTGGTCATTTACTGCAGTGATGATTGGAGGTAATTACGGACGTATTTTCTTTGAGTGTTAAGTACTTACTGTTGAAAGTAAATGGAAACAACATTGTTTTGTAATCCAGGTTGTATGTTTTAAAAGTTTCAAACAAATCAGTGTTTGAATCCACATGGACCAACCAGACATCTTTCATCATTGGATAATTCTTATTGTAAATTGCCTTCAAATTGTCCAATCCAGATTGGCTTTGCAGAATCACTTGCAATGTCTGACTATTGGTTGTTGGATCCCTAAGCATGAAAGATAGTCAATTAAGCCCAAAACTAAGCTTTTTACAGAAACAGATCTTGTGCTTACCCTTGCCTAATGTTTTGAAAATCTGCAACATTCACAGACCCTGTGGGGATTTTATACTCTTTCCGGTAAAACCCCTTGATAAACTTCGTCCAATACGAGTCCTAGATTAAGAAACCGGCATTGTGATGAAAAATCCAATCAATGAAAAAGACTATACCTTGAAATGGAAAACCATGTCTCTGACATTCTGATCTCTGCCAAAGTCTGTAGCAAATTCAAACAAGTTTGGATGGCTCTCTCGTTGTGACAAAACGCTAAAAAAGAGGGCATACTATAATGGACAAATGTTTACGTCGTATTTTGCTTACCTATGGATTCCAAGGTCCAATGTTGTGATGAAAACAAAGAGTAGGAATCGTGTAACCATCTTACAACAATAATAGGTGTCTTCAAGACAGCAACAATGTCCATTTGACACTAAGCTGGACAGTAGAAAAGAACTCATGTGCCTGTAAGTAGTTTACATTACACGAAAAAGGCTTGAAGTTACGAACTCATGCAATTTTCATATCGCTTCGCAGTTATGCCTTGTCTCCTTACGTAAACGCAGCAGAATTCATTAATGTCCATGTTTTCCCAGTATTTGCAAGTTGATACTCGAGCTGTTTGTTTTCTGGGCTTGCCCTTTTAATCAAGCTCAATTTATTTGCACACACTACATTGATATGTGGTACTTTGTCAAAATGTGGTCAAAATAGTTTAATCTTTCTTCTCTTCTGCAGGAGGCTCAGTATTTTCTTCTGGCGGTTTGCTTTCGCCCTCTGGTGGTGCTTCTCCTTCTCCCTCTTTAGAAGATTCAGCATCACCATTTTGTTCTTGAGCTTCTTCCGGTTTGGCCTCCCCTTCACCTGTAATGAAAGACATTGATTGGACAATCGTTGAAGTTGCTAAAATGTTACGCAACGGTCTTACCTTCCGCCTCCTGCTTTTCTTCGTCTGGCTTTGTCTCGTCACTTCCAGCATCCTCTTTTGGCGGATCTTCTGCAGCATCTTCTGTGCCTGCCACTTCCGGTTCTTCTTCAGCAGGAGCAGCTTCAGGTTTGGGCTCTTCAGTGACGTCAATGTAGGTGTTCAGCTTGCAAATTGCTTCCAAATCATCTTTGTTTTCCTTGAAGGCCATGAGCCCCCTCCTGAGATCGCCAATGTAAATGTTGCTGCACTCTTCCAGGATGACCTTGCTCACCTTGCGATGATTGTCGTTCTAAGATCCAAAATTGTTGGTTCAAATCACTTCAAAGTGTAAGCAAGAGAAACATACCTGAACAATCATTGGTTTGATCATCATCAATGTCACCATTGCCACTGACATGAACGCCTTCTTGGACCACTGGTTCATGAACAGATAGTCCCACACGTACAAGAGAGTGGTTCCTGTCAATGTCAGTGATTGTTACATGAACAATGCTTGTGATCTACAAGTATCTACTCACCACAAAAGATGCCTGCAAAGGCCTCTGAGATCCACTTCCTGAGAAAGATTGCAGGATTGCCAAAGTGTTCCAGATCCTTGTCTTTCCAGTCTTTTTTGCGGCGCTTGTACAGATCATGCCAGATTTTATTGGACTTCTTGGTGTCCTTGTGGACGATCTCATAGGCGAAGTCATAGACGTCAACTGGACTGACCTTTTCAGCCATGGACTTTTTCAAGTGCTCATAATAATCGGGATCCTTCTTCTCCAGGGTCTTGAGAACGTCATCGGCGATGGTAAAAACATCCTTCCAAGGAAGAGCGCAGTGCCTCGAGAACAGAAAGAGAAAGTTGGTCAACCTGAAAGACCGAATGATATCATATCATATCAAATTATTCATAGGAGGATGCTTACTTTAAGATGTAGTCCTCCAGATTCTCATCCTTGCATTGTGGATAGACCATCTGCCATGGCAAAAGCCAAAAGATCTGGGCATTGCTGCAAAATTAAGTTGGTCAGATCAAGTCAGATTGCAATAGATTAGATTAATCAAAGGTCATTTTCTACCTGTAGTATTTGTCCATGACATTGATGACGTTGATACAATGACAACCGTTCAGCATGTGATCCTCGTCATTGTAGAATGGCTAAACGAAAAAAAGTGTTAAATTAAAGGCACTTCTGGTTGGTTCTGGATCAAAATGCTCATTTACCTTCATGACTTTGGTCGTATGATAGGAGTCGATTATGACACTGTAAATCGACTTTGCGTCGTTGCTCTGAACAGCTCTCGCCATTGTGCCAGGTTTGATCTTTTTCTGCACTCCCTTCCTGAAATCTTTCCTTTGAGCCGCGATTATCTGGCCCAAATTCAGGCCCTTGAATGATCCAGGATTGGATTCTGCGTGCCTGTTCAAGCAAAACGTTAAAATAATTGCTTTGGTTGGGTTTTTAATATGACTTTGTTACCTCATGACAACAAATTCCTCCCACAGAAATTGCCTGACAGGCTTGGGAAAGATCATGTACTTTTCCTTGAACTGCTTCAGTGCCGTTTTTGCCACCTGGACATTGTTTCTGGCAGCAGAGACAAATGCTTCTCCTGGCACATCACTATCCTTAAAAGTACTGATTGTTTGTTCCAGGGCCTTAAATGCAGACATGTTAAGAAGGATTCTTTGATGGATCGTATGCTATCATTGTACACCTTGTCATCTCCAGCAGCAGATATGGCGTCAGCTTCAACCTCGTTCCTCTTGTCTTCATGCCTGGCTTGTTGCATCTGGATGTCCAGCTCCTCCTTGAAGACTTTGTTGACTTCCACGATGAATCCACCGAGCTCATCTTTGCCATCATAGCAACTGTTTAGGACAGGATTACGGATTTATTTAAGTCAGTTTCAGTTTCATTGACATTCATATCAAACCTGACATCTCCTGGATACCCCATGTCTTTCATGGCAACACCCAGTTGCTCTTCAAGTAATTGTTTCATCTCTTTCATGCAGGCTTCCTTCACATCCGGTTTGGTCTTGGGCGGCTCCAGCAACTTTGGTTGGTATTTATGGTGGGGAAAATGGATCTTGACGTAGTCCTCACCCAGGAGTTTGAACAATGCCTGCTGCTTGATCGGATTGTCAAGTTCGCCCCTGATCTTGTGGCTCAGCACCTTGTTGACTTCAACCAGAAAGTCCTCACATTTGGGATTTGGCCATCTCACCTTTAATGAAGGTTAAGTACTTAAGTACTACTTAATTGTTATTAAGTAGTTTATCGATATACCTGCTTGTAGCAGTCCTCTAGCCAATCGACGTCATAAACCATCCTTTCGTTAAGTGTGATCGTCACTGGAGCTACGCTCATTATTGACTAAAAGCAGTGTTTGTTAAGGCACCAAAGGTTAGTTTTTTCTTCTATGTACGTAGACAGACCAATCACAATTAGTTATTAGTTCCACATGTATTAAATACTGACACTAACAGGGCTTGGGCATTGCTTCAATAAAACATGAGCAAACCAAGAATAATAGACATTAAATACTGCTGCACTGGTTAAGACTTGCCATGGATATTGTGTTGTGATTGTTGAATGTCACTCTAGCAATGTCAAGCTTGGTTCTGATTTATAACTAAAAATTTTAAAAATCTCCTGATTACCCTTTAGCTGGACAGAAATTGCTGTTACAAAAGCTAACGTTGTTAGATTGTTACATACAAAATACTTCAATTACTGTTTTCATGGCTAGAGTAAAGCCAAAGTAAGGTCAGAATTCATTAGGGTTGCCATGTCACAGACCTTGGCCTCCACAACAAAACAAGTCTTCTGGGACAACAAAAATGCATAGATTTTTTAACTCCACAGCAAAGAGCCAGCAACAAAATGTACAATTCGAAGAATTAATGGAAACAAAAAATATGTTGGAACGAGTAAAATGCTGACTAAGGATTTCTTTTTTACGCATTAGTTTCAAATCTATTCATGACAAACTACAAAATAGCATTCTCCAAAATGAACAAAAATATTTTTGCCGTGCTAATTTTGGTTTCTTGGAGTTTTTCATTAAACCTTGCACTAAACATTCCACCTGGGTGTGAAGACATTTGCAGAATGAAATTTGCCGTGAAAGCTTTGATCAGGAGGAATCCAAAACTTCACCCAAAATTATTGAGACTCGGTATTATAGCTTGAGCAAAGAAGAAAAGTCACAAAGGTCATTGAAAATTCTAGGCTTCCATGACTGTGTTGGAACCAGGTGCGACGGCTGCATCAATCTGGGAATGGCAGAAAACAAGGGCCTGGATGTAGTCGTACAAAAGCTCGACAAAATCTACGACGTCTTGAAGTTTCACCAGTTTGCATCAAAAGCAGATTTTTATGCCTTGGCAGCCATTTTGTCTGCACAGCAAGGCTTCCAAAATTCAGTGGTCCAGGGCAAAAAGTAAAACTTTATTGTTAACTTTTGTCTATTTCATTTTACAATTACAAGGGCACTTTGCAGCTGTCAGCCACCTTGTATTCAAACTTACTGGGGTCGGCAAGATGTCACCACTTGTCCGAGAACTGATCCAACCTTGGAGTTTCCTGAAGGATCCATGAATGCTTCCAGAATATTTGACTACTTCCGGCGCAGATTTGACATGAACAAACAAGAGGCACTGGCACACTTCATTGTTGGTTGTCTTGCGTCTTTTTATTTTACATGCTCATCTTTTGTTAGACCGCTGCCTTGATGGGAGCCCATTCTATGGGGATGGCAATGAAGGACAACTCTGGATATCAAGGACTTTGGACCCCTGGGGAGCAGTTTTTGCTGGATAATCAATTCTATGCTTCCATGAATTCGCATCAAACAAAATGGGAGAACAAGGTAATTATGCTGCATGCTTTTCAAAGATTATTTGAAGAGACGTTTTATTCTAGAATGTGGCAACTGAGGATGATAATCCAAAATGGCAATATTTTGGAACAAAACGCATCAAGGTAAATAGTCCATGACATGACCCATATCACGAGAAAAGGGTCTAGAATTGAAATTACACAGGGAGGCGAACTCAATGCTGGATTCATGCTGAACACTGACTTTGCTGTATTTTATGATCTGGAAACAAATCCAGCCGGCCAAGCAACGTGTGATGTTAACATTGATAGTGGAACACTTCCAAAATGTGATCCAAGCGAAACTTTCAATTTGGCAGTCACATACGCCAATGTAACTTGATAATTAATGCTACGGATATTTTTATGCATCAAAGGTGGTGCTTTCTTTATTTCAGAATTGCACTAGGTTTATGGGGGACTTTTCAATTGTGTTGGGGAAAATACTGAGACATGGATACAATGACAACAACCTCTTGACCGGACCAACCAATTGTTCTTGTCGAGGAGAATTTAATGCTTGCTTGTGAATCTCTTTTGAATGTAATGTAAAACATCAGTAACAGAGCTGAATGACAACCCGAGAAATAGACCAAGAGTGCCGCCAATTTCGCCAATGAAACTCTGAAAATCATAGGTTTCCACATCTTTGATGTAGGCAATGTTTGGTTTCCCCAGATTCAGGTAAAAATGGGCGTAGTCTTCAAATCGCTCATCTATTTCATGGTCCTGAAACGTGAAAAACCTTCAAAGCTGACTGAACTAGGGATTTAGGATTAGCATTGGACTTGCCTTCACAGTCACATCATAGATGGTGTTCAAACAGGTCTGATATTTTGGACAGGAACCAATGACATCTCGCATAGAAATGTTGGATCTTGAAGGATCGACCTCATCACAGAAAGCTTCGTTTTCACAAAAGAAGTTCAAGAGGTAGTGATACTCCTCAGCCAGTTTTATGGTTGTCTCGTTGTATTCACAATGTTTATATCCAACCATAGATGAATCAGTCTCTTCCTCCATCCATGGCAACAGACATTGGTGTGTGCTTAGGAACACTTCATTTAACTGAAGTTTGGTTGCAACCATTTCAATGTCCATAATTGCATTTGATAAGGCTAGATCTTACCTTGACCATGATGCAACTTTTGAGCATCATTCTTGGATCATCAATGCAGGGTTTGTCGGGTCTATTAATTGACGATACAACTGTTTTTGCATAGTCAATAATTGAGTGCTGTCCTGCTTGAACAGCAAAATCCAGAGGTCCAGCTTGAGCTTCCAGAGGACTCCCTCCTTGTCTGTGGAACAAAATCCTAGCCAGTTTACCCGGGATATTGCCAAGCTAAAAGCATTCACAGTTGGATCTGGACTAGGTTTCATGACGAACAACTAAGTAAGTAGGTTTACATTGAATAACAGGTAGATGGATACTGTAGTCCTCATAGTGAATCGTCCATCTATTGGAATAGCCACCTTGGTCAAATTGGCAGCCTGATTGTTGAATGTGAAACAAACCTCTCCTGGTCTCATCACTTGCCTGGTCCATAGCTCTTCCATTCCAGGACCAGCAAAAACGAAATTCTGCTTCCCATCAATCTGCATCATGACCAGAATGTCTGTGACATTCCCGACTGCAAATGATATCAGGTCCTTCCTTGATTTTAGATGTTCGCAATGCTTCATGTAGTATATCAGGCCTTTTTCCACCGATACTTTTCATACAGAAAAATTGTTTTAGCTTTATTATAAATGCAAAAGTTTTGCTCATATTTTACATTTCGGCACGGGACACCCTGATTTGTTGAGATATTCGTCTGTCACTCTCAGATTGTTACAGATTGAGATTGCAGGAAGAATCAGATTGCCAAGGTTGTCATCACCAAATCTAACCTCAATGTTGGTGGCTTTTGGAGGATCCAGCAGCTTTGTCAACGCTTCCAGACCCCAAAAACAGAAACAGCAGAAAAAGCCAAACCTGAGGACATGTTCAACCACCTTGAATAGATTCATGTTTCTGACTAACTTACATAAGGAATCCAAGTCAAAGACATTTCCTAGCAAAAATTAAATTAATGGGTGTCGGTTGACAAGTCAAATGTCATTGTCATTTTATGCAAGCTGACAGGAGGACAACCCCCAAATTGGAGCTGCTTTCGCACCAAAGTACCTTTTTCAAATGAGCGCCAATTTCAGTTTATAAACGGAAATAGGCGTTTTGTAGACATGTGTAAAATAATCAATACTGACTTGAGCCTTTTTTAACAAAACTTATTGGTGCCACCTGCCAATGCCTCATTGTCGTTTTGGAAGTTCCATTCAACGCTTACAAAGAAAGGGGTTTCAAAATTATTGTGGTCTTTGAAAAAAACGGGACCCCGCCCCAATTCAAATCGGGAACGAATGACGCAAACAAGAGAAGATTGGAGCGCAGCACAATTTATGGGGCAATATTTAAAGCTAATTT
>JAAUYL010078804.1_pt1 | contig 13146 bp, 9 predicted proteins | sample 7278011 | NCBI WGS metagenome assembly JAAUYL01 (sample SAMN14350225, study PRJNA611818) | marine sediment metagenome | isolation source: surface marine sediment (1.8m) | place: French Polynesia: Moorea | collected 2018-08 | reverse complement strand
TTTTTAGAGCAACGGAAAACACGCACATCCCCCTGGACATTTCAATACAGACATTCTTCGGCCTCGGGCTGGCCATGGTCTCGGTCCTCAACTTGGCCGGCAATTTCAAGGAGATTCGTGCGAGCGTCGAGATGTCGGCGAAAAGCTGGGAGAACCTCGGCAACCGTCCGAGCTTCTACGTCTACAACCACAGAGGCAAAGCCTTCAGCCCGTACTATGAAGGACCATCCACCTCAGCCTCGTCGACAGCAGCCTCAGGTTCAACCTCTTCGGGGAGACGGAACGTAATGGAAATTCCAGACCGATTTTTGTCATAGCCAATGTGTATTTAGATACCAAGAACGAATGCGTTGTACTAAGAAGTATGCCTGTTGCCCCCGGAAATCAATAGTAAACTAAATATATGTGTGTAGAACCAAAGACCGCATTTGCATAACAGAAAGATTTGTTCGGATTTATTAGAGGTGGGTGGGTGCGTGGGTGAACATTTTTCTCTGCAACGACGTCATTATCTTTCTTGACCCCCTATAATGAAGAACTTTGCGTAAATGCTCATAATACTGGTGTGATTATCGTCAAAGTTTCCTCATCACATGTCGTCAAGAAATCCAATCATGAAGAGAATGAGATTGCATTCGTCTTATTCGCACCACCGTTTTGCAACACTTTGCCAGGAGGCACCAAAATCTGAAGAATTGAATATTTCCATTGAGGCCGCTTGCAAAGTTATTCTTAACCTTATTCACCTTTTCAAATCCTGCCAAACTCAGTCAGCAGTTTGTTTATGCAAGTGAAATTAATTCTGATCACAGCTGTAGACTTTTCAAAAACTCTGGATAAAAGGCAAAGATGGTTGTTGTACGTAAAAGCTGGCGAAAATTCAATTGCAGTAGGTATACTCTTGAGAGAAGAGATGCAATGGTATATTTCTTTTAAAGCTTCAAGTAAGTGACATGTGCCTTTTCAAACGTCTGATCTAATTTACATAGGTGTGTGCACAATGTCTTATCTCCGAATCCTACGACTTATACGTTTACCTACAGTTTCACGTGATGTTTCGTTGAGTTTGTCTTAATGCATGCGCCACAAAAAAAGAGAAGAGACCGAGAACGAAAGCTCATAATCGTCTTACCCCTGCTTCTACTTCGACGGCGTTTGTGGTTGGTATACCGGTGGTCTCTACGAGAAAGCCTTGGGACAGGCTTTAAGGTTGGCTTCCCTTGGGACGCATGCATTTGTTGCTCCTGCTTCCAAGACCCGGCACACGAGCTTGTTATCCGCCAGCGGGCAGCGGCATAGCAAAAATTGGCATTTGTGCTTCAACGAGGCGGAAGATACTGCGCCCTCCATTACTAAATGACTTGAAAAGTTTGGAGCTATCATTACGCCATCATTGTTCGATCAAAGGCAAGTGGTTGCAGCTTGTTAGTAGGTGTGCCTATTTGAGAAGGTCTCGGCCGTTTCGTCTTGGTGTGCTTTTGGCATTTGGAGTTGCTTCAAAAGAGGCAGCGGGGATGTTGCCTAAGAGTAGTGGTCTAGTGGATACAGGCTCTTTTTCGTTAGCAAGAAAAGTCTCCATTTTGTGGCGCCGGCAAGCTAGCTTTTTTCCAAGTAAAAGTCTCTCTGCAAACGCTTGCTCGACATGCTCGTTAGAAGATAATTGAATGGAGGATCGAGTGTTTGTGCGAGGGGGCACACGACCGCAGCTACATTGCAACATCGATTCTTGTAACTAGGTCCAAGGATAGGGCATGACTGGCCACCAATAATTGGTTGCTTGGGCTGGTTCAAGTGACAATGTCTTAATTTAGCAGACGTCCTGGCGGAGTACAAATGTACAAGTGTCTCTGCTCCAGGATTGGACAAGTTTCTCATCTATGCTATGTACTCCTTTTTGTGGTGTCACGGTACAAGGTTTTGGAATCGGCGAAAGCAGTGGTTCTGTCACACTCTGTAAAAGTGAGCCGAGATTTCTTTTGCTCCTCTCTTACCACTTAAAAAGGAGGCGACGAGAAACTGTGGCCAATGGTCACACTTTGTTAACCTTGTGAGAACGTCAAGCACACGAAATAGAAAAGAGGATCTGTAATTGGCGATTATTTCCATGGAGGTTGGAAATCTGGCTGTGGCATGAGTTTTGCTGGTTTTGCCGGGTGTTGCAGGAAAATGAGCTGAAATTCAAATAAACACAGTTCTATTTTTTTCATTTCGTGGTTCTACTGTAGAATTAGTGAGCCGGCAAATGAAAACCGCAGAGTGTAAGGATGGCTGGCGGTTCTACAGCATTCAACTTTTAACAATGTGGATGTAAGTACACATTCTCCCCTTGGCGAAATTAGACTGTGTACAACCACCAAGCGCCTTGCTGCCTCAAATGACGTAAGGCAAGAAAGCAATTTTTGTGGAAGCATTTTTTACGACTCCGAGGTCCTATTTCATCTATGTTACACCTAGGCTATTTTTACCCGCGAGCACTTAACGATGATGACTAGAGCTGTAATTTTCTTGTTTTAATATCTTCACGTGTGTCCAATTTATTCAATTTTCACGAACGTAAATAAATGATGTACAATCAATGGATTGTCATTGCAAAGTATTGGAATAACTTACAGATCTGTCCATAACTTAACAACTTATTATTAGTTGAGTATAAAAATATGGTTTAGATTATGGCAGTATAAGATATTTTGTCAGCTTAGCCTCTGATTTTAATCAAGCAGCTTTGATTGCTTGTTTTTTCAAAAGTCTGGATGTAATAATCTCGTTTATATCGTCAAGTGTAGTGGATATGATGCCTCTTGATTTTTTTGTCAACAAACTGACAAGACACAGTTTAATCATCTGATTAAATCTCAAGGAGATGATCCTCAAAATTAGGGACCAACTGCAGCCTGTTATTTGATGAGAATCTAACAGCTTTCAGTGGTTGTTTTTAGACGAAGAGAGAGGCGAGCAAAATGGCGAGGATGGAAGCAGTTTGCGTGGCAGCACCAGATCCATAAATACCTTCGGCTTCCGCATCCGAATCGACCTTCCAGTCATCGTCAAACCTGCAATTTAAATGTATGCACGTAAAGAAATGTTGTGGACAATTTCTTTGGTCTCATTGTAAATCCACAACCAAACAACACCAAAACAGTATCCAATACCCATTTTCACTATCAAAATCTGACTTTGTGTTTGAGGTTGTTGTAGATTCTGTCGTCAAGTCCGAAGCTTCAGTGCTAACGCTTTCAGAAATAATTCATTCAGGGCTGACTTTGACAGGATGTATTGGTAGCTATGATATGTTTGTTTATTTACCTGTTCGGGTCGTGGGCATTGCTGATCGGCTCGATGAGAGGAGGAGGAAGCTCGGAGGTCTTCTCGGTGGTGATGGAGGCCTCAACCTCGAGGCCGTCGGGGAAGAACATGTCGCCGAAATTCACGTGGAACCTCCTGCACCAGACGGACAACCACTTGAGGTCAGTGGTTTTCATTCCGGAGGGCAACTTGAGCCTGAAATCATGAGAACATGAAAAATTGATAGACAACTTAAAAGGAATTTTGTCTGCAACAGGATTATCCTCCCCCACACTTGATGCTTTCCCCAAAAGCTTTCATGTTTCTTCGAAAGATTGCGTGGCTTCGGAGTTTCCATTGAAAGTTAAACAAACATCTACGTGGAAGGTTTTATCTGAGAAAAACAATGATCAATTGCAGTACATCTTTATACTCGACGTAAACAAAAAGTGATTGATTGACTTGTGGCTTAAAGGTGTAAGTACACTTTTAATATTCCCCTATGGGTAATTTTTTCCAGTTGGAACTGTGGCTTTTTCTACCTGGTATACTTTTTGGAACCAGCTGAACCAAGAAACAGTTACTCATAAAAATCACCTTGATACTTTGGAATTTGGCAAAAAAATTAAGTTTTTAATTAAAAATGTACTGCCTGACTCTCTAAGATTCTACTCAGTTCATGAAAAGTAGAAAAAGAAGTGGTGTGTTTATGAAAAGGCCGAGGAGTGGTATGTACCCTACAACAATGAAGTCTTGACAAAACAAGCCTCGTCTGCATCCTTCAGCTTTATTTGTTTGCTCTTTAGAAAAGCACTGTGTCAGGTGTCCACTCTAGATTCAAAGTTGGAAAAGAGGAGGAAAAATCCCAAATATGTGTATAGTGTTTTAGAGTCCAGAGGACTCTTTATTATTGGATGCAGTCCAAAAAAAGTTGGAAGCAACTGTAAAGCATGAATCTGACAAAAGGCCAGTAGGAGGCAAAGCGTCTGTTCCATTTAACTTCTTTCAAGTGGACACTAGATACTTGAAGTAGCAGTTCTCCTTTTCTCCACGTGTACCCAGTTGTAGTCATTCGAATTGGAAACTCTCCTCTCCCCAGATCACATTGCAAAGGTCAACGTTTATTTTGTGCCTAACTTTGTTGGTTGCACCTTGACAAGTTTTTTTTTGCGTGGGCAACATCGCCTTCATTTTGAATGACGCTTTTGTACTCCCATTTTTACATAACTTCTCACTGCTTTTCTTTGGAAGATAATCTTTATATTTAGTATTTCAATTGCTCATTGCTCTTATGCGTATAATCATATGGCAATGAATTAACATTCGTTGGACTTACTCAATGTCATTGTTGCCACTAAATCGGCCAGTCAGAATGGGGGCGCTGAGGTCCTCGTAGTCGTAGAATTTGCCCTCAAACGGGTAGGGAAGGATGGTTCCGACGCCTGAGGGAGCACCGGAAGTGCCAGCCCAGAAAAAGGCATCCGGTCCAGCTCCATCGTAGGTGAAGCCCTTGATGATCAATGTGGATTGATCCTGGGAACAAAAAAGTAGGTAAAGGCTCAAATGTTAGCTGTCATTTGTTAGGTTTCAATGACTGCTTACCTTCAAATACACGGTGCCTCCAATGCCATGAGCCCGGTTGCGGAAGGTGCCGGCCTCGACGAGAGCATCTGCGACATCGACGAAGCTAAAGAGGAGCCAAGAAACGACGGGGATTGTGTACAGCATGGTGTGATTGGGTTAACTGAAATAACAAGAAAAGTTTTGTTGTCAAACTTGGTCAGAGCTCTTTGCACAAGACTAAAATCAATAGGAATATATATGACGTGACGTTTATGTCATTGCTTATTGTCTCAGTATATAAGATTATCTTTGTATTTTTAAGAATGACAGGAAGCAGCGATTATAACGGGTGCATTTTACTGGTAAACAAATTCAATAATAGAGCAGAATGCACAGGCCCAGCCTTACATGACATGTAACCATAAAATACTACAAATTGTTTTGGCTCAATTTTGTTGGTCGTTCGAGTGTATCTTATCGCAGGAAAATATTATATTACGGAACTCACTTTTGAAGCAACGTCAACGGACGAAAATAACCATCAGCATAATTAAGAAACAAGACTCCTTCAAAGCCAGAAAGCAAAGCACTCACTTTTAGCCTTATTTTGGGTGTGTTTTTAATCAAGTCTATTTCTGTCGGCAATCTAAGTATGTCAATGGTAAAGAAAAATTGAGAAGCAAATTAATAGGCGCCAAGTTCAGGGGGCGAGTTAAAAATATCCCTATCTTAGTAAATGAAACGACAGCGGCAGAGATCCAGCCTTGAGGGTCTTGATTAAAACGTACCTTAAACTGACAGAAGCTTCTTGTGTGATTGGAAAATTATATTTTTTTCTGTCTCTTTTTAGTGTGATAACGCGGTCACACAATTAATTTGGTCTTCGTCTGCAAGCACTTGGAATTGAGATGTGCGTAAGTAGTGGGTGAGTAATAATAATAATAATGATAATGATAATGTGCTCTGTCAAAAACACGTGAAACCGTTCTAGAATCAGAGCTCGGGGATCCTTCTTCTCCACAAAATTAAAAGCAATGCTTTTTTATTGCTGGAAAACTCGGACACAATTGTTCACAACGGTGATAACACTACTATACTGCACTAGGGGCAACCAAAATTCTTTTGTTTAGCAGCCAAATGGAGTCAGGAAGTGTTCGATTTGGTGCGGCAACGACTAATACCGAAGTCTGGTCGAAAAATATGCAATAAACAGAGTGCAAAGCACTCGACTTGAGGTACCAGTACCAGTTTTCAGCCACTTTTCAGCTGTGTCCTGCGCGCGCTCCCAAGGTGGATGAAGCAACAGGTGCTCCAACCAGGCTACTTTTGTACCAAGAGCTCGACGTACTTTGTATCGGCATGAAACTGCATTGAAAGATGCTGGTGACGATTAATTGAATAATGCTTTGACGACGTAAGCATTTAAAGACATTTGAAGCCTTCCTAACCGGCAATTTTAAGTAACTTGGAATAAGGACCCCGAGGGGAGATCAAGTCTATGTACTAAGCTAAGCGATGGCTACACCCACATATGAGATCCAAAGTATCTAAAGCTACCTGTGCCCGCTTGCGCCATCCACGTAAATATTATCTAGACATTGCGTACATGTATATGTAGGTACGGGAATTACTGTTACTGTTAGCGTCCCTCTTGTCCTGACCCTCGCCATCTTGGATGGTGCAAGTAAATAAGTAGTAGATGAACGTCTATATGTCATACAGAGGCTTCAAATTTTACGGTTCGCTGTGCAACGAGTGTTCTCAATAAATAAATAGTACAAGAATAACAGCATCTTGCCGTAGGAAGAATGAAACATTTAGTCAATTCTTGGCCTTTATATAGCAATAGGTCCTTAAGATGGGACTATAATGTTGATACTCTATTGCGTGCCTGAAGTATCATCCACGAGAAGCGAAAAGGGTCGTGTCTTGAAGATAGAGAGAGAAGATTTGGACGCAATTTACCGGACTAAATACTTACTTCTTTGATATGAACTTACTTACTTACTTAGCTAAGCAATAATCTCAGCAGGCATTTTTGGTCAAAATCCAGCTTTAAGAGCTGATAGAATTTATTTCAGGCAATTACATTTTATGTAGCAAAATAAAATGTAGTAAAGTAATGATAGATTTTTGTGCATTGTAGAGATAGGCCCACATACACAGATATAAAAACACGACAGAAGACGTCGGTGTTTAACGGTAACTGTACGCAATTTTTATGGATTCATTCCGCTGCTGCTGCTGCTTGTCTGCTATTGTCAGTGTCAATAGATGTATTTACACAGATTGTTGCTGCCCTATATTTATTCCTTGACATATATACATTTAGATGTACGTTCGACCTTGAAATTAGGTTAATTTTTACTCTTTTTAACCTCCACGTTGAGTTTTAAAAGTATGTTAAGGTTATTCGAGATGGCTTTGAATGAAATATGATAAAATTTCGAATAGGGAATGCGCGCGCGTCTGCTATTTCTGGCTCTTTTCAAAACATGGGAATTTGGGAAACCAACAAAATCAATAGCAGGGGAAAACTAAATCGAACTTGAGCCTAAATATTGACATGAAAGAGGCCATCAAAGTTCCAGTTAACAAAATTCAGATTTTTAGTCTACGATATGTCTCTGGAGGCCTTATGGTTTTTTTGGGAAGAAGTGAAAATCTAGGTTGGTTGCAATAAATGTCATTCAAACATACTCGTATCATTCAAGCCGATATGTCCACTCATGCAAAATTCAAACATATCTTTGACATTTTTCTAGTATGCAAATAACACATGACAGTAGTGACAGCTAACTAATTATCCAGAAATATTTCATAATAAAAATTCTTTAGCCTTATGTACAAAATACAGGCCTATAAGTGTTTCAATTCATTTTAATACGGAGATACATTTCAATGTCAAAAAGTGGGTTTGTTTGCTTTTTCACTAAAAATATATATATATCGGCCTTTTGGAGGTCAGAAAGCCGGTTGGCAAGGCCGCCGCTCGAGGCCGCAAAATGCAAGAAGACGTTCTAGAGCGAGGCTGCTTCGTTCGATCCTTGCTCAGTCGCTTCGGAGCCTCTAATTCAAACACACGTCGCGTCCGCTGTCGACCAATCTACAGTACCTACTTACATATTTACTTTCTCTTACACTACTCCTCGGCGGTTGAGAGTGCATGCCGTTGAGCATTGATTGACTTCTTCGACTCAATAGGGGGGAAAATCTCTCGGAAGCCCGGTGGGGATTATTGCAAACTTTTGAATACTAATCCCTGCTTCACCTACTGCAAGTAAACTTTCTCATTCGCCGGCTCAAGAACGAAGGTAAGTCCCCAGAATCACAGAATGAGCAGAGTTGCGACGCTCTCTGTTGAAAGAAGTTAGAGAGGTCATTGCAAAATTCGAGTTCTCTGTCGCTTTTGCGACCGTATGAAGTTTTCGGATCAAATTGAATTTGGGAACTTTTCCCCCACGCGCATGATAAGATTTCGAGTTTTACTACAGTAATTTGTACAAGGGGTATGCCAGATTTTTACTCGCAGTGAGTTCATTAACAAACTACATACAGGCCCTTGGATCGATAGGGCTTATCGGGTTAATCCGAATGTCAAAAAAATAATTTGGAATCCTTAGATATATGATATCTATCTATGTTAGTAAATATTTAGGAGAGTACTTTTGTCTTGGCCTGGATAAATGTGGAGGAGGTGTCAACTTTTTCGAGGACTCAATTGTTTGCCTCCTCACATCTACCCACCAAGACTTACTGTTGTGAAGAGCGGTTGTGTTCAAAATCAATGCAAAATTGAGCCTCGCTGTCAAATGACCTATCTGTGCTTTCCAAAATGCTGACGACAAGTGCCGACAAGATTTTCAAATGCATACTTTTCATATGCTTGTGGGCGTGACCATTTTGACCATTTTGAGGCACTCGAACCTTCATTTTTCCTGTGGTTTTAGAGTATTATATTGGACCACAATATTCATTCACATCAGTTCTTACATGTTGCACTTTGCCGTTTTGTTGTCACAAGAGGCAACTCTCCTTTTTGTCTAGAAAAAACACTGAAGGAAACCTCATTCATTTCTTATTTTTTTCGATGAAGGAAAGGTCAGATAAGAGAGGTAATTTTTCCTTAATTGAGTAAAGCACGCAATCAAAAATGCGCCCGCTGGACAGCACAACAATTGTATCTAATTGAAAAATATAAAAATGTCCGATAGCTTGTGCCAGGAGCAGCCTATTTTAATGCAGTTACATAGCCATGGTCTAATGCATGGGGATGTAAGCCGCTCTAATGAATAATTCATTAATAATTTTGTGGCTCTGCAAAGGGAATCTTTTCTTACATAAACACGTTGCCATATGTACGAATATGTAATATCCAAGTAAGATGGTTTGGCATAGTTACAAAAGTAATTGTACATACATGTATGCACTTGCACTAAAACTGGGCTATTCTCACTTTATCAGTTGACAATGACAAATCTGAATTCCTGCCACGTTTTTACGTTTTACGGCGCGCTGCGTCTCCATCTTAAACGAGAAAGAAGAGATCAAGGGAATTTTTTTTTGTTTTAGTATATCTTTACTGTCTTCATTTTTTTGCAGACAAAAATATGTACGGCCACGCCTCTCCTGTAACCACGTGACCACGCCCACAGATGTTACGCAATCAAAGAGAAGCTCGCTCCGACAATGCAGAAGAGTCTAGTGATAGCATAGTTGATCAGTTTAGACATCTCGTATCGGTGTTTACGTCTTCGCAAGCGGCGGCCTCGGCCGGCCCCGCCTCCCCGGGCGCGGGAGGCCACGCCCCCTTACTTCCGTTAGGCGGTGATTCACTAGCCGTTCCCCCGTTGAACATGACCCTTCCACAACTCGCCGATCTTGGAGGTTACCCGCCTATCTCCAATGTCGCTCCGGCCTTTCCGGCCTCCGGCGGCCTCTTGGCTGCCTTGCCCACACAATCCTATGATCTGCAAAACCTTCTCAAAATCGGCAATTCTTTCACTCCCGATCAGGATGGGGGCGTGTTCGTCCCGCCCTTTGACAAGGACGGTCCCCTCATTCGTGGGTAAGTCAAATCTCAACCCCTTTTGTCGTCCTCAATGACAGTCATTGTCTGATTTGATACAGGCCCGGTGACACTTCCGGTTCGGACATGGTGGAACTAACGGACCTCAAGTCACTGCTTGAAAAGTACAAGGAGAGCTTGAACAAGGGCGTCAACTTGGACAACAGAGCGGTCTACAGTCTCATCATCGTCTACGCGATCGCCATTGTCGTCGGTTTCTTCGGTAACATACTGATCGTCGTGGCAGTCCTCAGCCGGCGTCGAATGCGAACGGCAAGGAACGTTTTTATTGTCACACTGGCCATATCTGACCTCATCCTATGCGTCTTCACAATGCCATCCACCCTCTGGGAGGTAAGGACTGGATTCCTGTTGCTAACCTTGCATGTCCATTACTTCCATGTACATATCTATGAATGAATTCGTCGAAAGCAAGCTATCTTTTGAGAGTGGTGCCACTCGAAAAACGAGGAACTCTCGGCAATGATTTGCATATTTTAGTGGAATAAAGCCTAGAATAGCATGAGACTGAAAGCTCAGCTTATGCAAACACTTACTCAAATACTTCTTAGCTTGCCCTCTTACACAAAATATCTAGAGGGTAGCGAAGCAGACAAAGCCTTGCAATGGCGAGTGCAGATATGTAGTTAGTCGGTTTTGGACATTTTCCGAGGATTTTGTGGACACTCGATTGCAAGGTACCGTGATGCAGTTCTGCTTTCCTCCTCGGTGTTTGCGTTTGAGTCCTTGACAGGATTGAGTACATTTCAGCCGAAAATCAACAAATGAAATTGAAAAAGCTGCTTCCAAGAATGATTTTGTTTGTTTATTAATTCTTTGATCGAAGGAAACTGACGTTAATCACAAGTCATTGCAGACCATTTAACTCTTTTACTCATACCGGACATGGACGAGGAAGCACTGACAGATTCTTTGGGACAAAGTGCAAAGCTTTCAATTTCAATTTCCAAAAAAACCATTACCGACAAAAATTAATTGCCGGGGCTTGTCATGCCAGAAATAAAGAAGCTTTTTGTATTTTAAACTTGGTCTATTTTCAAACAGGTCCCTAAATTCTAGAAGGGCTTTTACTACTTACGAAGTGCGTAGCAAAATCAATTTTGATGTCAACAGAGAGCTGGCTGGATGAATGGCTATTTTTATTAAAAGTTCAACAAAGTATTAGAGATGCTTTGCATTTAATCTGGTGTCTCCTAGGTGAAGCAATCGAGTCTTTCTTGAGGAATGAATTCTTCAATACGCAATTGCGCGAAACCCACTTCTATATACTTTTTTAATGTTACATATGTAGGTAGGTTAGGTTACTTACTTATCTGATTGTTTGTTACATGGAAGAGGTAAGTGGGCGTGCAATGCATTAACAGATCTTCGTAATGTCTTATTAAGAACTTTAAAGGTCAGCAGATGCCAATCTTTGAAAAACTCTCCTCTCTCCGACTAATGGGCTTCCGAGAAAGAAAACGAAAAGGTTGCAAAGTACAGCGCCGCACATTTACTGTAAACACACCTTGCTTTGGCTTGTTTGTTGTTGCAGCAAAGGGGTTCCTCGTTGAATAAACAAGACTCACTCTCTCGAGCCCTAGAAAAAGTACGAAACCTAATGGTGCCTCTGCCTACTTACCTAACAATCTTGGCATAATTGCGTTTTAAAAACCCGACTGGGTACGAGCCACGGCGAGTCGATCTTTTGCTGCATTGCGTCGCCTTAAGCCACACAATCTTAAAATAGATCGACATGCGTTGTCGTCGTCGTTTTTTATGCCTCAATAACCCCGAATACCATGATGCGTACTCACTCATGAGCTGTACTCCCCAATTTCTTTCAGGTTCTCTATAGAAAATGGCCCTTCGGCCAAGACACGGAATGGCTCTGCAGGCTGGCGAATTCCGGACAGGCGACTCCGATGTTTATGTCGTCTCTAGCCATCATGGGAATCGCCGCCGATCGGTTTCGATGCATCATGCAACCGGACAAAGTCCAGCTGACGACCAAGGCCTCGTGCCTGATAAGTCTGGGCATGGTGATCCTTGCTATAGTAATGTCCATACCGCTCTTTGTCGGGTCGAAACTCAAGCCCTACGTCAACTTCAAGGAGGCAGTAGATCTCCATGATCTTCTCGTTTGCATTGACGAACGCTCGGGTGACATGAGGTAAGTGTAATTTAAATATGAAAACACTACCGCCCCGGAATGTGAAGATTTTATTTCCTGGCAAAGGAAAACGCAAAAATACTTGGGAAGCTACACCGCCAACGTGATTCTGACAGATTTTTTATATCAAGAGGAAGCCCCTTTTTTCAAATAGAATCCAATTTGTTTGAAAGCCTTTTTAAAGGGCGCCTGTAAGCTTGCCGCTACTGCTTTCGCAAATATCATGACCCATCAAAAGCAGGGTGAAAAGAGAACAAACTCTTGAAATGCAAAAAAATGCCGGCTTTAAGGTACGTTCGCATCCGGCGAGTAATGAGACAAAACTTTAAATGAGTAGGCAACATCAGAAAGTTGGGTGTTGTTATTATGGAAGCTGGAAACCCAACATGCCTAAAAGCCTCTTTCCACCACCATGTCCCTTTAATTATTCAGATTTGAGCGGGAAAGTTCACTTGTGGAAGACACCCCACCCTCGCATCTACTTATGTACATACCCATACTGCATTTCTCGCTCGTCTTTTTCTTAGCATCTAATATTTAGTTCACTCTTGTGTAGAGTTTCAGAGTCTGTAGAAGTTGTGACCAAGGAAATTAAATTTGTATGACACTTGGCAGTTGGCACCACCCTTGTCTCATGTAGTTGTTCATAAAAAGTGTAGGTTAGGTTACATTGTTTCTTAAGATGAGTGTGGCGAATCGCGCCCTTGACAAAATCCACTATAAGAAGCAAAAAAGGTTCTCCAAAGCTTTTTCGAGAAAATGTAAGTTAAATTGACCATAACGTCAAGTTGCACAAAGAGAGGAACAAACTTAGAATCTAATTTGAAAAATGTAGACATAGACAGGGATTGTGTGCTTCCAACAAGTCATTAAATTCTTGCCATAATATTTGAGATTTCGGCTCCCGTATCAGAAGTGTATATCTGCAGACGAGCTATATGAAAAATAAAAGTTCCGGAGCGCAGTAAAAGTCTTGGTGTGCATTTTCGTTGAAAGTTGCCCGGGTTAAATGTTTCTTTTAGAGTTTAGCGCGAGCTTGGCTATTAAAAAGTTTGTGCGA
>JAAUYL010031629.1_pt1 | contig 13155 bp, 18 predicted proteins | sample 7278011 | NCBI WGS metagenome assembly JAAUYL01 (sample SAMN14350225, study PRJNA611818) | marine sediment metagenome | isolation source: surface marine sediment (1.8m) | place: French Polynesia: Moorea | collected 2018-08 | reverse complement strand
CTATGAGCAGAAGAATAAACCGTGATAATGATTCGGTTTCGATTTCATTTAATTTAGTAGTTAAACCGTTTTGAATAATTGTGTTAATTATGTTAAAGAAAGTGTAAGTTGAGTAAGAAATTAGTAAAATTAAAATTCTTGAAATCAAAACAAAGCTTTGTTTTCCTTCTTTCTTTATTGGATTCTTTTCACTCTAGCAATAGTTGCTATTTTCGTTATCTTTTTATAAAAAATATTTTTGATATTTTCTGGTTTCAATCATCTTTTTAGACATTTACCCTAATTTAGGGTGTCCTTTTTCTATTCATGGCGTCTGCCATGCAAGTATTCCATTCCGTGTCGCACTTGGCTCCGTTGCATCCAAAAAAGCTCCACAGGCATTGGACTGGAAATCAGAAATTTTTTTTAGCCAAAAGACATCAATATGTTTAGATACAGATCAGATCAGAAACTTACTTAAAGTAATTCTTGGCCGAGGCTTCGTTTGAGATGTCTCCGCTGGCAGTGGTCGGGGTTTCTGTGTTGTGGCTACGCCTGAAATTCCAAGAAACAAAGCTATATATTTGTGCAACCCCAAGTAGTATATCGTAAAGTGAGTAAAAAACTTGCCGTTCATCATATTGATAGGGGATGGCAGTTCATTGGCGAACTCTTGATCTTGTTGCATGGGCATCATGCCCATCACGATCATTTTGCAATCGTCATAACGCAAATAACACACCGACTCGTCACCTCCACGAAATCTGGCCTGCACACATGAGTTGAACTGCCAAATACATCCGACTGGGGAACAAGAAAATGTCATGAGAAGACGACCTTTGCTGATGACTAGGGTCTTTTTACTTAATGAATCGGCGTGCTGATATGGTTTTGGCGTTGTGGTTGTGGTCGTGGTCGTCGTAGAAGTTGAGGCTGGTGGTTCTACGAAGTTCGACGACATTGCCATCCCCTGCATGATCCATTGGCAGCAACTATAGTACCTGTCGTCACAACAGCGTCTGTCCTCGAATTCTGTGCATTGGACGAAATCCCAGAAGCAATCGTCTAAAGCAATTAAATAACTTCTTTTGGTGTTAACACACACTTGGTCATGTTAGAATACTTAATGAATTTGCTGGTTTCCCGCTGAAAGACCCAAAGGTTGAGGGCGTAGAGCATTGCGAGGATGCTTGAGCAACTAAAAATCAACACTCGTTGAAATGGAATCAATGGATCCACTGTTTGTTATACTTACCGAAAAATATGGCTATAAAAATAACTGGGTAAGGTATCATCTTCTCTGCCTTTTCAAAATTCACTTCAATTCGCAAATGTTCAGTTCGACTGACGCATACGGGTTTTTAGCACACACTAGACCTCGGGTCAATGGATGGAAGGTAGGCATGTACACACAACATATATAAATGTATGCAGATAAGTACAGATATCTACGCAGGACCTTTCGGTTTTGTCAGTCGCAAATATTTTTCACCAATCGTTTGGAGATTGCGGTTTGATTAAAAATCTTCGGTCTGCCTTGACCCACATGGTTAGCGACATATCTCGATATGTTTGGGTTGCGTCACGCGCGCCTTTTCGTGGCCAATTGTATCCGATTTTTCGATGCACAGGGATATCTGGTAATGGTATCACATCCTATCCCTTTTTCATTGTTTATAAACATATAGGTATCGCTTATCAATATGACGAGAAGTAATGACTTTCCTGTGTCCAGGTGACAGTTTCACGAGTCACATCATTGGGGCCCAAGACAACCACAATGATCACATTAGAAATGAATGCCTCTGCCTGCCTCTTGTTCCTCGCATTCACAGCATTGTTTTCACATTGACCCTTTGTCTCGTGGCTGATTTTTTGCGGCACACACGCCTTAATAAATAATTCTTTGAGATATGGAATTTTCAGTGATCCACTGCGATACCATACGGAAAGTCAAGGTTGGGTTAACTGATACGGGATCGGGAAAAGAAGTCCCAAAAAAGAGGCATAATTTTCGAGCACCATCACGCCCTCCTTTGGAGTTTAGCGATGCCGGTTTCATTTCGTTGCTGTGCGAGAAGAGAAGAGATTTCAACGCGCGGGCCGCGATGACCGTGGCAATGAGGTATCTCTCGTACGAACGGACGCATGCCTCCGCACTCGGGTCATGATGCGATAGATATATTTGATTTCACAAATACTGCGGAGGCGTTTAACCGTGATAAGAGGGAAGAAAGAATGCTCCTACATATTTAGATATAGACTATTTGTAATGCTTGTTTTTCATTAGCCCTATTTGGACAAGGGCCAGCTAGCCACCAGCCCCTAAGTTATTTTAGTTAAGGAGCTGTGGGCAGAAAGCATCGATAATTTATCTTGGAAGATATTTACGCATACAGTTAAGGATCGAAATGTACAGACATCCAGTGGAGAGAAAATGTTTTGAAACTCTTTTTTGTCCCACTGAGACTAACATATTCAAGTTTTTTCACCACATCCAGCCACCTCGAAAAAATGAGTAACGAATCAGTAAGAAAGAGAAGAAGAATGTCCAACAGAGTACACGTCAATACTTGGTTTTTACAACGCTGCCTTCGCCACGGTCACCGCACGGGTCAAAATTTGATTTGCTTTGCTGTCATTTCCATCTTATTTATGACCACAAGTGCAATTTCCTATGTAAAATATCTTCTAGTATATTTAGTGTATTCTTTTCTCCGTTATCTGAAATCTGAATTTATTTCGTGAAGGACAAATAAGTCGACCGCAGAGAGCAATAAAATTGGGCCGAAAAATTGACCTGCAATCTGCATGCTCCACGGCCACCTTAATCATCAATAACGCCACGTGAAGTTCGGTAGGAGCTCGACCCCGTATTTTCTCGAGTTTTTACTTTTAGATATCTCGATCTTTACGACTTGATGCTGAGCTCATAGACATTTTTGTGCATTAACAGTCCAGACACGTATTTATCTAAATAAATAGATAGAGGATCTTATACCATTTGGAGATTGCGTAATTTCCTCTCCTAGATGAGAAAGAGTGAACCCATAGCATATATAGGATTGTTACATTAAAATTAGACCCAAATGAATATTAAAATTAAAAAGCGTAAAACGTTATCGCATTTCTCTTTTGTTAGGTTCATATTTTGACACCGTAGGTGGATAAATTATGCTCGTATTTCGATAGATTTGTAGCTGGGTATCAATATAAATACGAGTACTATTAAAGTTGTACCTAAATATTTATCTTATATTTATGCTTCCACCAGAAGTTAATGGGTAGATTGGAGCAGAAAAACCAAACTAGGAAAAATACGCTATATCTTGATGACCACTTTAGACTGGTGCAAATTAGTTGTCATTCTGTTATGCGAATATGTAGTAGTAGACTTGCGCAATAATAAAGTCCCCCCACCATAGCTTTTCTGCATATTTGACCACCAAACTCATTGGCTCTGTGTCACATGCAACTCTATAATAATTCTATAATTGGGCTAACTTTTCCTTGTTTCTTTACGCCCGATAAAGCATTAGACGCCTTTTAACTTGATGGGCCACTTTTACTTTTAAAATTGCAAACTCTCAGGCTATAACGGTTGACTTGGTTGTGTATTTAATAAGCGTCCCAATGACTTGGAGGAGAGCGTGATGTGACAGCCTTCACTCATGCAAATTGAAGTGACACTATCTTTGGTCAAAAAATATACAAGACTATCTAGATTGATGCTTGCACCAGTTTTCTCCCCCTCACCTAGAGAAAGTATTTAATTGAGACCTATTTCCCCGTTCGTCGACAGTTCTACCCAGGATTCTGCACAGTCAGGAGACCACCACACTCGAATATTCAATTAATTTCCGACATTAACCACAATCAACATCAATATATTTAGATATCTAGCAATTGCCTATTAGACATTTGAAATGTTGGCACTTGCATTAAAGGTAACGACGAAATGTCCTTTGCTTACCGACTTTCTCCATAATTCAAACTGCAATTTGGTAGGTAATTTTCGTGGCTTCAATGGTCGCGGCAAGAACTAGAATGAGTCGACCTTTACATCTGTCGGACGACGAAGTCAATGGTTTCGCATCAAACAAGGCAAGTCGATAATTATAGTATTACTTACGATATTTGTGTACTCATCTTTAATTGCGCTTGGCAGGACCTTGTAGCGAGAAGTGGGTTCTTTGGCCTCAACAACCAGATCAGTCAGGACGATCGGCGAGAGGAATCTCGGCTCACTGGGAAAAAAATCGAACGCCTGAGTGAGTTGCTGGTCGACACGAGAGAGGTCGACGTCGATGCCGTCCTTCAGGAGGCGGAGGAACGCGATCCTGCCGGCTATACCTGCATGAACAAAGTGATGCTGATCAAGGAGGTCGAGCACGAGGAAGAAGTCCATTGCAGACATGTCAGCCACGAAATTTGTCACGTTGTAAGTGGCATCGTATCTACGCGAATTAGTTATTTTGAAAGCATAATGACCACCTATTAATAAAATACTTTCAGTCTCCCAAAACAACCTACGAAACCAAGACGATCGAAACGTGCACGGAGAACTTTGTCAAGGAGTGCTTTTTAAGCACCGAGGACGAGGCTCACGTTGAGAAGGTTCGCATTTGTCGAAAGAAACCAACCAGAGATTGCGACGCTGACCAAGAGAACGTGGAGGACGTATGCGAGACGTTGCAAGAGACGATCTGCGAGACCACCTACAAGTCGATCGACGTCGTTGAGGACAAGGTCCAGTGCAGGGTAGTACTTGAGACTGCTTGCCAAAAAGACGAGGACGGCAATATCATGGAAGATATGTGCATGAAGACCCCTAAAAAGGTAAGCGCAAATCCATATTTTTTAATGTTCTCTCGATCAAGTCTTGTTTCTCTTCAGAAATGCGAAACTACGGCCGTGACCAATTCAAAACTCTTCCCAAAGACTGCTTGTCGCCAAGAGCCTTATGAAGTGTGCGGAAAACCCCTTTGTCCCATCAATTTCGACAACGAGATTTGCGAGGACAGAGAAAAAACGGTAAGATAGATCTGGCAACTACTTAAATAAGCTGGCACAGTGTTCATCTATACATATTCTCTTTCATTTAGTTTGTGAACAAGAAGCCCAGGGAACGCTGTGACATCAAGCCCCGCCAGGTGTGCCACGACGAGGCCGTCTACTACCCGAGGCTGGAAAACGTGAAAAACTGTTACCCCGTGGAGCGAGAAGTGTGTGCTCTGGAGAGGGTCAATCCGAAGGAAGTCGAGAGGCCCATCATCAAAAAGTGGTGCACCAAAGACAATGTCACCAATGTCTTCAATCAAGGTATTATGCTTGGTATTATTATGTTCAACGACAATGATTAAGTACATAAGTCAATTCCAGGCTTCGGTAAAATGCTTTTGATTGGCGGGAACCCAAGCTCACGCGTGGACCTACTTGATTTGGAAACAGGTACCCAATTTTCCGACATAGTACAGTATACCAGACAAAATTATTTTCGTAATGCAGGAGATATCTGCCCTTTCGCTCCTATTGCCACTACCATCAACGATGGCGAGGGCACCTACATTAACGGAAGGGCCATTGCTTGCGGGCAAAACGCCTGCATCACCTGTAATGGCACTCAATGGACAAGTGATGGGGGCGTCATGACCGGCCCCAATCCGTCCAATTTCAACGAGGAGGCCGCCATCCGGATCGGCAACTCTTGGGTGGTCACTCAGAGCCAGAACACCACCCACACGGCGACCTACGTCTTCAAAGAGAACGAGGACGACGAGAACAACAACTGGTCCTGGAGCCAGGGTCCGGTCCTCGAGGTGGGGCTTGGAAATGGCTACTGCTTGACCATGACTAGCGCCACCACCGCGGGTATGATCAGTAGCACCGATGGTGGGATGTACATCTACAACATCACCGCCGACACCGTGACCAGGGTGGGCACCTCACCCTATTATGATGGCGAAGGGTCTTGCCAGACACTGATCCACAACGGAGTTCCCGTTGGTGAGTTGGTTTTATTGCCGACTTGAGTCCAACAACGAAACCTACCCTGTTTTTTTTTGCTTTTCAGTTGTGTATTTCCCCGGCCTCGATGGTAACAATGCCCAGCTCAAAGGCAAGGTCCTCTTGTGGAACACCGTGACCAATGAGATAACTCCGGGACAAGATTTTCCCGTCGATCCTGATCGCGACGATGCTCAAGCCTTTGCTTGGAATGACAATACGATCATCTTTGGAGGTGGCGAGAACCCCGATCCCAACATGTACTACTACACCATCGACGGCGGTTTCCAGGCATTTGGGACCCATGGCTTCGACACAATGCGTGAAAACTTTGTCATGATCAACGTCCCCAATGACTTCCAATGTCTCCAGAACTAATTGAAAGTACAGTTAATACTACCCACCTAACACACATACACTTGCATTAAATATAATGCGTTAATTGATTGAGTAAACAATGCTATGCATTATTATCAAATATATCCATTTTTGGACATATTCGGATAGAAAATAAAACGTTAACAATTTTAATTTCCAAAATTATCTTTTGGTTTAGTATTTTGAACACAGACAATTTATGTACTTTGTACTTTCGTAGGTTGCATGACGCGACAAAAAATCTGGATCTGTCTGAATGCATCTTTAAATTATGCTGAGTACAGAAAAAGTATTGTGATACGTTCGTCAGGCGACCTAAGCAAAATACCTGCTATATGCTACAACTTTCTCACACAAAGTACTTTGAAAGAGTGGGGATATTGTGAAAAACAAAAATGAAATTCTTAACGCTAATATCTGTGATATTTCTTCAACAAGTTGGTGTTTATGCAAAATGGGGTGGCAACGATATATTTACGTCGCTAAATGCTCTACATCGATTTTGGGAAGAGGAAAGAGCATTTGTTCAGAAGTTGGAAGACAGCATCGACACCTTTGAAAGTGTAATAACTAGCATGAGGAGGTAGATAAGTAACATACTTAATTGATTTGCTACCGCAAATGAAACATATTGGATGAGAATCTTTTATTCAGATATGTCGATAACCACAAGAGATTGAAGTTGAACCAAGAGCCAAATTACAAATACCTGGGAAATCCACTTAATGGATACTTACTGATACGACATTCAGCGATGGGTTGGAATCATTTCTCCGAGAATGTGGTGCCCCAGTTGAACAAGACAATTCCAGACCTACGTAAAAATACTGTATTTTTATTATTATTGCAAGTATTGCTAGACATCATCAATTTCAGAATACATTACTAACCGTTCAGAGCTAGTGGACCTTGCTGATCTGGATGACGTTAGCGGGGCTGCCTATGGAATCGCCCGCCTCCACAGCCTCTACAATCTCAAGACGGACAAGCTCGTCAATGATGGTGTTGTCGAGACAAATCTGCATGAGAAACACATCCTATCGGAGCCTAGCGTCAAGAAGTTGTCTGGTAATTAAATTAGTTCATCGATTGTTTAGTACATTTATGTTAAATATTTTTTGTTACAGCCTGGGATCTTCACTTGTTGAGTGTGCAAAGCAAGTCAAATGGCCTTATGGCTAGCTCGGTTGATATCTATCCCCACGCTATCGAGCAACTCCAATTGGAAAATGAAGTAGTCACTGACGATTCCAAGATCTTGGACTTATTTGACCAGGAGGGCCTCAACGTTACGGAGGTCACGGATGACTACCAACTGACCATTAAATATCACGACCAATATTTGGTAAGTTCATTGCATTTTTTCTGTAGATTTACCTTAATGTACATAAATATTATTGGTCTATATTTAGCTGCGACATGGATGTCGAAGCCAAGGGCTCAAAATGCATCGATTGCCCATTGACAAAGAGATCCGGAAAAAGGAAAAGAAGAAAATCCTCAAGCGGGAGAAAAAGAACCAACGCGAGATCGTTCGCGAAGACCCTCTTGAAGAGAAAGACAATGTCGATCATTACGAGAGGGAGAGAGTGTCTTTCAGGGTGGATCTGCAAAAAGAGGACTTGTGCGCCGGGCACACTTTTAGAAATGCCACTGAAGACAAGGATCTACATTGCTTCTACGCACACAACGACTCCCCTTGGCTGAAGTTGGCCCCGATCAAGGTGGAGCTGAAAAGTTTCGATCCCTATGTTGCCGTCTTCCGGGAGCTGATGCTTCCACACGAATGCGACAGCATTACAGAATACCTTGGACCCTTACTTGGCCCACCACCGGGTCGGATGAGCAACAAGGGAGCAGCGAAGAACGATTGGACGATGAAAAAGTAAATTCTATATTCTAAATAATAATCAAAAAAGTCATAATCTATCTTATTTTTAGCGCTTGGCCAGTCGAGGAGGACAACTATGCTCTAGAAAAAATGACCAGACGCGTTGAGCACATCACAACCTTGAAGGCTTCATCCAGCAAGGGAGAGTCCGACAGATTTATGGTGAGCAAAAACACTAAATAGAGGTGATTATTTTCTAACACACGTTGTTTTCTACTTAGTGCGGCAACTACGGCATAGGAGGACACTACGGAGTTCATCCGGACTTTTATGCTTATGGCAACCAACAATGTGATAATATAAATCGAGTGGCTACGGTCATGACGGTGCTTGAGGCCCCGGAGGCCGGCGGTGCGACGGTGTTCCCATTTCTGGGGGTGTCTGTGTTTCCCGAGAAAGGCTCCGGTATAATGTGGTTCAACACGAGAAGTGATTCGGTTCCGGACTACGAAACGAAGCATGCAGCATGCCCCGTCCTTCTTGGTCAAAAATGGAGTACGTACTCTGACCTAATAATAACAAACTTCGGATCTAAATAGTAAATACTGACAACATTTTGCAGTTGGCAACAAGTGGATTGGATACAAGCCGCAGTGGTTAAACAGGCAGTGCCATTTGGAACCTAGGACACGATACATGGGACCATTAAAATGAGTCTAAGATTAAGTATGAAATGTGGCCTACTGTAATAAACAATAAGTCGACAAAACATGTTTCATTCATTATATCCTAAGCATTAGACATAACCTTCGTTATTTTAGAGCTCTTAGTTTGCCCTGCACAAATGCCATCATCAACCACGATCACGTCGTCGAGTCTTGCCTTGATCTCCGCGGATAGGACTTCCTGAGAATGATGGACACGGATCCAAGCCTGGTTCTTTTTTATGATATCATTGGGTGACTTGAGCAATTCAAGGCCCACAGTGTGATCGATGCTGCCCGAGCCCACGCTCCGTCCTGCCCCGAGGTCTAACGCCAGCCTGCCCAGTTTTTGAGCATCGAGAAGTTGGATTCGTCCGTCCAGTCCCTCGTGTACAAACTCTGTCTTGTATTTTGCTCCGGCTAGAGAGTCCCAAATATTTCCGTAGCACAAACTCTTTGCAACTTCTGCTGCCACCCCTTGAAACTGGATCATTTCAAAAAACTGAAAAATCAATCTTGATATTATCTCCAGGACCCAGGGCAACTATAACCGACCAACCTTTGCCAATGCTGATCCGGATTTTAAGGACTCGTTTATTTTTTCCTCTGCATCTATGCTCGTCATATTATCCAAGCCCGAAGATTGCAGCAGCAGGGCACCTACAGTATATTTATTGATGGTTAGATTATCGAGTTCTCGATATCTAAATAGTATTAATTCGACCAATTGCAAACCTTGTTTAACCACGAGTTCGACGAGGTCTTTGGGCCCGTTTCCTTCCAAACATCGAATTGCTTCTGCCACCTCCAAAGCATTCCCGATTGCTTGACCGACCGGGCTGTCCATTTCACTTATAACTGCGGTCGTTTTTATGCCCAGGTCTCTAATATATTAATAGACATATAGTCTATCTATCTAAGCCCACGGTGACAAATATAGTTTTATAATGTATCAATTACTCGGCGACGGAGACGAGGCTTCTTGCCATTTTCTCAGCATATTCCAGAGTTGGTTGATAGCTTCCTCTTCCAAATTTTACGTCCAGGACCAAAGCATGCAGGCCCTCCGCTGCTTTCTTACTAATGATTGAGGACGTTTGTAGGCTCAGATTTCCAACTGTTCCTGTTACATCTCGACAGCTGTACATTGCCTATATGCGATTAAAATGAAATGACATAGATTATAATTAGGAGCTATTCTTTTTAGAAAACCTTGTCTGCTGGTGCAATCTTGCCCGTTTGGCCAGCAATGACACAGCCAATTGTGTCCAAGGCCTCCATAATCTCGGCTGCAGTAAGCGCCACCCTGAAACCTGGAATGGATTCCAACTTGTCTAGAGTTCCCCCCGTGATACCAAGTCCTCTTCCACTGATCATAGGAACCTTACGACCGCACGCTGCCAATGCTGGAGCCAGCACCAGCGAGACCTTGTCGCCCACCCCGCCAGTGCTGTGCTTGTCCACGATTATTGGTCTCCAGGACACGGGCCAAGACATGACATCGCCAGTAAAAGTCATGGATTTCGTAAGATCGGCCGTCTCCCTGGAGTTCAACCCTCGTAAATAGCAGGCCATCAGCCAAGCGCCCAATTGAGCCTCAGTGATCTGTCCCTCCGTCAACAGTTTTACCCATTGATCAATGTCTTCTGTAGTGAGCTCCTCGCCATCCCGTTTAACGGCGATTATGTCGACTACACTCTTCATAATTTTGAGTGGGAAAATCGTCACTTTTGCTGGCAAGTCAAATGAGTGATTTTGCTTACTGTACAAAAACCGGTTTCATTTTTGTTTCCATGTGGATTTCCAAAAAAGCTTATGAAACATCGTCCTACAGTTAACGTGCTTTCCCTGATCATGATGCTGATCATCCCTACCCAGCGAAACCTACTACCCTGCCTACTACCAGCACCCTACTTCCCAGCCAACTACCCAGCCAACTACCCAGCCATCTACCCAGCCAACTACCCAGCCAACTACCCAGCCAACTACCCAGTCTTCGATTGAACCCACCCAGCCAGCCTCTATGCAATGTGCAATATACCCTCCCCGCACATCCTAACATACTAACCCCTTTACATACTAGTCAAGCTGCCTACCCTGGCATTCTACACGAGCCGGATATAATTTGGCCTTGTTGACAACAAGGTGCATAGCTTTGAGCTCATCCAACAGGGTGAGTAGCTGGGAGAGTCAATTGTAAAGCAAGTTTGACGTATGATGACAAAAAAAATATTGGCTGTGACCACTATTTTAGTTATTATTAATGAATAATTATTAAAAAGAATTGAGAAGAATAAAAAATGCTTTCTGTAAAATTATTTTAAAATGTTATTATGATTCGTTCACATAGTGCAAGTAAATGAATCCCAGAATTAGTATAATCTTTCAAAATTGCATAGCTTTGAGTGAAACTAGCGCCATCTAGGTACAGCCCTCTACATGAAACAATCAAAAACGTTTTGATGTAAAACTGTTTCAAATTTAAAAACGTTTCAAAGTTAAAAACGTTCTGTTACTACCTTTAAACGTTTTTAACGTTATTTTATTGTTTATGTAGAAGGAAGAATGTACATAGATGGCGCTAGTTTCACACAAAGCTATGCATTTATTGGTAGACGACTAAGTAATGGCAATTCTTTGTTGATGCACATTGGAAAAGCAACAGTATACATTTTTAAACATGGAAAAAATCGGATATGTACTAACTAAATTAAATTTATGTCAATAACAATTAATTAAAAGGGACTAAAACAGAAGACGCAGGTAACATTTTCTTTGTCAACATAGTTCAGGCTGGCTTTACCAAGAATTTTACTTATTGGCTACTTATCCTTATGGATGAGTTTAAGGCCCGGTACTTTGTTACAAACAAGGTTGCTGTTATTGGCTCGTGTAGAATGCCAGGGTAGGCAGCGTGAGAGGGATTGGGATTAGTGGGATTAGTGGGATTAGTGGGATTAGTGGGATTAGTAGGATTAGTGGGATTAGTAGGATTAGTGGGGGTTACTGGGATTAGTGGGGGTTACTGGGATTAGTGGGATTAGTGGGGGTTACTGGGCTTAGTGGGGGCTTAGTGTGGGTTACTGGGTTATTGGATTTATGGGATTACTTGGATTACTGGGATTTACAGGAGGGGTTTTTGTGGCTCTACAACAATTAGTGGAATCAAAACATTTCCAACATCGCAACTCAATATTACGGATTAACTTACACATTCCGATGTTTAAATACAAAAAAATTATCATTTACTGTTTTTACAAACGCGAAATCTATCCTTCTTGCTAACACAATTTCAAACAACAACAGCGTAGGCAAAAACGAATACACAATATACGGGTAGTCTATGTACTTAGATGTTGATGGAATTTCATTGTCAAGTCTGCTTTTTCGTCGTTTATTTGCTGAAAAATATATGTAATGACGTCGAGAATGCACTGAATGTTTTTTTTGCAATGTGGTGCAATAGATACAAGTGTATTTGAATGTTTGCAAAATCATTATTACAGGATGTTTAAAACTCAAGACTAGGAACACATACTAAAGAATTTACATACTTAGATATTTTAGTCATGTAATAATGTGTTATACTCTAATTGCTCATCTAAAAATTTGAATCTCGGGGATAATATTTTAGTTGCTTACAAAAAAAAAGTTATGTCGCCTCGTACATTTGAATGAGACTTTAAAAAAGAGGACGGACAGCGAGGTTGGTGGCACATGAGAAGAAACTCTTTTGATTTTCATTCCTTAGTTCGCGTGGTAGGAGGCCCATGCGGCCATGATCGTCGACGTGGCCATCCAGAGGATGATCGAAGACGAGGCTGCCCCCGTTCTGGGAGCACTATTGCAATAATTGCCGGAACAAAAGCAGCTGACTGTGCCGCCACTTTTCTGGCAGCCTTCCTCCTTGTCTGATTTGAAGCAAGACCTCGTTGTTTCTGGAAATACACAGATATTCTTTACATACAGCTTAATTATGGTACATTGAGTTGAGATTTTTTCGCTATTGATGGCTGCAAAAGGTAAAAGTTTTAACAAAAACAAATGCAATTCATGGTAACGGCCGGTTGGTAAAATGGGTGAATTCCGTCCATTTTTTTAAAAAAAATGCAAGCTCATTTCTGTGGGAATCTTTGTGCCAATTATTATTATTAATGGTCTCGCTTTTCTGTGCTGATAACAATTGCCAAAATTCTGGCATTTTGATATTGAGTTTTCATTTTTGGCTACATACCAAAGTGCATCAGAAATAGATAG
>JAAUYL010029624.1_pt1 | contig 13156 bp, 5 predicted proteins | sample 7278011 | NCBI WGS metagenome assembly JAAUYL01 (sample SAMN14350225, study PRJNA611818) | marine sediment metagenome | isolation source: surface marine sediment (1.8m) | place: French Polynesia: Moorea | collected 2018-08 | reverse complement strand
TTGCTGAAAATTCTGAGATTTGCCTCAGAATTGGAAAGTATCGTTGCGCCAGACTTGTCGGATAAGGAGAAATTTTTCCTGACTCTTATATATAGATAGTCTGAAAATTTTCCACTTTGGAAATTTTGTCGAAAATTCGGGAATTTGCCTCAGAATTGTTTTCAAATAGTAATAGTCAAAAAAGCTGATAATTTACTCCTACTAAACCTGTAATGAATATCAAACTCCAAAATAACTCGCTTCGCAGTCAAGTTGTCTCTTGAAGTTTTCAATCTGAGAAGGGTTTTGAGACCAAACCCCTACTAAATTAACTATTAAAAAATAACTCCATCAACAGCATCATTAACTTCTGTCAAAAAAGCTAAAGCATTAAATTCAATACTTTCTGTCATCTGAGGAAAAATTGCCAAACTTCCCAACGCTTCATCGCCAATAATATTTTCATAAGGGTCTAACTTTAAACTTAAATTACTACTATCTTTTTCCTGTTTTTCAAATCTGGAAAAATGGAAAAAAGTCAGATATTGAAGAATATCATTTTTCAGCGAACTATCATAAACTAAACCTTGCCGAATATCCTCATCATCCATCACGCCAGAATAATATTTTCCTAACAGAGTGGAATAGGAAATAACGCCATTATAAAATCGTTCATTCTCACTATTTTTCCCTCCCACAGAAATCCCGTTAAATAAATTGAAAAATACTACTGATTTTTGACTACTATCTTCAGAAATATTCATTAATTGTCTAGTGTCTTGAATATACAAAGATTTCACCTCCTGTTTTTTTAATTTGAATTTGTGTACATAATATTTATCAAAAAGTACAGGATATATTTTAATGTCATCTTGGTTTTGCTTCATAGTCTTAATAATAGTAGGTGACATGAAATATAGTCTCTCTTCCTCCTCTTGTTGAGTAATATGTAATGTACTTGTATAAGGTGCTTGTGCCACATATAAAAAGTGTTGATATCCTTCTGAGTAAAGGTCAATGACTCTATCCATTAAAACAGGTGGTTCCTGATACATACTTCGGAGTCGATAGTTATCAAAAAATGTCGTCAAAGGTTGAATTTTTACTCTGCCATTTTCTAACCTTTGAATACTTATTACTTCCCCAAATAAATTGGCAATTCTATCTTTACGGTTTTGACTACCTGTTCTGGAGTCGCTCAGTTTACTAGAAACAATAATAATTGCCAGTTTATCTAATAAAGTAGAGTCAGAATTATGATTGAAGCTAAACTTTTTAGGCAATACAGAATATAGAGAATTTAAACCATTTCTAACATAACTGTTACTTACCCGAAAACCTTGAGAGTTACACCGATATTTTTTACTAAAAATAAAAGCTAATGTTTTGGCAATATTAGCCAGAAACTTTTCAGCAGGAAAAGGATTTTCATGGGTTCCCTCATGGAGTCGCACCATCGGAATAAATAATTCTTTTTCTGCTCCAGAATATTGCTCTAATAAAATATGTAAGCAAAGATAAGATAACAGTATCCAAGTAAAACGATAGATAAATGCTTGAGTCGAATTTAATTGATTTTTATCTGGATTTAAACGTTGATTATTGTAACTAAACAGAATAAATTTATATCCTTTCTGCACAAAATTTTCGTGATAAATTCGCCGACAAGTATCTGTATCAGGTATCCACATTACAGGTAATGCTTTAATTCCTTCTACATCATATTCCCACTGAAAATGTTGGCGATCGCTTCCTTGAAAATAACGCACATCTTCTATCTTGATACTCGCGCGTAGCTGACATACTGCTCGATTATTTGTTGCTTCCTCAACCAGAAAAATATACCTTAGACATTTCTTATAATTTTCTCTTAAATCATCGTGAAAAAAATTACCTTGAAACAGACTATCAGTATCAGTTTTGAGGATTCGTTTATTAATACAAATTTCCCGACTTTCTATACAGTTCGGTAATTTCTTCCCTCTATCTAAAAAGTTTCTGATTAAACCCCTTAAGCTGTCAATTTTTTGCTTCACTCCATATCTCTTAAATCCTTTTACTAACAACTGAAAAATCTTATCTTTTTCATCATTATTATTTCCTTTCAATACAGGCAAAAAATTCTCATCGAATTTAGGTATAGGATTATAAATTAACTCATCATCAGAATGATAATTCTCTCCATTTGGATTTGGGCAAGAAAATACAAAATAGTATAAAAAAGCTCGCGTTAAAATTTTTCTTGCCCAAGTTTTCTTTTTCTCTGGATTAGCCTTTAACGCCTCATTTTCCTCCTGATTATTCTGGGTAATTATCTCCAAATTGTAATCAAAAACTTCTTTTCCACCCCTAGCTTGCACTTTGCCATCTAACTTCATTTTCAAACCCAAAACAAATTGAGTTTTTCCTGTTTCTCTATTTGTAGTTTCTCCCAAATTACCATCAATAATTGGAATGATTGGCAGTGCGTCAAAAACTTCAGCACGAGCAAAAATATCTCGGTAATTAAATTTTTCTCCAGCATAAGAAACATCATAATATCCATCAGCTTTAGACTCATCATTAATATATTCCTCAATCAAATTCAAACGCCGAATTAAAACTCTCAGATAAATAACTCCTTTATCATTAGTCTCAATATTCGCTAATAAATGTTCTAAATATATAATTTTTGCTTCCTTTTTCAACTTCCCTAATGTTTCCTCATCTACCAGTCTTTGCAATTTATTAAAATCTGAGTTTCTATCCTCAACTTGTCTTTCTAAAAAAGGATAAATATCTTCAATATCTTCTGGGTCTTCCGAATCAAAATTATCTTGAATATTCCGTTTAATTCCTTCCTTTAGCTGAGACTGAAACGCCGTAATATTTCCCACTGTAATTGTCAGTTTATGGAATTTTAGTAAAGAACTACTACCAGGAATTTGAGAATCTAAAATTAACTCTTGTTTTTGCAAATCTGTATATTTTTCATCAAAAGGATAAGATAAACCAAGTTTACTAGCACGCCCTTGAAAATCTGTTAAATTAACAATTAAACTATCGACAAAACTAGCAATATCTCCTATTCCTTCAGTAGATTCTAAATTAGTTATCAAATAGTCTTTTATTTCTCGTATTTGAGTCAGAAATTTTTCTCGGTTTGCAAAATTTACACTAGCAACACGAACCCCCTTTGTAGTGCTTAAAGGATTTTGAATATTAGTAGTAGCAATAGATGCGGCTATCTCATCAATATTAATAAGTAAACGTCGGCGTTGGTGGAGCCTAGCGGTAGCTACATCGCTCGATATTTTAAACAGATTATGTTCCGACAATTTATGCAAAATCTGTTTTAACAAACTATTATAGTTTACAGGAACTAAATTATCACCATCTCTAATAATATTCCCCATATTTTATCACCCTTTGGTCAATTGTATTTCTTAATTATATAGGGTAATTAACTACGATTATCACATCATCAAAAAATTTGTCTTTTTACTGAAAAATAAATCTATTTTGATTAAACTTTTTACTGAATTTATGAAATTATACCCTTGATATTTTGGCATTGCTGAATTAGGATATAATTTTCGTGCTTAGGAAATAGAAAGTAGGGAATAGGAAATATCCGCAATAAGGAATAGTTCTAATTAATAGTTAAGCAACAAGTAGTAAAAGGGCGTGAATATTTAGAATTCATATCTTGTACTATGCAACAAAGTCTTATGGGTGAAGGTCATTTCAGTTATCAGTTATCATTACCTCTGCAATAAGGAGGCTTGAAATACGGAATTCTTTTTTTTATCCCCTTAAAAGGTGAGGCTTTAGACCACGATTTTTCGGTAAGATTCAGGATTTAATAATGAGGAAAATTATAGAGGATATAGGATGAAAAATTGTACCTGGATTTTTCCCTTCTTAATCTGCTCAAAATGCTAAATTTTTAAGATTGAGAGACGGAAAAAAGTGGCACTTTTTTCGCTCCAAAAATTCTTAGTCAGTATTATGTAAATGCTTTTAGAATTAATCAGTAAGCCCTAATTATAGCAGTTTTCATTAACATAGAATACAGAGATTTTGGCTTAAAGGCAGAAGGTACTTATGCTGAGGGCAGAAGGTTTGTAGTCTACCTTTGTGAAAAGCGCTATAATTATTTTGAACATAAGTCTCTCTATTTATCGTATATATTTTTTTTAAAATATCAATTGTAAAAAAGAATAGTACAAAAACGTGCATTTCGATCGGAGATACTAAAAAAGAGCTGCTCAAATTGATTTTCAACAGCTATCTCGATCATTTTTCCCTTGTTTTTCAATATTTACTCCTTCTTCCTTCTTTCTTCTTCCCTATCCCCTAGGGACGTTGCATCCAACGTCCCTACCATTTCTCACAAACATTTATCATGCTTGATATAACTTGGCATAAAAAATCGGGCAGATTTAGAAATATAAAATTCTCCAATCTGCCTCAATAAATTTATGATTAAAAAGTTACCTCAGACATCTAACCTCTTAACTGAACAGGCATAATTAAATAAGTCATTTTCAATCCTCCTAAAGGATTCAAAACCACTGGAGTTGTAGCAGTATTTAACTGAATAGAAATTTCTGAAGCTGAGGGAATAGCCTTTAATCCCTCAATCAAATACTTAACATTAAAAGCAATTTCTTCCGGTTCATCAGCAGAAATTTGTGCTGCCATAGACTCTCGACCACTTCCCACATCTTGAGCATCTACGGATAAAGAAATTTCCTGATTAACACTATCAATAGAACACTTCAAAATATTATTCTTTTGGTCAGCTAAAACAGCAATTCTTTCCACAGCTCCTAAAAATTGCTTTCTATCTACATTAATTTGATTAGTAAACTTATTAGGCAATAATTGTTGGTAAGCTGGATATTGACCCTCTAATTTTCTACTTGTTAAACGCTGCTCTCCCAACTCAAAAATTACCTGACCTTCGTCAAATCTTAAAGTAACAGAAGAACCAGACTTACCCATCCCAATCATCCGTTCAACTTCCCTTAAAGCTTTTGCCGGAATTGTTGCTTCAAACTCTGCAATTTCTTGTACGGGCGATTCGCGAATCGCCCCTACCTCTGTTTCTTCCTCACCCTCTGGTGCTACACTTTCAGTCTCTACTATCGCCAACCTATGGCCATCTGTGGCAGCAAATACTAAACCATCTGGTTGTACTTTTAAATGTACTCCCGTTAATACTTGTTTCGTTTCATCAGGACTTGTGGCAAATAGAGTTCCTTTCAAACCATTAATTAAAGCTTCGGGAGGTAAATTTACAACCTCCCCATCTTCCACATTTGGTAATTCTGGATATTCCTCCCCTCCCATACCTCTGACTTGATAACGACCAGATGTAGAAGTAAGAGTAGCGATCGCTTCCCCTTCATCATCATCAATCGTAATGTTACCGTCCGGTAGTCTGGAAACAATATCGTTAAATAATTTGGCAGGTAAAGTAAAAGTTCCACCAGTTTCTACAACTGCTGAAAAACTGGAACGAATTCCTAAACCTAAGTCAAAACCTGTTAACTCTAGGCGTTGATTCTCTACATCTGCAGTTAATAAAACATTTGCTAATACTGGGTGATTAGGTCGAGAGGGAACTGCACGACTAACTAGAGAAAGGTTACTACTTAAGTCACTTTGAGTACAAGTTAATTTCATTGGAGTTTAGTTATTTAACAAGGAACAGGAGGTTTTTTGAACAAAACTCACCTCGAACTGAAATCCTAGCATTCTTAACTTGAGTAATCTAGACCTCTGACATGAGACGAAAAATATCAGTAATAAAATCTCAAGTTAATATCTGTGGAAAATGTGGAAAACTCCAAAAAATCTTTACTGGATCAATGATTTTACAAATAAATAGCCTGTGGAAAACCTGTGGAAAAATCTATTTTTGGGTCAAGAGAAAATTTGAGATTTTTGATAGCTTCAATTTTTGAGATACTCCAACCCGATAAAATATCCTCATCTTTCCAGTATTTATACTTCAGGTATCAGACCCAGACCTAATAGCAGTTTTCATTAATATAGAACAGAGAGATTTTGCCTTAAAGGCACTTATGCTGAGGGTACAGAGAGAGCAGAAGTTTTGTAGTCAACATTTTGGAAAACCGCTATAAGATTCAGATTGGGACTTTTGCTATTTGATTTGAAATGTTTGAGACCAATTAGATTGTAGATTTGATATTTTTCCACAAGTTTTCCACAGGCAAAACAGTTTTTGCAAATCAAAACTCAAAAGTCATAATTATATATTTTCATCCAATCTGAATTGTGAAATATTGTAGGCTTTTAGGCAATAGCTCCAGAAGGCAACAGACAATAGAGAAAAAGGAAAAAAACTGTATTTTATGTATAAGATAACCACTATATTCTAGACTTTTAGGGAATAGTCAAATTCTCACATCTGATTTCTGATTGGATAGTCTTAAAGATGTAAGGATTTGGGTTGGTAAATCCCTTCAATTGTCATAAGGTAGACGAGCAAAATCCTTACTTGTTTACCACTATCCCTGATTGCTATATAAGTTTTTTTGTTTAGATTAAGATACAATATTTGAGGTTTCATGGAATCCTTAACTGAATAGAGTTATGTCAATAAGGAGAAACTTTTGTTCTCTAGTTCTTTAATATTCTCCTTATTGTTTCTACTGACTAATCACGACTAGAAAAATTAATCCGATCGCTCAACTGTCGAATGGTTTGAGCTAAATTCAAGTCACTACTTTGTAGCTGACTAATTTTTTCACAACTATACAAAACAGTGGTGTGGTCTTTTCCTCCAAAAAACTCTCCAATTTTTGGCAAACTCAAATCTGTATGTTGTCGCATCAAATACATACCAACCTGTCTTGCCAAAGTAATTTCTCGCTTTCTAGAACTACCTTTTAAATCCTCTATAGATACATTAAAATTTTCCGAAACAACCTTAATCACTGCCTCTGGTGATGCCTCCAATTTTTCCGTTTGTGGATTTAAAATAGGTGCAATATTCTCCACAGTCATTGGCAAACCAGAAATAGAAATATAAGTAACAACCCTAGTCAAAGCACCCTCCAACTCCCGAATATTTTTAGGATATCTAGTAGCAATATACTCAATTACATCCCTAGGCAAAAGCATATTTTCATACTCAGATTTTTTCAGTAAAATTGCCATCCTAGTTTCCAGATCGGGAGCTTGAATATCTGCAATTAATCCCATAGAAAACCGAGAGCAAAGACGCTCTTGTAAACTAGGAATTTGATTTGGAGGTCTATCAGAAGCTAATACTATTTGTTTGCCAGCTTCATGCAAAGTATTAAAAGTATGAAAAAATTCCTCCTGAGTATATTCTTTACCTTCAATAAATTGAATATCATCTACCAACAAAACATCTGCAGCTCGATAATGTTCCCTAAAACCTTGGAGACTATCTTTACGAATAGCAGCAATCAAATCATTAGTAAATTTTTCTGTAGAAACATAAAATATTTGAGAATCAGGAAAAATCTCTAAGCGATAATGACCAATAGCTTGCATTAAATGAGTTTTACCTAAACCGACTCCACCACATAAAAATAAAGGATTAAACTCTCGCCCTGGAGACTCTGCGACTGCTAAAGAAGCTGCGTGAGCCATACGGTTATTCGGACCTACCACAAACCGAGAAAACATATATTTTGGATTAAGATTTGCTGGTTTAGGCTTTTGAATAGATAAACTTTCTAGAATATCAGCAGCCTTATGCTCAGGCCATATTAGTCCCAAATCTTCTTTTCCATCATCTTCACCTACAGAAGAAGTAGTTAAGTAAATTTCTACTGGGTAACCTAGAATATTATGTACAACATCAGCAATGGTTTTTATATAGTATTTCTGTAACCAATTCCGAGCAAAAGGGTTAGGGGTGCGAATTACTAAACAATTATTTTCTAATTGTTCAGCATTAGCTGTTTTAATCCAAGTTTCAAAAGTCGGTCTGCTTAACTGTAATTGCAGCCTTTCTAAAACTTGGTTCCACAAATTATCAAGAGAACTTTCCACTGCTAACCTCTTTTTTTATGTTGGTACAAATAAAAGCAAATTTAATTTATAAATTATTCAATAAAAATTTGTTGCTAAGAACCACTAAACAAGTTACATTTTTTCTCAAAATACTACTTAAAACATCAAGTTAAATTTTGTACAGAGGTTTTCTAAAAATTTAGTCAACAATATAATTTATATTGCCTTATACCATTTTCAAAAAAGAATGTTATGAATAATAAGGACAATCGTGCATACCTTACAAGATATATCCTTTTGACTAATAAGATAAATTATGAAGGAATAAATGATATCAAAGCTATTGATTCTGACTCCTGAGTTCTGAATTCTGACTCTTAAACAATCCCCTAGCTATTTGTAGCAAACATTTATCAAATTGGTATGATAAAGTAATTATATTTTAGTTTGACAAATATAGTTTTTTATGATATGGAATTAGTACTAAACAGAAGTAAAGTAAAATTAGTTAAAAAGCTGCTTTATGTAAGCAGTAAAAGGTTAATATTAACATTTAACTAGCTATCAGCTAAAATTCCGAGTAATTTTTGTTTCTCCAGTGGGACAGCATGGGGAATTAAAAACAAACCTCAGGATACGGAACCAATATGTTGACTCCCTGAGAAGCCTAAATCTCACTCTTAGGTCATTGTGGGAAATGCAACCTAACTCATATAACCAATCTATATAAATGGCACAAACTTTATTATTTAATGCTCTCCGTGCAGCCATTGATGAAGAAATGGCTCAAGACCCGACTGTATATGTTCTTGGTGAAGATGTGGGTCACTATGGAGGGTCCTACAAAGTTACCAAAGACCTTTATCAAAAATATGGGGAACTACGTGTCCTTGATACTCCCATTGCAGAAAATAGCTTTACAGGAATGGCCATAGGTTCAGCTCTGACTGGATTACGGCCTATAATAGAAGGCATGAATATGGGATTTTTATTATTGGCCTTCAACCAAATTGCCAATAATGCTGGAATGTTACGCTATACCTCTGGTGGCAATTTCAAAATCCCATTAGTGATTCGTGGTCCTGGTGGTGTGGGTCGCCAGTTGGGTGCAGAGCATTCTCAAAGATTAGAAGCCTATTTTCAAGCTGTTCCTGGTCTGAAAATAGTAGCTTGTTCAACTCCATACAATGCCAAAGGTTTACTTAAGGCAGCTATCCGTGATGAAAATCCGGTCTTATTTTTTGAGCATGTTCTTCTCTATAACCTCAAAGAAGACTTACCAGAAGAAGAGTATTTGTTACCTCTAGATAAAGCAGAAGTGGTACGGAGTGGAAAAGATGTTACTATCTTGACCTACTCGCGAATGCGTCATCACGTTACCCAAGCAGTAAAAACTTTAGAAAAACAGGGTTATGACCCAGAGGTTATAGATCTAATATCCCTCAAACCCCTGGATTTTGAAACCATTGGTACTTCCATTAGGAAAACTCACAGAGTGATTATTGTTGAAGAGTGCATGAAAACAGGTGGCATTGCTGCTGAGTTAATTGCCTCAATTAATGAAAGATTATTTGATGAATTAGATGCACCTGTTCTGCGATTGTCTTCTCAAGATATTCCCACACCTTATAATGGTACACTTGAAAGATTAACAATTGTACAACCAGAACAAATTGTTGAAGCAGTACAAAAAATGGTGGCAATGAAAGTTTAACTCCAAGGAAGAAGGAAGGTAAGCATTCAGCCGTCAGCTACCAGCTATGATTTATTAACTCATTATCGTGGAAGGATGGATTAGTCTCCAAAGGGAATTAAAAGTTATGAAGAAAAAGGTTATCAGCTAACTTTAGCAGTTGCTTGATTCTTTCAAAATCTGTTTGCGTAGCATTCCGCACGAAAGGCTAAATGCTAATAGCTGAATGCTTATGAAGGAAGAGGAAAAAAAGGAAACTTTTTTGATTGAAATCAACTCTTATTTCCTATTTTCTCCTTCTTACTTCCTTATGATAAAATTCCCAACTGAATGCTTCCAAGTTCATTCCTATTTCTTCCTTATTAATTCCTCGAATAAGTTGTAAAGTATTTTGGGTATATACTTTGTTTAAGGGGTATCTGTATCTATTATATAGATATAGTAATCAGGAATGATTTATGATATGTTTAAGAACATTTAAGTATATTTAAGAACATTTAAGATAAATTCAAATCCTTTTATGTTCTAATTTATGTACGTCGCCAATCCGACGGCTACCCTAGGTAACTTCTAATTACTATAAAATCTTACAAATGAAATATGATTGCTATATAGCAATTAGCTATCATGCTCCATTTTTTATTTTCCTATTTATTATTGCACTGCTTTGTAGATTGCTTAATTTGTACAATTATAATTAGGGTTTGCTGAAAAAGTCTTAGGAGGCAGGGTCAGGAGTTAGGAGTTAGGAATTAGGAAGAATTACAGAGGAAGTAGAAAAAATAATTGTTCCTTGATTTTTCCGATCTTGTCTGCTCAAAATGCTGATATTTTTAACTAGAGTAAGCTAAAAGCTGGCACTTTTTAAACATAAAAAAAGCTAAATCATTTGCCGATAAAGGGTTTTATAGTTAATCAGCAAGCCCTAATTTAAAAAAAACTAGAATTAAGAACTATTTCAAGTAAAAATAAGATTCAGGAAATATGTATTTGCTGCTAATACAAATATGACAAGAGAAATAGTTAGACATCTTGAATTTATAAACATTCTCTCAGGCAATAATATTTACTTTATAAAATAAATTCTATCAAAAAAAATCAAAAAAAATTAAATTGCCAACAAACAAAAGCAAAATATTAATCATCTATAAATAATCCTCTAAATGCTTCTTTCAGATATTTAAATTATGCGTAGACAAAATTCTTATATAGCCTTAATCTTAGTTCTAGTTATCGCATCAATTACAGTATTAAGTCAAATTCCGATTCGTTTAGGATTAGATCTCAGAGGTGGGTCACAACTCACAATTCAACTACAAACTTCAGAGGAAATTCCCACCATTGACGAACGTGTAATGGAAGGAGTCCTAAAAATAGTAGAAAATAGGGTTAATGCTCTAGGTGTATCAGAATCAGTAGTCCAATCCTTAGGACAAGACCAAATTTTAGTCCAACTACCAGGAGTAAATGACCCTGAACAAGCAGAACGGGTTTTAGGGGGGACAGCTCAACTCGACTTTCGAGAACAATTACAAGGCACCGAACAACAGTTAGGAATTGAATATCAAGTACAAAGACAACTATTAGTAGAGCAAGAATTACTCAAAAATAGTGAAGACCAAGAAGCTATAGAAAAAAATTTAGAATCTCTGACAAAAACAAATCAAGCGATCGCCCAATTATTCAAAGAACCAACTATTAAAGGTCAAGACCTGAGAGATGCTTTAGCAGAACCAGAAGCTCCTGGATCTAATAATTGGAATGTGGCTTTGCGCTTCACCTCTGAAGGAGGGCAGAAGTTTGCTGAACTGACCAAAAATTTAGCAGGAACTGGACGTAGTATTGGTATTTTCCTAGATGATAAATTATTAAGCGCTCCTACAGTTAGTGTTGAATTTGCAGAGACAGGTATTACTGGTGGTAATGCCGTTATTCAAGGTAGATTTACTGCTCAACAAGCAAATGACCTAGCTGTACAACTACGGGGTGGCGCTCTACCTGTGTCTGTAGAAATAGTTGAAAATCGAACTGTTGGGGCAACTTTGGGTAGGGATAGTATTCAGCGTAGTGTCTATGCTGGAATTGGTGGCTTAATTTTAGTGTTAATATTTATGGTCTGGTACTATAGATTGCCTGGGATAATTGCTGACGTAGCTCTAATTATTTATGCCCTATTTACCATTGCTAGTTTTTCCATCTTGGGAGTTACTTTAACATTGCCAGGAATTGCTGGTTTTATCCTAAGTATTGGTATGGCAGTAGACGCCAATGTTTTGATTTTTGAACGGACAAGGGAAGAGTTACGAGCTGGTAAAACTTTATATCGTTCTGTAGAATCTGGCTTTTATCGAGCTTTTTCTAGTATTTTAGATGGTAATGTCACAACTTTGATTGCTTGTGTAGCACTATTCTGGTTAGGAACTGGTTTGGTAAAAGGTTTTGCTCTGACTTTGGGAATTGGTGTAGCAATTAGTATGTTTACTGCTCTTACTTGTAGTCGAACTTTAATGTTTTGGACAATTGGATTTTCCCAATTCCGCAAACCAGAATTATTCTGTCCAGAATTGAAATAATCTCAAAAACCTCATAGCCTACATTCCGCATTGCAAAACTTATTATAAAAGGCAAAGATTCAGGAGAAAATGAAGTTTACCAATTAATTGGAGTTAATAATTAACTAGGGTTGGCGGAAAAAGTATGCATGGGTTTGGGTAGAACTAAGAACTCAGAACTCAGGAGTTAGAGAAATTATAGAGGAGGTAGTCGGATATATTTGTCAGAGTGATTTTTCTATCCTTGTCTGCCCAAAATGCTAACTTTTTCAGCTTTTTGAACTGAAAGGCTGACACTTTTTTCGACCAAAAAAGGCACTTGCCTTTATCTGTACAATGCTTTGATAGTTAATCAGCCAGCCCTAACTATTTATACTTACTATTTTCCTGATTATTTGAGTATTAGAAAGTTAAAGAAAAGCGATTGACTGATTTTATACTACCTTTTATAATCTGAAAAATTAATGTCTAGAATGTCAGTTGTAGGACTCATAAGAAAACTTCTTGAGTATAATTTTTCTTGATTTAGCTATTCCCTACTCTCATGTTCCTTTCTTGAAACAAGAAAGAATTATTATTCCCTATTGAAATAGTAGTCAGTAGTTAGCTATCCTGATTATTTGAGTATTAGAAAGTTAAAGAAAAGCGATTGACTGATTTTATACTACTTTGATAATCTGAAAAATTAATGTTCAGAATGTCAGTTATAGGAGTCATCAGAAAACTTCTTGAGTATAATTTTTTTTGATTTAGCTATTCCCTACTCTCATGTTCCTTTCTTGAAACAAGAAAGAATTATTATTCCCTATTGAAATAGGGAGTTGGTGATGCGTGGCTATGATTATGTATTAATTTTCCATTAATGCTAATTGCCTAACTATTAACATTGAGCATTTTATATTTGGCAAAATTTAGGTTTCATAGCTTGATT
>JAAUYL010072988.1_pt1 | contig 13160 bp, 8 predicted proteins | sample 7278011 | NCBI WGS metagenome assembly JAAUYL01 (sample SAMN14350225, study PRJNA611818) | marine sediment metagenome | isolation source: surface marine sediment (1.8m) | place: French Polynesia: Moorea | collected 2018-08 | reverse complement strand
TCTCTTGTCCGAGCACTAAATAAATGGGAACCTATTTTTTGCACTCTGCCAATATTTTCAGTTGGAGGAAAAATCGTTGCTGTCGGACTAACGAGTACGACCACCATATTATTATTAGAAAGAATGCCAGCCATATTGCTCAATTTCGGGGGAACAACCGAGCAGCAAAATGGCTAAAAATCACACGATTCTCATGCACTTTACAAATTGCCTGTTGTAAACTTTGTGGCAGCATCCACACCATCCCACTTTTTGCACATTTTCAAAGGGTGAACCCACTCAGAATCTCAAAAATCGCTTCCTCATTGCGCGTTCGTTTCATGCAATCAAAGCCGAAAAAGATGCCATTTCATGCCGAACAAAGAAAGACAAAGTATATTCGCATTGGTGCATTTGCGGACGGGAGTTGCATTTTCTGTTGCGACTTAGTGACATTTGACACTGAATGAGGAAAAAAATAAATTGTTGCTCATTGCATTGTTCTTCAGAGGTTAGGACCGTTAAATCATGCTGATTCCCTGCTCAATTTAGCCCTTATTATGCACCTTGTTGTCCGTGACCCCTATTTCCATGGACCTTGTATCCATGGGGGTAAACTGTCAATAATAAGTGACGCCGCGCCGCTCCATATTTTTTTCGCATTCTCCAGCCTCAAAATCATATTGGGTTTCTCTCATTACAGAGACACATTTTCCGCGTCGAACATATAGTTGAGCCGAGTGAATTATGTACTCGGCATTTGTGGCAGGCGTATCAGTTACGCTTATTTCCAGCTAAAGATGTGTTTGCTAAGGAAATGTATTTAATGCCGTCTTCGATTTGACATTCCAGGTATGCACCAAACGACCATTCATTACTAAAGACGAATCATATTAAGAAGTTCAAGAAACAGCAGTGAAGTGAAAACAACTCTAACGCCAGACGACGGGCTTGACAGAAAAAGCCTGCCATATTCCAGCATGTCTTCATACAAAAATATTTCCAGAAACGGAAAATCCTTGATCTCTGAAATATCCACTCGTCTCCATTTATGACTTTTTACAAGCAGTTAGGTTGCATCATCTTAACGATGCAAGTAAAATTGATTTCAAGTCAACGCCTCAGAGTTAAAATCAAGTGCAGTTAAGCAACATTTTGGGATCGGCCGGCTTGAGCCCTTTATATCAAGACTAGCTTAGCGTACTTACTTTAGACATTTTGCACGATTCTGTCGGTACGGTCATACCATAAATGCTGTGCATTTTTCTAATGTTGTCGCTAAAACCAGACATTTGCTATCAATTTTTGGGTATCTCTTACAAATTATGCTTGGGGAGAAAACGCTTTTAACCCACTTTCTCGTTATCTTTCGAACTCGTTGTGTTTATTGGAATGCACTTCTTGCCTTCTGGTCTGGTGTGGGTTTGATGAGGGGATAGCCAAAATTCTGGTTCTTGATTTAAGAATGAGGAACAGAGCAGACGTTGGTTGCAAAATAAATACGTTACTTCATAGAAGAGATAGCTTCAGAAAACGTTGCATTTTAAAGATATTTGTTAGTGGTTTCGGTAAAACGGGTTGTTAATTTGTTATGCGAATCTGTCTTGAAAGAGGCTCAGCACTGCATTGTTTATTTACTTTGTGAAGTCATAATGCACTTATTTTTATTAAGTCTTTTAGTGTTAAAACTTAAAATATCCACCACCACCTCGAGGGCTCAACAAAGTTTTAATAGCATTTACATAAAGCCCGGAAGTGCTTTTGAAAGTGGTTGCACAAAAAAGTTAGACACAATGCGTTCGCTTTAAAAATTCACACAGATTTGATTGATGCAGCAGGTTTTTTTCGCAAAGAGGTTAGAGGGGTGAACCACTTTTTATATTTAATGCAGATTTAGGGAAGTTTCAGACAAAAAAAGGGTCTCTGTGAATAAATCACAATTTCAGTCATTAGAGGCATCCTCTTTTAATTTATCAAAAGTCCACTTGTTTATCTTTTTCTTCGTTTTTAATTGGATGGAAACTTTGTTTACGTTTTCTGCGGTACTGCTCTTTCTGGCTTGATTTGGCACAATGCTCTTCTTGGTGAAAGTGTTACGAAAATAAGCCTTAAAATTGTTCTCACCTCGCCTGGTGTCGAGAAAAGGTTAGCTTGGATTTCTATCTACAGTCACCTCAGTCTGGTTTGTCAAAATAGCAGCTGTACCATTAGAATGGCGGAAATAATTTGGATGCACTGCTATAGAACACCACTCCCATTATCTTATTCAGAGAACTTGAGAAGCTACTCCTCTTGCAATGGCACAGACACCTACAGGTTGGTACTTAGAAAGTGAAAAAAGTGAATCTGGTTTGCCATCGTCACTCTATTATAATCTAAAACGAGAGTGAGGCGTCGAGTCGTGAAGATTCATTCTATTCTTTTTTTTTTGGAAGCTGCTGCCTCTCCTGCTAGGCCTTTGTTTTAGAAAAGATACACTCATGACACTGTGCCTAATTATAAAAAAGTTTTTGACGCTAAATGCAAAAAATCAAACAACGTTTCTGCAATCTCTATTAACCGGAAATTAGTCTGTCGCATTTCCAAGAATAGAAGCCCTAGATGGCAACCTTACAAACAACAAACCAGTCGTGTAATGTAGGTCAGCAAAGTTCACTAGCCTGCTGCAGTGAGTATTTAGTGAAACAAGAATTTTTTTCAAGCTAAAACAAAAATACTTAGCACTAGAGTATCAACCTGCCTACTCAGTTAAATGGAAAAGTGCGCATAAAGTTTCTCCTGCTCTAATTAGATGAAAGTCCCATTAGACCTTATTAACGCGTCCCTTTGTTTGCCTGGCGTACAAAAAGCCAAAGCAAGGAAAATATACAACAGTCAGTAACAGTAGTGCTTAAATTACTGCTCCTACACATAGAAACCATCTAGTATTTATGTATCTTTGGTCTATCTTTGCCTTGCAGTGGGAATAAGTCATTAAAATCGGGAAGAAACCTATTTTTCACCACCGGCTCGGCACGGCTCGCCCAAAATTCTCCATTTTCACAAATTGCCAGCTTCCCAACAAAAATCATCAAGTTCTTTTCTTTTTCAAATTATAGGCAGCGTCATTTATCAAGTGAAATCCCCGCCAAAAATAGACACCTACGAGTATAGGAGCACAACAAAGCAACAAAATCAAAGGCAGAGGATTTAAATTGTAAACAAAGAAGCCTAATTTAAAGTGGCTCGTTTGAGCGGAATGAGGTCATTGCTTGACCCTTTTTATGATCATGCATCAAATTCAAATATCTGCATACACAAAGACAGAAACAGTTGGAGGAATTCATAGAACTCTACGACCTTCAACTTTTCGGGTCAGCCTCAGCCTCAGCCACCACCACCACAGCTCTCCAGAGCAAAGTTCAGTTTTTGAGGCTTGCTCAGCATCAAAGACAACAGAGAATCTGCATCCGTCTGTAAAAGGCTTGACGATGAAACTCCATGTCGGCTATTCTATGGGTATTTGGGAATCTATGCATGCTTCCACACGCCAGCAGGGAATTTTCAAAGGCGATCGTTCTTTTGATCTCCTCTCTCCGAAATTCAAAAGGGGCAAAAGGATGAGGGTGCCCTTGAGAATTTTTATCAGAATTCCACTTTGCAGAAGAAACAAAAATATTTATTGGTGGAAAAAATGGTCTAACGGTTTCTTTTGGACACAGGAAGTAGTTGTGGTGGCTTGAGAAGTGTAGTCTCGCACTTGCGAAAGTGTGATTTGATTTTCCATTTTACAATATTTTCCGATTTCGTGGGAATGTTTTACTACTGCAAACAACTGTATTTTATGCCCCCGTTGTTTTTGTTTTGTTTGCTCCGACTCCCGTTCGTTCGAAAATGAATCTTCTTGCGCTGCAAATTGAAGCAAAAAGTATGACATACTGCCTAGTGGGTACAGGGTGTTCCAATACGACTATTTCTTTTTTAGATTTTAGAATTCTTCTGAAGCACCCTGTACCTCTCAAAAGGGCATCGGAGCAAAAAAACTGGACGGGTTAGTTTTCCGACATTGATTGGGTAATTGACCCAAGCCGGAGCGGGAAGGAAATCTCGCATAAAATGAAACTTCTAACTCCTTCGTCTCTATTTTAAAGAGCTGTCCGTCGGTATCTTTGTTTACATTTTTCTAACGTTGTAACAAAACACAAAAAGACTGTAAAATTGGATTCTAATATTTGCTCAGAGAGTGTCAGATTTTGACTGGGCGCTGGAGAGCCGGAGAATTTTTGTCTTTGTGTAGGTTAGCTTTGAAATGTTCACTCAATAATTTTGTTCAAAGAAAATGAAGCCAAAGTGGATGGACGTAGAAGCTCTGGCAGTAGTCGTTGTCCGGCTTAATGAACTTATTGTCAGAAACATGTCAACTTCGTCACGTGGCTGTCGGACAAACCTAAAAGCGAAACCGTAAAATGAGCCCAAATCTCAGCACCTGCCATCGCCGCCATTTTCCTCCAATTATTGCGCGTGTACGTAAGCTATAGCTTTCAAAATGTTGACTTTGGTCAGAGGAGGAAAAAATTTTGCTAGATTTTTTGTAACCTGTCCAGGGGGCCTCAGTCCAGACCATTGTGATTGATTGTTTAATAATATTTCACTAAAATCGGTCGACAGACGTTTTGTAAAAAATCGCGCACAAGTTTTCCCCCTTTCGTGAGAACGACTTCAATTCATGTTTTAAAACAAACTTCCGTCCCCCTGATTGTTACTTATGTATCTCAGGTTTTTTCCAATATTTATGAAATATTGATTTAGCAACTGCGAAATAAACGGCTCGCTTCAAAGCAAAGCGTTATCGAACTTGATTTTATGGGAGAGACCTCCCAAGCTGAATTAAATTGATGAATTTTTGATTTTTCAAAAACTTTTAAATTCCCCGAGAGCAATAAAGAAGTGTTGCAGGTCACTTCTTAGGTCACAAGAAAGTACTGAAAAACAGAAAAAATCATTCTACATTTTTTCTATCCAATCCAAATAGAGTATGTGTGGTTTAGGTTGGCTCTGAAGGGTTGCACTCTAATGGAATATTGCGGTGAGGATAGATGGTAAATAAATATTAAATGGATTTTGCATTGAAAGTTCTCATGTGCAAATTGAAACCAGAATTTTTCTCAGGGCCTTAAAGAGGTTTTTTTAATTAATCTTTTTTCCGAAAAATTGCGACTTGCAAATGTGGATTATAAAATCTACCTGTGTAGTATACCGACTAAGTAAATATTTGCCCAAGCACGGGTCTATAAAAACTTTGCAGAAAAATAGGAATGTTTTTGGGCGGGGTACTTTTATTTGCAAAAAGGTAAAATATTGCGTCTAGTCTAGGACGCAAACCCGAACGAGAAGGGGGCAAAACAGACCTGCTAAGAGTCCATTAACGGGCAAGAGGAAATCGCACTATGGAGCTAATGAAGCCCCCAGGTCTCGTAATAACACCCTAAATGAAAATCATCATCAACCCATTTATTTCGAAAGACCCTGTAAACACTTCACTTTGCCTAAAACATGGCATAAATTCAGCGATTTTCATGCGGGCTTTCGAGCAAAGCGATAAAATTGTTCTCGGTCTTGTTTGTGCCTTGGCTTGAATTTTGCATGGACTGGCAATAGCCTGGAGCTTTCATTAATTGTCCCGTTCGCTCTGGATATCTACCCCCTTTCCTTCCTACCAACCCTCCCTCTTTTAAAAATATTATATGTTGTCATATCAACAAATTGACTTTAATATTTTGTAAACAATCCTCCCCGCCTCCTCTCACGGTGACTAAGTACACCAGGTGGTGCAATAGCCTACGTGTGCACGGTAATTAATGGTGTCTGTGTTCACGCTAAGCAAGGGGAATTATTGAACATCGATAGTTTTCTCCGGTTTGGCCTTTCGGGTAAAATGAGTGAGCCATGTTTCTGCAAAATCTCGGGAAAAATCGTAAAATATCACGAAATATCAAAAATCTTCAAGACTTTAGTTTACAGAAATTTCAATAACATTTACTAATTTTCCGGAAACTTATGGGTGTCTGATAACTGTATTTTTTGCCACGCTTCACTTCAGGAAAAAGCCATAATCTTCGCAGGAGGAAAAAATGCGCCATAATCCTTTAAAAGTCACTAATTAGACCGCAGGCACTGCCAGCCTGAGACTTGTTTTTTTCCGTTAAAAGTTATATATTTCAAGAAATTGAGCTGTTTTCTGAGTCGAGCAATTATTTCTGTCCTTGTTTCAATCCACTTGCATCACCTAATTGGTACTAGGAAAACTTTTAAATATGAAGATGACTTTGATAAGTTACAGGGTGTCTGAAGAAGTTTGGTTAGTTTGTTGTGACTCCAGCAACTTGGCTTAACAGCCCCTAATGATTACAGCTCGTGAAAACCGTTTATGATAAATTGTCTGTTTTCTACGAACTCAATTTTCTTTTGCTTGTGAGAACGAGAGAAGCTTCGTTTCCTTGATTTCGAATAAATACAGGGGGCTCCGCAGACTTGTGCGTCTTTCAAATATTTGTACAAGGACGTCCAGTAGATTTGGCTCCGTTCCTCTGATGTTTTTGGAAGGTGTAGCTACAAAATATTTTGAAATATGAGAAAGTGGAATTTCTTATCATACAGAAAAAAGAGGTGAAGACTCTTGGTTTTTAGGAAAGAAAATTCCTCGAAATTTTTTGAAGAATTTTGCTCACGTAGAAAATTCAGTTTTGTTAACAAACAACATCATCTTCATACCCTTCTGAAATTCAATGTTTTCAGGGTTATCCTCAAATCTGAACAAAACAATGTATTTAGCGGATTATTTTGTATGATCTTAGAGAACTTTTTCTAGAAGATGAGTGACATTCTAAATTGTCCTTCTTCTTTAAAGTTATGCGGTGCTGAAGTTCTCCACGTGTCAACTGGAAGCAGTCATTTAAAAAGAGCTCATTTTTGCCCATATTTCAGTTTCAAGAGAGTCTGGCCTTTTTCTTATTCACAAAAGTTTTCAAGTGCAATTCAGTCAATATTCTTGTATTTTGCAATGTCAAGTTGCTTTTTCAAGATCTATTATTTCTATATTTTGACCCTTGAAAAGTGCCCCGGAAATGCCACTTTCTTTTTGAAAAGTATATCCGGTAAAAAAGATGCTATGCAATTTTAGTTATATAATGTGCAGCAGACAAGCGAGCAATTTTCATCTCTTTTTTTCCCTCTATTTTTTGCGCAATTTTCACTTGATTCTAATCTTTTGTGTCTCCGTCTAGCGTAAAGTGAAAATTCCCCTGCAATTTTGTAACAACATATTTGCTCTTCACAGTGACAACGAGAAGGACAAGTCTCCTATTTTTAAAGAGAAAAAAAATCAATTTCGCAAAAATGTACCAAGGGAAGGAGAGATCAATCAATTTCAAATTTGCCGCCATTTTTTTGCACTGGATCTCAGTTTTCAACCGTTCAATAAGGAGCTGGCTTCAGGGTCGCGTGACCTTTGTTTTTGCTTTTGTCACGAGATCACCCAAAAAAATGATTTCCCATTTTTTTGGAGCAGAATCTCTCACTTGCACGCAAGACTTTCAGCCCCAAAAAATATTGATTTAGGCCTAAGTTGGATTTTACTCAGACATTATGTCTCAACTTTTTTGTATAGCCCTGCGTGTTCCTTTACTTGAGCTTGAGGCTTTTTTCGTGAAGGCAATTGCAGATGACTGAATAATCATGCCTGTCTTAATTGTCCCGTCAAAAACCAACGAGCTGGGTTTTGACATTTTGTTTCATTACATTACACGACATATTTCATACAGGGGGAATGCAACTTTTTGTTCAATTTTTCTACCCGCGAGCTAGAGTCTGTCTCCATGGGAAAACTCAACCAAAAATCAGGAGCAAAAACCTAGAACAAAATCACTTGATTGAATCTTGTTTCCGCCTTCTTGCTAACTTGTTTTTTGTCCATTTCTCAAAATTACAGGTAAGCTCTTTAATGCCAGCAAAATACTTGCCTCCTCGGCTTTCGCGTTCCCCCTACCAGATTGCCAAATTCACCAGGGGGAAAAGCGAAAAAAGTCGACCCGAGACCGGATATTACTAGAATAAACTCCGATGGCAGCGACCGCTGTCGTTGCAGGATAAGGCTAAATAGACGGACTAGAGTTTGTCTTATAAGAGAGTAAAACGCTTAAAATATGTAGATTTGCTCTTTTGCATGTTACTCTTTGTAAAAGACAACTGCCAAGAAGTATCTATAGGTTGGTAATTCAGTCATAAAAGTCCATGGAAACCTTAATTAAAAGACTCGCTTTGGTTTTGGCTATGATGATTACGACATAAAAAGATATCTGTTCCGCCAGAAAAAGTGTGTATATTTTTTTGGGGAGGAGGAGGAAAATAAGATAGGAGCAAGCTAAATGACATTTTTGGCCATAAAAGTTCGCTGAAGGAAATTAGCGACTTTTTTCTGAAATGACCCCACGCTCTTTTTTTTGGGAAGGGGGTGTAAACTGCAAAATTGCTACAGCTATCTTTAAATAAGAAAGTTTCTGATTTTATGCTTTGGGCATTTGTAATCAATGCAAAATTTAATTTCGAGCAAATCCTTTTGTACTGCAGAGTGCATAAGTATCTACAATAGTTAAAGAACCCAGAACAGGGGCAGGCTATTTAGTAGATCGAGAGAGTTGTGGTAGAGAGTGAAATAGGGTGCGCAGGGGCTCATAAAACTGCTTTTATTACCAAGTAGTAAGGCTGTTTTTCATTCTGAAACCTATTCCAGCCTGGGTTTAACACTCTCGGAGGCTAGGTCAATTTCCCTTCTGTGTGCAAAATCGGTCCTAGCTTCAAAATCTGTATCCCGATCGAAACAGCAGCATTTTTATGCCATTTTTCCTATTTAGAAGCAGTTTTGCAAGTCTAACCGTTTCTCTCTATTTCAATTTTTGAGGGTGAGCTCTGCTTTGTAGAAAAAGTCGATAATAATGGCAAACGTACAAAACTTTTTGCACACACCGCCCAGTTAAGTGCAAAAGTATTGATTCAATTTCTGCCAGAGCAAATGTTGCCGTTGTGTGCTTTTTCCCTATAACAAAGCCACTTCAGAAATATATTACTCCTGCTGCTTTCCTTTTTTGCAACTTTATAGGTACAATTTTGCAGCTGGTCTTGGCTTGCTGAAATAAATTGGGTTGCATTGGTCACATATTTTTTTGTAATTCAGGTTTAACCTGGTCTTTATATTTCTTATTGAGACCGACCAGTAAATCTCCAAGCCAATTTTTGCTTTTTGAAAAGAAGAATCTGCCAAAATGTGCAAAACCAACTTTTTGGTCAGTGCACAATTTTCCAGTTTTCTCAGCTGTCATTTGAGCTCTCCCCCTTCATCCGTCTGTATTTGAAACGAACTGAAAAAAACTTCAGATTTTGACCATCGCCTAAGGAAACTTAGGCACAGGCAAAAGGCTTTAATATTTCAGGGAAAATATATTTTTAAAAAAATCATTTTACAATTTCTTGACGAAGCATGTTTTGTTTGCACTTGAAAAATAAAGGGAAATGCTCAAACATTTTCTCAGAATTACGTTTGTCAAAACTCCTGGTTAACTTGAAAGCCAAACAAGAAACCATTACAAAGCATTGTGACATGCAAAAAAGTGAACACAGTTTACGTCCAACGTGGAATTTCGAGTGGTCGTTGTAAAAAAGAATATTAGAGCTAATTTTGCCACTAAAAATAATTTAACATATTTTTCCGGAAATCACAGATTTTCTTACATTTTGTAAACCTTAGATTCTTGGAGACGATTTTGTTGCTGTATATTGTGACCACAAAGCGCCGGATTTAATGGACTTACGGTTTCACAACGTTTTTTTCGAAGATTGGCAGATGAAATGGAAAACAAGCCGTTTTATCAGAAAAGTGGGTCATTTAACATTTCCCACACGGTCTAGAGACACCCTAGTCTATGTTCTTGATTCAACACTTTGCTGGTTATCAGTCTTGTTAAGTAGGTCTAGTCTAGTCTGAATCGAATATTATCAAAGAAAAGCTTGAACTTCTACTGTCTACTGTGAATGCATGTTTTTTATCGTTGGGCTGCTAAAAAACTACTCACTCCTCTCTTTGATTATCCGCATGAAATTCCATTTTCTTAACCGGTTTCTCTGTTTTAGTTTTTATTGAAAGAAAATATTGATTCTTGATTGTAAATAAAAGTCCTACTTTTTTGTGGCTAGACCTCCCCTTGCTTAAACAGACCATTAGTCAACGAGAAAAGTGCTTCTCCTTTGTTTAAAAAAGGTGCTGCTGTTCTCTGTTACTTCATCGGATTTTCAGAAAGAGTACATACAATAACAATGAGTCTTCGGACTCGATTTGATGTCCGAGATTATTTATGACTCGATTCTGACCTCTGTGCATCAATCCCTCATATTATACTTTACTGTAGAGAACCCTAAATCAGCTTGTGTTCGAAATATGTTGTATTTTGGACAATTTCTGCAAAAACTACCAAAAGGATGAACGTAAGCCTTCATGCAGAGTTGAGCAGATAAGAAGATCATATCCCTTTTTTCTTCAGTTCAGTCTCGTAGCACTCTGTGACTGATATGCAGCTTAGCAATCCAGACGTAGAGCACTGTGACACAGTTATTCAAGGCAGCATGAAATACGGATGTCGATGGGAATGAATGTGCAACAATTTTGGCGGGAAAAAATGGAAAAATATCACTCATAGAAATGCAAACATTTTTATGCAACAGTCGGTCGCTCTTTCAATTCTATGAATGGCATGGACGTGGACTGCAAAATGTAGGTTAATGAGTGCTGACAACCCTAGATTTTTGCGCGCCAAAATTGAAATTATTTTGACCTTCCCAAATATGTGAGCGGCGTTTTCGCAGTAGATTCTCGTATCAGTGGCTGTGCCATTTTCAATTTGGAGGAGGGATATTTTCAGGGCTCAATTACCATGACCTAAAGTGGAAATTATTTCTCATTTTCGGGGGCTCCACAAGGTGAACTGAAAATGGCAATGGAATGGAGCAGTGATGATAAGCATTTTGAGAGCGATATTTAGCTTCCTTAAATATTTTTTCCTCCCTCGTCGAGCGAGCGAAAGTTTTGAGCTTGATAGCGCTAAATTCCTGCAAAAAGTCATACACGAATAAGATAAGTTGAACGTTAAGTTATGTGTCCTTGGAAATGAAATTGACAGCATCCCCGACCCCTAGTGAGGAAACAGGCATTTTTCAACCGAGCAACAAAAATTGTGAATTCTTTCAAATATTGCCAAAATTCATATTTATTGAATTTACATAGCTTGTGTTTGGCTGAGCTAGCAAGCAGACCTTGTATCGGCTGTGATATCCAGACTTCGCTACTCTCGCAAATTATGTGAAAATCTGTCACCTTGCCGAAATATGTCTAACGTTGTATGCACAACAAAAAATAAGGAAAAATGCAGATTACTTTTTTGTCTCGGATATAAGAAAATACCCCCGATTTTTCCCCGAAATTGTTTCTTCTTGTCAAAGAAAGGGGGAAGCAAGAAGAAATTCTTAAAAGGGGTGGCAAATTCCAAGGTTTTCTAATAAACTTCAGAAAGAAATTCCAGCTTTTCCAGCAATTTCCCGGATTTTGTTTTTTCATTGTTATATTTAGTCAAATGCGAAAAAAAAATACCAAGACCTACCCCTGATTTCTCCAATCCAATAAATCAAAAATTGTTTCCCTTACCAGCTCGGATATATCATCATTTCGAATTTGCAGTGTAAAGTGAAACCCTCTCTTTCTCTTTCAATGGCTTTAAAATGGCAGAATGGTAGATTAGAGACGTGCTACTTTAACCAATACCAAGTGTCTCAGAAAGTATAAACAGCTGCCATTTTCCACAAACTGTGAGGCACCCTGTAAAACGGACTCTCCGCGAGAGTAACATGATTTTTGCAGCCATGCGAGTTTTTGAGAGGCAGCCTGCCCCTTTGAGAATCAGATTTCCAAACACATTGACAGACGTCGTATCTATGGAGCTAGAGGAGAGAACCTGCACAAACGCTATAGACGGATCAAATTAAGTTTGCACAGTGTTGTTTTCATTTGAGACCATTTCAATTAAAAATCTCTAACCAAATCTATTCATTTTTTCAGGTAAGACAAGTCAGATTTAAAAGAAGACAAGAGCAACCAACATGATGGCTACTGGAATTTAGTATTAAGTGGAGTCCACACTAAATAGAGAGACGACGTTAAAGGGAGTAACATGGTGTACATCCCATGTGTTATGACGTCTTGGTTCATTGGCCAAGTAAAGGGAAAACGGAAAATGGGAGTCTTGCCAAGAGATTCGATTCGTGTATGACAAGAGACAAGTGAGGAGCCAGCCTTTTCTCACTCGAACGAAAGGCTGCCAACAAATCCAAGCAGAGAGAAAAATGTGACTGACGTTCGCGTACTTTTCAAATGATATTTCTGATGATGGTTTGTTTTGTTTTGACCCGTCTTTAGAAGAAAGCGTCCATCTTAAAAGCCCCTGTCGAGTTCTGTGTTGCTCAGAATTTGACATGACGTTCTGACGTCATTAATTTGACTTTGATAATCCACTCTCTCACTCAATTTCGTAGCCAAAATAAGATACTTCCTTGCAATCGCGAATCGCCCATGGAAATTTGAGATTTTCCGCCTCTCGAATTTTGATTTTCAAAAAATCTAAAATATCGATGGGAACTTTTTTATTGCTCCAAACAATTTTGCCTTGCCGTAAGAATGCTTACCTTTTTGGCTTTGTTCTTTTTTTGGAGTGCCTCAATATAGACGAAAGTTCGTTTTTAATTCCAAACAAACAATTAATCATGGAAAACATTTGGATTTTTAAAATATTTTTTTTTCTCAGCATTACATTTTCACACCAACCACAAATTAATTTGAATATTTGCTTCATGATTGATTATAAAATTGTTTTTGGGAAGCAGACTTTTTCCTATGAACTGCCAAAAGTGAAAAAATAACAGAACAGAATGGAATCGATCCAAGAATCAAAAATTCAAAATGGCGTCACTCTTTGTTTTCCACCATCCGGAGTACACAGAGGATATGAAAATCTTATTCGGCCATAAATCTTGTTAGCAACGAACGAACTAAGAAACGAGGGGGTTGAAGCTTTAAAACTCAACACCACAATATTGTACAGAATCTC
>JAAUYL010051397.1_pt1 | contig 13162 bp, 9 predicted proteins | sample 7278011 | NCBI WGS metagenome assembly JAAUYL01 (sample SAMN14350225, study PRJNA611818) | marine sediment metagenome | isolation source: surface marine sediment (1.8m) | place: French Polynesia: Moorea | collected 2018-08 | reverse complement strand
CTGATTTATTCATTCAAAAGCTAAGAGCTGACTACTAATAGCTGTCTGCGGAGCATTCCGGCACGACAATCCTTGCATATTTTCTGATTTCCTTCTGACTCCTGACTCCTGACTCCTCCCTTGTTATTTATAGCTATTCAATCGGACATGATATTATTTATAGGAATTACGAAGAGACCACAGATATAGCGTTAAAAACTATAACGTTATAGTTTATGAACTCTATATATAGTAAATAGGCGTAAGTCCTGATTTATTCATTCAAAAACTAAGAGCTGACTCCTAATAACTGTTTGCGGAGCATTCCGGTACGGAAATACTTGCATATTTTCTGATATTTCCTAGTCTAACAAAATACTCCCATCTCCACCAGATGGTTTATCCCGACCTAGATTTTCTACATCAAAACTAAAAAGTTTATAGATATTGTCTATCTTATCGTTAGGGTCTTCAAATCCCCCCTCTTTTGTTTGATTTGGATCGATCAATTCAGGTCTTTGATTTTGAGTCATCAATTCAGGATTTTCTAGCGATTTAGGTGTTTGATTTTGAGTCATCAATTCAGGATTTTCTAGTATTGTTATATCTGAATTTCCCGACCTATAATTTTCTATTTGTCTACTTACATTAGGAGTCTTAATTTGAGGAACTTTTGTTATTTCTGATTCAATTATCCTTTGTGAAGGAGCTTCTAATTTAAAAGATAAATTCATTTCTCTAGCTTGAATCAACTTTCGAGAATAATTAACATTTTGAGCACTGCTATACATCTTCTGTAAATCATAAATTGATTTTGAAGTATTATCCGAGTCTAATGTAGAATTATTTTTATTTTGATTTGAGTCATTCTCTAAGTTATTTTGAGATTCAAATTCTGGAAAATCAGGGAAATCATTTTTGCTCTTTTTTTCTTCATTTGTTGACCAAGTATTTTCAGACTCAAACTCCCCAAAATCCTGCCAATCATTTTCCACCTCCAATTGATTTTTTGAGGAGGAATTATTATTAGATATTGGTTCATATATTTGTCCGCAAATCGGTTTATTTGTCGAGCCTCGTCCGTGAATTCCAACTACCTCTCCGCCAGTATTAAACACAGGACCACCACTCATCCCTGGACGAGTATAATCTGTGTAATATAAACCATAACCATTATCCTTTTCACTAACAGGAATAGAAGCTTTTAATGGTCCCCATGCTAGACGTCTTTGCCTTTCAGGTGCAGGATCTTTACAAATTATTTTTCCTTCAGAATCTAATTGCATATTTCCATCAAGTTTTAGCTTCGGTTCCGCTTCAATTTTCGGCCACCCAGAAATATAAACAATATCTTCTTCTTGTAATTTATTAGCATCTCCTAAAGTCGCAACAGGATAGTTTTTTTTACTTTCAAAACTAACTATTGCTAAATCATAACCATTGATTTCTTGGTTGTTAAAACAACCAAATCTTACTAAAGCTGTTTCTACTTTTTTATTTTTTATTGCTTCTAAGAATCTATTAGTACATTCTCTACCATCGTTGATTTTCGTAACTTGATGAACTTTTTTGTCACTTGTTAGTATGCCATATTCTGCATCTTTACTTACTTGTTCCTGACTAAAATTATGAGTTACTGTCAAAACATAGTATGTTTTACCTTCTTTAGCAATAATTACCCCTGAACCTACTGTCCATCTTGCTACAGGTTTTCTATTTAATAAATCCTTTAATTCACCTTTAGTTAACCTAGGAGCAATTAGAACAGTAGTTTGTTTAGCTATGGAGTTAATTTCTTCTACTCTTAATTTGGCAGGTAAAGCATCTACTCCCTTACCAATACTAATAATAATTCCAGCTATAGAAGTAATAAATATATACCTAATGTTTATCATATTTTTTTACCGAAAAATAAAGGTTTCAAGCCTCTCCTAATAGGAGAAAAAGCGGTCGAGGGATGGCGAGGAAACCTCGCCATATCCAATCGACCAAGAGAGCGGTCGTTTAGCTAGCGCACAACTTCGCACTTCGGCTGTCGCCGACATCAAAAACGTTAGCGAATATCCTCTGAAAGAGGCAGTTTCCCCTAGGGTGGAATGGATGGGTTATATCAAATCCGGTAGTATTGTAATTAGATAAAGAGTGTGGGGAGTGTGGGGAGATGGGGAGTGTGGGAGATATAGAAAGATTTGGTAATAGCTGAAGATGGAACATTTGTTTATACTGAATTAAGCGGACTTGATATTACCTAACCAGACTTAATCGACCAAGAGAAGAAAAAAATTTCCTTTTAACCAATCTTCTTCTTTTGCATAAGAGGTAATTATTAATTATTAATTGTTAATTATTAATTATTGAAACCTACTCATCATTTTTGTGTCAAAAAAATATCAACTAATTGGTAAACATTCAGCTGTCATCTATCAGCTATGATTTATTAACTCACGATCACAGAAAGGAAGAATTAATCTCCAAGGATAATTAAAAGTTATGTTTGCGCAGCATTCTCTAGGAAAGAAAAAAATCTTCATCTAACCCTATTAGTTGCTTTATTCCTTCAAAACCTGAAAGCTGAATGCTAATAGCTGAATGCTGACACTAATTGAGTTAATTACCAGAAAAATTACCAACATTCAACTTAGCAATAGGAATTGCCCAACTAGCAACAAGCAATTCTTCCACTAGCTCTTCTGAAGGTTGACTACCATCAGAAAATCGATAGGCATCTAAACCACCAAAAGCATATTTTGTCCGACCAATAATCCCAACAAGTTCACCATCTTGATTCAAAACAGGTCCTCCACTCATCCCAACTTCAATCTCATTACTCATGCCAATTTTGTAGCCTTTCTCCAAAGGTAAATTCAGTACATGAATAATCTTTCCTTTAGTAAAATTATATGATTGAATTCCTAAATCTACAGTAGGAACTAAATTTACTGGTTTTTGCTGATAATTAGGAAATCCAGTCACATAAACTTCCTCTCCCAAACTTAAAATAAAATTATCGCTGACAACAGCAACTGGGTACTGATTACTGGTGGAAAATTTAACCACTGCTAAATCTATATCTCTATCTCTAAAATTAAATCTACTATCCCTCTGAGCAGTATATTCTTTTCCATCTGAAGTTAAAACTACAAATTTTGCTTCTTGATTAGAATCAATTACATGGGCGCAAGTTAGCACAAAATATTCAGTTCCTACTTGAGAAATAATCACCCCAGAACCAGCAATATTTTCTCCTACTAATCTCACAGTAATAGGTTGAGCTATTTCTTCCACAATAGGATTTGACTTAAAAGTATAAATTTCCTGCATTTGTGGAATATTAATTCCTTCCGCTGGGGTGGATGCTACTGGCAAAATACAAAGTTCCAAAAAAGTTGGAATTATTGCCATTAAACTTATCAACTTTTTCATTTAATTAAATTCTCATTTTGAGTCTAATTAATCCTTATTTTCCAGCTTTTTTTGTTCTTCAGTTATCACTTCATAAATCAAATTTTCCATATCTACTTCCAGTATTTTTTCCTGATTTACTGATGCTGCCTTTAAATTATCATCAATAACTACCAATTTTTCTACCCATTCATCTCCCTGATTTTCCACATTTTCAATATCACTACTTTCAAATATTAAAATAGTACTAGCTTTGCCTTTCAGGGAACTTACTAGATGAGTCAGAATTTTCCCGTTAGTACCTCTATTATTACTTCTAAGAGTCCACAACAAATTACTTGAATCACAACCTCCTGCTTTAGCTGCACAAACTACAGCCATATCATTAAGAATTCCTTCACTTAAAGGAGGCATTTTTGGTTTTCCTCCCCTCAGAAAATGCTGATTAAATCTATCTGTAACTGCCTGACAACGAACTTCTGGAGTATACTTGTCACCAAATTCTAACGAACCTGTCTGTGTCCATTGAATTAAAGGTCTATTAGCAGCTTTTTTCCATGCTCCAACTATTTCACCTTGACGATTACGACGTGCTTGGTATATTGCCAGCTCTGTTTGATTGTCTGGTGTACATTCAAAGTTATATTTGTATGCGTAACGGCGACTAAAACGTATATTCTTAGGATTGGCAGAACCAGTGGAACCGTCCTCCTGAACATCTCCAGACGTACTCATTTGAGCTAATTTAGTGTTGAAGTTTGTAAGTTGGGCCAAACTTGAATTTGTTTTTAGGATTAGAACTTGAGCAGCGATCGCCACCAGACAAACTATAGGTAATATCTTTTGTTGTATCATAATTATTAATATTTCCTACCTCTATCATTCTTTAAAACCTTTATTTACTACTATTTTAGCTTTCTTTATTTTTATTGATTTTTCAGGAAGTTTGTTCTGCTTCCCATCTAAATTATGATGCTTGTTTGTTCAATGTTATCGTTTCAATTATATTTTCTATCTAGATAGGTATTGATTCATCAAAAAAAATCTCCGAGATACCCCATTAGTCTACCAACTGGGGAAGTATAGAATTGGGGATTTGAAAGGGTTGGTGCAAGCAATACTCTATAGACCATTTGGTATCTTTTTCAAGCTAAATACGCTTGCTGAAGTAGCTAGTATATCGAGCAATTTCAGGCACTTGTAATGGCCGAGTGAGAACTATTTATGCCAACAATGATTAAACCAAGAAAATGTAAGGCTGATGATTTGGAGAAGGATATCTCAAATGTCTTCTATAAACTAACTATAGCAAATACCTAAATTTTACGGGTGTTAATTTTTTATGGAAAACTGATAGTATTATCAATTTAGTTTGTATAATTATTATTCCTACACTCTTTTTGGTAGAGCAGTGGAGCGGTAGCAGATTTTTTCCCAGACTTTGGAAGTCCCTCTTTTAGATAGAGCGATCTGAAAAAACATAGGTTATTTTTAGTCTCTTTAGGATATATATTGTCATTTTTTTGTCCAAACACCGAAAAATATGTAATCAGATTTTGATTTCTGTTTGATTTTTTTAGTCAAACAACAAACAATATAAGACCTCGCCCTTAAGGGCGGGGCTTAAAGTAAAAAAAAGCTGTAAGTATTGATATACAATACTTACAGCTTTTTTATTCAGTTGATTATTTGTTGTAAATGTAAAGATATATTACAATAATAGAGTTAAAGCGGTTTAACGGCTTGACATTCCCGAAAAGAGCCGTTAGTGTAATATACATACCCGGGTAAACAAGTTGACTGTCATATGCAAGACAAGCAAAAAGTTACATTATATATACAACCAGAACTGCATCGCAAGCTCAAAATAAGGGCTGCAGTTGACTCGGAACCAATGTCATCAATAGCAGAAAGGGCTATCCTATTTTATTTAGAAAACCCAGAAGTAGTTGATGAATCAGGTTCAATATATGGACAGACCCACCGGGTATACACTTGTCCAGAGTGTACAAGTTCACTTGTAATGCGAGAAGGAGAGCTGCTCTCCCTCAAAAGTCAGCCAAGTGTACTAGCAGACCAAAATATTCCAGTTAAGCAAACCCCGGAATCAGAAAAATCTGAAGCTCAACCGGGAGAGCAAGAGTTAGTTCCCTGCTAAATTAATTCTGATGACTTAATTAAAGAGATAATTCAAAGCTCCAACAAGTCATAACTGCTAGGGAAAAATAAAGATAATTTCAATTAAGCAATCGTAAACTTTGTACCGTCTCTATTTAGATCGAGGACTATGAAAGAAGAACTCAATATTCTCATCCAAGCTCAATATCCTCTGATCTACCTCGTAACCTCCGAGGAAGAGCGGTCAGAGCAGGCAATTGCAGCATTAGCTCAAGCCAAGTCCCCACGTAAAGTATTTGTTTGGACAGTCACTCACGGTATTGTAGAGTATGGCCAAAGCAAAAACACAACTCAGCATAATACGGTCTCACCAGAGGCAGCTATAGAGTGGGTAATTAGGCAGCGAGATCCTAATACTGGTGCTGGAATATATGTATTCAAGGATTTACACCCATTTATCGACTCACCACCAGTTACCAGGTGGTTAAGAGATGCGATCGCTAGTTTTAAAGGCACAAACAAGACAATTATATTAATGTCTCCCATGCAAAATGTGCCAATAGAACTGGAAAAGGAAGTAGTTGTCCTTGACTTCCCACTGCCAGATATGAAGGAATTGAATCAAGTTCTCTCACGACAATTAGAGCATAGTAAAAACCGTCGTATTTCCACAGAGACAAGGGAAAAGCTCCTGAAAGCAACTTTGGGTTTGACAAAAGATGAAGCAGAAAAAGTATATCGTAAAGCCCAAGTAACAGCAGGACGCCTAACTGAAAAGGAAGTAGACATTGTACTATCTGAGAAAAAACAGCTAATCAAGCGCAACGGCATACTAGAGTATATAGAAGAAGATGAAACTATAGATGCTGTAGGTGGTCTAGAGGAACTGAAACATTGGTTAAGGCAACGTTCTGATGCCTTCACAGAGCGTGCCCGAGAATATGGACTACCTCAACCAAAAGGGATGCTAATTCTCGGAATACCTGGATGTGGCAAGTCTCTAATAGCAAAGACTACATCTCGTCTTTGGGGTCTACCTTTATTGCGCTTAGATATGGGACGTGTATACGATGGTTCAATGGTAGGGCGTTCTGAAGCTAACTTACGAAATGCTCTCAAAACAGCCGAGTCAATTTCACCGGCAATTCTATTTATAGATGAACTGGATAAAGCCTTTGCAGGTACTACAGGTTCAGCCGACTCTGATGGAGGTACTTCTAGCAGGATATTTGGTTCATTCCTAACTTGGATGCAAGAAAAAGTTTCTCCAGTATTTGTGATGGCAACTGCCAACCGAGTAGAACGTCTACCAGGAGAGTTTTTGAGAAAAGGTAGGTTTGATGAAATTTTCTTTGTAGATTTACCAAACAAAGAAGAACGCCAAGATATTTTCAAAATTCACCTAGCAAAAAGACGTCGAGATATTGAACGCTTCGATCTCGATCAACTATCTAATGTATCCGATGGCTTTTCAGGTGCAGAAATAGAGCAAGCCATAATCGCTGCTATGTATGAAGCATTTGCTCAAGATAGAGAATTTACGCAGTTAGATATTATTGCCGCTATTAAAGCTACACTACCGTTGTCGAAGACCATGACAGAGCAAGTTACTGCTCTACGGGATTGGGCTAGACAACGTGCGCGGCCTGCTGCCTCTTCAGTCGCCGAGTATCAAAGACTGGAGTTCTAAAAGCTTTCTCCTGGTTTAAACAGGAGTAAAGGCTAGTAAACTAGATAAAGTTGCTAGCAGTTCCTAAAAAAAACCACATATGCTCAAAATCAATTCAACGATTATGAGTTGTGGTACTGTTAGATAAAAACCGTTGTTGTTTCTGTTTTGATTTTAAATTTAGGAGGAAACCCAAATGTCTCACTTCAGCACACTACGTACTAAGATCACTGACGCTGAAATCTTAAAAGCTTCCCTGCGTGATTTGGGAGTGACAGTGAAAACTAATGCTGATGTTCGTGGCTACAATGGCCAACGTGTACGTTCCGATATCGTTGCTGTTCTCGAAGGTGAATATGATTTAGGCTGGTCTTGCAACAGCGATGGTTCCTTTGACCTAATCGCCGATTTATGGGGTGTTGCTAAGAAGCACAATCAAACTGAGTTGATAAATTCCATCAATCAGAAGTATGCCGTTAACAAAACCTTAGCTGCTGTTAAGCAACGTGGTCTGCAAAACGCTAATGTCAAATTAGTAGTGCAGAAGTAATCTATTTGCGCGTTCCCAAGTTTGCGGGTTAACCAAAATCGGGTTAGCCCGTTTTTTTAGCTATTTTGATCGGAACTTGTATTAAGCCGGGAGTAGATAATACTAACCGAGCCATAGCTCTTCAGTGGGTTGACGTTTCATCGGATGCTGCTAACTAATGCGTTAATAATTGCGCTTTCCCCCGCGTCAGTTTAGAGTTTCCGTTTCGCTTCGCGAACAGAGACTTAAATGCTAGCTTCAATCTAGCTATGGCGGGGATTTCCCCCGTGAAAGCTTGTGGACTGGATAACGCCGACGTTGCCAGAATGAAGCAGGAACAGAAAATTTGCCAAAAATCAGATAATTATAGATTTGATGAGATTTTTGTATATTTCTGAGAACGGTAGAAATACTCCTATCAATTCTAAACGAATAGAAATATAATTTTGCTGAACTAAAAAAACTCTAGTATGATAGCTGTTGAGTTTAACAATCACAAGATACAATAAAGAGTGCTAATTTTCATGCAGACAGAAGCTTTCAGCGAGCTTTTTCCTTTATTTAAGGGAGCCAACCCAGAAACCTTGGAATGGCTTCTCTCTGTTGCAGTAAAACACGAGTATCCCTCAGACAGAGTAGTCTTAATGGAAGATGCTTGGGGTAATGCTGTTTACTTCCTGGTATCAGGCTGGGTAAAAGTAAGACGCAGGTTGTCCCCTGACAACTCAGTTGCATTGGCTATTCTGGGGAGAGGAGATTTTTTTGGTGAAATGGCCATTCTAGATGAATCACCCCGCTCAAATGATGTTGTTGCCCTATCTCCAGTTCGTTTGATTAGTATTTCGGCTCAAAGATTTATTCAAACTCTTTTCAAAGACCCTCAGTTACATCACCGAATGCTGCAACTGATGGTTAAGCGTCTCAGGCAGACAAACGTTCGTTATCAACTGCGTCATAGACCTCCAGCAGTAAAACTTGCTAATACATTAGTAGAATTAGCCGAAAATTACGGTCAGACTACGGAAAAAACCTGTGAAATATTTAATATTCCTGACCAAGATTTAGCTGATGTAACAGATATCACAATTGAAGAAACTAGCAAAATAATGGCAAAATTACATACTAAGGGTTGGATTAGTAGAGATTCAGAACATCAGCTAATCCATTTACTTAATCTCAAACATTTAATGCATTTAGCTAGTCAGTAAACTAGATTAATAGAAAATGATTTTTGGCACACTAAAATTTATGATAAAAAACGCCGTGTGCAACTTTTTCCAACCGACGAAATTTAGGGAGTTGTGAGAACCAGAATTTCCGTTCTTGACCCAGAAACGCTGATTATTCCGTAGAAAGTTGCACATCGCGTATAAAAAGTTAAAAATTGCTCAAATTATAGTTGTTTTTGTTTGAAAATTTAGTTTAAAATTATAGCAGATTCCAGATTAATGTGGTATATTTGACCAAGGAAGAAATTAAGATATTAAGTTTCCCCTTTCAAGGGGATAAAAAAGGAAATTTTGAATTTCAAGCCTCTAGCTTCAGCCAGAGGAAATGATAACTGATAACTGATAACTGATAACTGAAATGACTGAAGCTAGAATAGTACCCCTCAGTCCCACAATTACAACCCCAGCAATTAAATATAAAGTATCTATGCCTCATCCAGAATCCCATCTGTTTGAGGTTAGTTTGTCTGTTAGAGTTGAACAACTATCCTCCTCATTATTAGAAACATCTAAAAAACTGGATTTAAAAATGCCAGTATGGACGCCAGGTTCTTACTTAGTGAGGGAATATGCTAAACATTTGCAAGATTTCTGCGCCTATAGTGAAAATGAACGACCTTTACCTTGGCAAAAAATTAGCAAAAATCATTGGCAAATAGAAACATTAGGAGTTTCAGAAGTAATAGTTCAATACAGAATATTTGCTAATGAATTGACAGTGCGCACTAATCATTTAGACTCTACACATGGTTATTTTAATGGGGCGGCTTTGTTCTTTTATATTCCTGAATGTGAGAAAAATCCGATTAGGATAAAGGTTATTTCACCTAAGTATGATTGGCAAGTAAGTACATCTTTACCAAAGATTCCAAATACAGAAAATACCTTTGAAGCAGAAGATTTTGATACTTTAGTAGATAGCCCTTTTGAGATAGGTAATCATCAATTATATCAATTTGAAGTACAAGGAAAAAAACATCAATTAGCTATTTGGGGAAAGGGTAATGCGGAACCAGAAAAACTAATTCCAGATATACAAAAAATTATTGAAGTAGAAGCAGAGGTTTTTGGTGGTTTGCCTTATGAAGAATATTTATTTATTTTGCATAGTTCTAGTAAAGGTTTTGGTGGTTTAGAACATAAGTTGAGTTGTACTTTAAATTATCCGAGATTCGGTTTTAGGAATAAGGAAAAACGCGATCGCTTTATGCAGTTAGTCGCTCATGAATTTTTCCACTTATGGAATGTTAAGCGGATTCGACCTAAAGCATTAGAAGTTTTTGATTATGAACGGGAAAATTACACTCCTTCTCTATGGTTTTCTGAGGGTACAACGAGTTATTATGATTTATTAATTCCTTTTAGAGCTGGTATTTTTGATGTGAAAACTTTCTTCAAATTATTAGGAAAAGAAATTACACTTCTGCTAACAATAATAGGACGAAAAGTACAACCAGTAAGTGAGTCTAGTTGGGATGCTTGGATTAAATTATATCGTCGGGATGCTAATAGTAATAACTGTCAGATTTCCTATTATTTAAAAGGAGCAATGATATCTTTATTGCTTGATTTGTTAATCCGAGAAAAACATGAAAATAAATACTCACTGGATGATGTAATGCGTCAAATGTGGGATAAGTTTGGTAAGTCAGAAATAGGTTTTACTCCTGAAGAATTGAAAAGTGTAATTGAAGAGGTAGCAGAATTAGATTTGGGCGATTTCTTTGAGAGGTATATTGATGGTGTAGATGAGTTGCCTTTTGATGAATATCTCAGACCTTTTGGACTACAACTTAAAAAAGAAGATAATGAATGGCCTGATTTAGGTATGAATGTTGTTAGTGACAATAGAAAAGAAATAATTAAATTTGTTCAACATCAGGGACCAGCAGAGTTGGCGGGATTGGATGTAGGGGATGAGTTACTGGCAATAGATGGTTTTCGGGTAAATGCAGATAAGTTGAGCGATCGCCTGAAAGATTATCAACCAGGGGATGTTTTAGAAGTAACAGTTTTCCATCAGGATGAACTTATTACTACTCAAGTAACTTTGGCTCACCCTAGTCCCAGTCGTTACCAAGTTGTACCAGTGAAAAACCCTACGGCAAAACAACAAGAAAATTTTGCTGGGTGGTTGGGAGTTTCATTAGAATCTATTTGATTTATAGGTGATATTTTGGCGTGGGTAAATCAAGAGATGAAATTTTCAGACTAATCCCCTTGTGATAACTCTAAATGTTTAACCAGAGTAAGTAATGGCTGTCACCCCTGCTAAAAAATCATCTTACTAATTACCAACGCCGATATTTTTCTTCGTTCTTTCTCATTTCAAAAGGGAGTAGGGAGTAGGGAGTAGGGAGTAGGGAAAACTCTTGCTATTTATTTAATTTTCCTGCATGGCAAAATCCAGCTCTTCCCTAACTACAAAAAAAAGTTAATGTAGCAGTATTTTTTGAAACTAGTATCAAAGGAAATATTTAAAAATTATCAACGATTTGATAATAGCTATTAGCTTGATGATAGGTTAGAAGTTGAGCTATGAATAGCTAATAATTGAGGAAAAATTTATGGCAGTCCAACCACCTCCACCCCCATCTATTACTCCACGCCAGATGAATTTGTTGCGGATTGTTGCTTATATGGCATGGTCAGACGGACAACTGGCGCAAGAGGAAGTCGATCTAATGTTGAAGCGCTTCAGTAGTTTATTTGCTACAGGAGATTCCCAACAACAACTTCAAGAGGAATTACGGGATTATCTCATGCAAAATATACCATTGGAGGAATCAATTCCCAAATTAGAAAGCCAACAGGAAAGGGAACTGGTACTAAAATTAGGTTATGAAGTAATTGCTTGTAGTGCTCGTACTCCTGATGAGCCAAATATTAATGAAGAGGAAGAAGTTGCTTATCAAAAATTAAAGCAGTTACTTAATCTTTCACGGGATGTAGTAGAGCGTATAGAAGCTGAGGCAAATACTGAAGTTAATCAGCAAGAGGGAATAGTTGATATGATGACTCGTGGTCTACAGCAATTTATGCAAAATTAAATTGATTGATGGCAAATACAGCAACTTATTTATTGTTGCTTTTTTTTTACCCTCTTTTACTTTCTTCAAATTCAGGAAGTAACTGAGGGTTGATATTTTTATGGGATTTATATTTGATCTCATGTCCGGTAGCATCGGTATTGTATAGCAAAGGTAAGGAAGAAGGAAGAAGGAAAAGGTAAGGAAGAAGGAAGAAGGAAGAAGGAAGAAGCTTAAAGATGGTAGATATTTCCTCAGCTTTTAGACAAACGATACCAACGGACATGATATGAGATATGAAAATAAAATAAAATATTTGAGGCAACAGACAAAAGTAGGATTTGTTAAAGAGTTTATGATAGCAGGAAAAATCACAATATTTTTATAATATCAAGTTTGAATAAGCGCGTTATCAAAAACCTTTTCCTAGCTCTAATGGAAACATTTCTCTAATCTCTAGCTTGCTACAAATAAGTTTTATGTAGTAGGTGGTAGGTGTGAGGTAGTAGGTAAATCGTATAGGTTGCCACTATGGCTGAATCCAGTTTTTCAGAGTTCGATTACCTAGATTGTTATTTGTAAAATTATTTTATAAATTTTGTATTATAGCGGTTTTCACAAAGGTAGACCACAGAGAAAATATAAGTATTTTTGAAGTTTGATAACTTACAGACCTGATAGCTATATTCCATGTTAATGAAAAGCTCTATATGTAGCTAATCTAGCTAACAAGCTGTCAATAACAAAACTTTTATTGCCTAAATAAACACTTTAAATTTATCAGAGGGTTTTCCTTTTTATCAATTTGTTTAATCATCTATCTAAATATGTAGAATGTAGCGTTTCTCAAGTTAGTGAGGTAAACTTGTGTTTCTTATTTTCTATTTCGAGTTAAGCTATTCCCTAAAACCTAGTGTTTTGTCAAGATAAAAATTACAAGTATTTTAAAAATGTTTTTGCTGATCTTAAAAAAATCTTTGTCTTTCTTTATTCTTGAAAATAAAATTTAATCTTCAGTCTTAAATTATCGGATAATTAAAAATACAAAGACAGCTAAATTAAGTATAAAAATAGTCAATCTGATGATAGAAAAATCGTATCCACTCAATATGATGGGGTAGGGAATGATTATAACTGCCAAGACCAACTAAGGGAATTAACACGGATGGCGATACGGCTGACGCCACGCTCCGCGAACGTAAATAAT
>JAAUYL010006531.1_pt1 | contig 13190 bp, 11 predicted proteins | sample 7278011 | NCBI WGS metagenome assembly JAAUYL01 (sample SAMN14350225, study PRJNA611818) | marine sediment metagenome | isolation source: surface marine sediment (1.8m) | place: French Polynesia: Moorea | collected 2018-08 | reverse complement strand
CAAATCAAAACTTAAGCCTACATAGAAGTTTTCTAATTATCTTTTAGGTCACATCCCTCTGATAGTTTTTGTCTTCAATGTCATATTGAATTCAGTAAATATGTTGTAGTGGTAGGTAGGCATATAGTTATTTGTTTACAGTACTTTGTTTTGGTTTCTTTTACTATGGATGACTGGTCTCTCTATATAGATTTTTCTTTCTTTTTTCCATCATGCACCATTGATTTGCAGTAGTTATTCACTAGTTTCTGGTAGGTATTTTTTGTTAAAATTATTTACAGCTTGAATGAAGTCTCAGATTTCTAACCGCTTGCAGGTTTTGTCTGTCTGTTTCTAAACTCTCTAACATTGCCTTCCATTCCTAGATTTTTGAGTATAGCCATTAAGTTTTCATTCTCGGCAAAGATTATCTCAAACACAATTTGGTTCCAAATATTAAGTATCGATCATTTGCGATTGCATTGTTACACAGATGCTTTTTTGTTGTAAGCTTCTTTTTGAAAACACATTTATAGTGAGTTTAATTGTATTGTTGTTTTCAAATATCTTACCAAAAGACATTCACTCCTTTGTCAACATGAAAATTGATTTCCACTTGCTTTCTTTCAGAGGCCAATCAGCATTTCACTACACAGTTAAAAGTTGTATCTTGCTATCTTCTCATGTGTACAGATACACCGAAATCCTATGTTCTCACATACTTTACCTACTGAATTCTTTTTAATCTCGTATTACAGTCATTTGACTAAGTAGGGATTTTATCGTCATGTAAGTATTTTTTTGCAATTTTGAATCGTATTCTGCTCGTCTAACTAGAATTTGCGTACGTACAGGTTTTAGTGTACTTCTAGTATTTAGTATTTCTTTGCCGAATTCATCTTGTACACGGTACAAGTCCGTAAAAAATCCTGGCAGGCTGGGAGATGATTATTCATTCTTTTAATTTTTTGCGCGTGGGTATGTTATGTCCCTCTTTCTAAATGTTTACTTAATTTGTGATAATGATGTTGTGATGTGATGTGTGATGCCTTCGATTATTGAACTCCGTTGAGCTCTATGTGGGCCGAGTCTTTGCCTGCGTTTTGCCCGCTCGGCGAGTGGATCAGTCGTTCGCGACGCTTGATGGCGACCTCGGATCGCCACAGGCGAGTCTTGAAGAAGTTGCTGAAGCTGTTGACCACAATCGGGACCGGCAGCGTGATCGTGAACACCCCGAAGAGGGCGCAGATGCCACCGATGAACTTGCCGAACCCTGACAGCGGGGTGTTGGTACCTGCAAAGGAATAGAATGTAGCGTATTTAGATTCAAGGTCAGGCCCGAAAAAAGAGCGAAACATATGGTCGCAATTAAAAGCTGGAGGCCGGCCTCGCAGCCTCGAGAAATCTTGCTTAGCAGTTACAATAGCAAACATGGGACAAAAAAGGGAAAGGAAAAGGAGAAGCCAGGCTTCTTCTTGCTTGCTTTTGCTTGTGAAAGATAATGGGCCTTTTGCGGCTTGTCTCTCGGTTTGCGGCCAACGCATCGAGAGGAAGGAGGGGGAAGGCCCCCTATATAGACAAAGCTTTGCCTTTGCCAAGGGACAATGGCGTGTGAAGTGGAGTAAAAACACGAAATAGAAAGCAAAAGTCAAGACGTCGCCTTGCATTAGACGCGGGAGAAAATGGGCAAGAAGGGACACCACAACCACCGCAACCACAACGATTTTCTATTTCTATGCGAGTGTAGTTGGGAACTGGAACTGGGAGCTTTACAAAAGTGTATTATATCTTTGTCCTCCCCCTTGAGCTAAATAAACTTCCATACACAAGCAAGCGAGCATCTGCAGATTGTAGATGTGGTTCTTCTGGCTGGCCTCATTACTTATTTAAGGAAACCCCCTCCTAGGACGTATGCCTATTCCATTCCATTGTTGTACCATGGTGGGCCCCCAAGGTTAAAAACAAACTCTCTGACGGTAAGTGGAGCTGCAGGGGCTAAAAATAAATCCTCCACATACGCATGTAAGACATGTAATACAAAAGCACAGAGTCCTATCGTGATACCACCACTGCGTATAGTAGATGAAGCAACTAGCAAGTATCCCCCTTATTTCCGTCTTTCCTTTTGGCAGGAGACCCGACCTATGTAGCATCACAGTTAGGAGGAGCCTGTTAGAGTTTGGCAGCCAGTGCCAAGAGGCATTACACAAAATAGGTGGACAATGAATCAAGTGGTCCCCCTTATGCTTTTCAAATACACTGTATATATGCAAGCATTTTCCTTAGTCTAATCTTGTGGATGATAAAGATTCAACTCGAGAGGAGGACTTAAAATTCAGTCGAGTGTAAGAAGGCACGCACACGACGAGGCCGCGCCACCTGCGTTAAATAGCACAATTTCTTCTCCCCGCTTGTTCGTGGCCTCGCAGCCTCTCTCTAACCTTTGTTCAGCCTCTAACTGCTTTTGTCGGTCGGTCGTGTTGGCTGTTGCCGAGGCCGTTATCGTATTTACTCCGGCAGTAAAAAATATGGTAACTGACTCGTAAATAAAGCACACAGCTTGACTCAGCCCAAAACTGGAATCTCATTATTTTTCCCGCCTGAAAGGAGACGCAGGACTTGGGAGGAGGACAATAACGGAAAAGGAAATCCTGCTACCGATATGATTTTGGCAAGGGCTCCCTTCAACCTTGAACAAATTCTGCTTGCCTAAAAATAACAAAACAGTAGCAGGCTCGAGAACAGGAGGGAGGTCGATGCTGCTGTGGAATTTAATAAAAGAGTTTTTTAAATAGCAAATCCGTTCACTAGAAAAAAGGCAGAAGGGGAGAAGACCTCGTCGTGTTTTTGCAAGCTTGCCTTGGGAATACTCCAGCGCCCTTGAGTGCTTTTCAATTCAGGGCCTCGGGCGTCGGTGTATGACGACGATGGCGAACGCGAATACGAAGGGAAGGAAGCATGTATGCTAAATGTAAAGTTGAGCTTAGAGCATCGCTCGTACACAAAACTAGGTGTGCTGCCTACGTAACTTGGTTAACACACACAAAGTTTTTCTTTGCCTAGGTCTATTTTTCTTTCAGCCTCGACGACTCGACAACGGCGACCTCGTCGGGAGATCGTCAAAGTACTATTTGTTTACACTCTATCCTGACCACTAGGCGCGCGGGTGTTTGTTGCCATGCGAAAACTGTAAATGGTTTCAGGCTATGGTATATGCATGATCTTTGTTTTCCTTACCGTAGCCCACGGTCGTGATGGTCAAGAGTCCCCACCAGAAGCTCTCGATGAAGGTCCAGTTTTGTTCGTCCTTCTCGGCGAAGTAGACGAGGCTGGAGAAGGTCAAGACCGAGACTCCCACGAGCATGACGAGGAGGCCGAGCTCTTTGTGCGCCTTCTTGAGGGTGGCGAACAGAGATTGGAGGCCGGCGAAATGGCGCACCAGCTTGAACACCCTGAGGATGCGAGTGACGCGGACCAGCCTCATGACCTTGCCGGCCTTGCCGACAATGTGCAACTCAGAGAGGTGGTCGAGCACGAAGGAGAAAAGGTAGGGGAGGATGGCGAACAGATCCACCAGGTTGAGGGGCTGGATAAAGAAGAAGAACTTGCGCGGGGCACAGCTGAAGCGGACCACGTACTCGATGGTGAAGAACACGGCCGTGAACGCGTCGATCCAGACGATTGCCTCGATGGCGAGGCCGAGGCTTTCCTTGTCAGTGTTCCCATCCTCGCCGCTGCCCTCCTCACCCGAGGACGCCTGGCGTGAGCCGTCCAAGATGTTGTTGCCCTGGTCGTCTTGAAGGGATGGGTGGGTGCTAAATTAGTGGGAGACAAAAGGACAGAATGTTAGTCGGACTCTCGTCAGGCGGTGAGGACTTCATGCAACCTTCATTTAGTCAAACGATGAGCAACAACTTGTGGAAAGTAAGATAGTATTTAGTTGTAAGGAAAGAAATCATTGGTCCAAAAGTTTTGTTTCATTCAAAGTATGATACAATAGACATAAAAAGGAAAGTTGAATTAAACCATGAAAGAAATGGCAAGTGGGAAAGAAAATTTTAAGACAATATCAAAAGTATAGCAAGATTGCAAGAAGAAAGCAATTAAAGTCTGATAATTTTTTTCCAGTGTCCCTTAGTTGTTATCCAGGTAAGGATCTTAACTGAATGCAACACATGAAGGGACAAAATTTACTAAGAAATAAAAAAATAAATCTCGAAAGTCATTTCTGATACAGATTCAATTTATAAGATGGAACAAATTATGTCAAACACTATCATAGGTAGAATAGTAGTTATTATGATCATAATATTTTGTACAGTATCTTTTGGTTATTAGTTGTCAATCAATGCAATTCAGTTTTGTTACAATTTGTACAGCTAAGAATGTACCTTGTTTCATTGGGAGATAACTTTAAATTACTTTTTTAAAATATCTTGAACTTATTGATTTTAAATGAAATATGTAACATGGGCTATTACAGCAAAGCTGTGCAGGCAATGAAATATACAAATAAACTTACACAATCAAAAACACAATTTCTTTAATACTCTACTATGAGTTATGGCGAACTGTGGAATTTGTCGTAATTTTTTAACTTAAGAACATATTTACAACATTTAGTGCTTTAGCAGCAAATTTAGTGATTCAGAACTCTTGTATGGTAAAATATGTTTACAACAGTTGGCACCACCCCAAGCAGTATCAAGTTTTGTATCTTTTTAGGATCAATTTTTTTTCATAAAATAGAAGTAAATATTGAGTGTAAGACACCAACCATCAAAATTAGTAACATTAACATGGTTTATACACAGCTTGGTGGACAAAGACTTCTGTAATAAGTAGATGGATTTAGATTTGAAACACTACACAAACAAAAACTTATCCACATATTAAAATGGCATGCTTGTCTTGTATGTTTAAGGGAGAATTTCTTTCGAACCAGATGAACACTAATGACTAAATCTCTACATTGAGTACATGTCTTATCTTAAACAGATTTTTTAGCTCTAAGTTATCACTGACTATAATTAAACTTCATTCATACAACTAGAAATTGAATGCCTTCTTGTTATTTGTACTTAGTCCAGGCAAACATCTCTACTGTACACCAGTCAAGTTATTAAGATGTCTCGCTTAAATTTTGCCATTTATTTACAATTTACATTGTTTGCAATTTTTGTATTATGATAAGAAGTAAATAATACAAACTGCACTAACTAACTATTCAAGACTTTCATTCTGTAACGCAGTATCTTGTCTGTGAGTGATCTTGTAGAAAGGTATTATTGTTTTTAGGCAGTCTCTAACTGTCCATTGTCAATTGTAATTTTTGTCAAGTGCATTTTCTACAAAATAGCAATAACAGGCATGAAGTATCAAATGAAACTATTTAGACAGTTTCACTTGCTAATTTCATGTTTTGTTATTTCTATCATGCAACTAAATATCTAGCTTCCTTGCTTGAAAAATTGGAAATATCTGGCCCTGAAATAATTCTCCAAATAGCATTTTATTTTTGTTTCTAAGCCAACATTTTGCTTCTGGAAAAATACAAATCAGGCAAGCTAACTTTTGTAACTAATCTGAATGGCTATGGCATTATTTTGGGCAAACGCACACTCAAATTATGATCAGTAAAGTAGTTAGTAGCACTCTGCACTATAAAGCTCTTTTTATTTTGCAGCGGGGAAGGAAGATACTTATCCTGGAAACAAGCATTTGGTCATAATAGTAGCTAATGCTTCCAGAATAAGCTTTTTTTTGAAACATGCCTTAATATGAAAGGAGCAATTACATATTTATAAGGAGAAGTTGCTTTATATATGTTCAGTGAATTGCTGATTTCAATAAAACATGTTCTACTATAAGTTTTAAAATAGAAAGGTATAGCAAGAAGGAGTCAAGCCAAGCAAGAGTTTTAGGTCAATTGCATTCAAGATTCTGTACCTGGAGCTGCCGCCCTGATAAATGTCGTGTTCAAACCAATAATCTCCAAGGGCGGAACTGTGATTGGTTTGAATTTGTTTTTTTCGCAGCATATTTTTCAACATGTAGCAGCAGCAGTAGTAGTTGTAGTAGTACCAAGCAAAGCACAATCGTGCCACATAAGATGAATAGGTAAAGAGGAAAGAGAGAAGAAGATAATTCAATGAAAGTATGCAAAAGATTACTAGCAACATTTCAAATTGTGATTGACCTAGAGTGGTGAAATGACTACCTTAGAAAAGTGTCTCTATAAGACTATGGAAGACAGATAGATGCAACTATGAAAGGCTTAACAATTGATTTCAAGAATAACTGTGGAAACCCAGAGGATGCTGTATAGGATGCAGAAGAGACTCTATCAACCATAACTTATTTAGCTAACCACGGAGCTGCATTCTTATTTTAACTAAAAGAAAGTTTTTGAAAGAGCCTTGCATGTATGGATATGAAGACAGATGCTGGTAGACTTGAAGATAAATAGAGGGATAAAATGGCCAGGTAAACTAGCTTTAGGATAACAGTCATTTTCACTTATTATTAAAGTATGATAGTCATATTCAATTCATCATTCTCAAAATAGTCCTTAAAAATGTAACTACTGAGACACCAGCAGCATGCTTTTTTGTTTAGAAGGATATATCTAGTATCTTTAAAAAGTAGTAAAGTCGGTCAGTCTTTTAATCAAGACTTAGTTACTCTTTTTTTGGTAAACTGCACATAAATGGCAAATTGCATGAGCAGTGAATAAAAAATTATTTAATTATTGAAATTCTGCACGCTGCAGTAGCAGGCAAAAAATCTAATTACAACAAAAAGTAACTAAATTCAATTCTTAAAAAATAGTTTGATCTACAGGATAGATTGTTTTAAAATATATATCTTAATGCAACCCGCTGAAAAATAATAAATATTTATAATAACTCATAGACTTTAGGTGACAAAGTCCATGGTTCCTAAACATGCATCACTACTTCTTAAGCTTGATCAGGTACCCTTCAATTATCCTGAAAATATTATTTAGATTGAACTGAGTTTTAATTCAATTTGATTATCAAATCCGAAGCATGATTGGTCAACATTCGAGTTTATGATAACATGAATAATTTTGAGCAATGCCTGGGTAGCCTAATGTTATTTCATAATCAATGTGTTGCTGCAATTTTCAAGAGTATTTTAGTTCTAATTTTTCTCAGCAAAATCCTCTCATGAGACTTTAGAATATTTCAAGTTTATCTAGATGTAGACTTTAGAGAAAAAAATCATACAATCTTGATACCTTCATAAGACAATATTTTTTCCAAATAAAGTACAGTTTTTGTCTTTACACCTTTTTTTACCTGAGAACATATAATACAATTTACATATATCCTTCACATTAATTTCCTCCAATTTCCTTATTTCCTGTCCCATTTTTGGTGCTAAAAACACTGAGAAACATTTACAACCAAAGCCCACTAGAGTCAACATTTCAAACAGAATTTTTCATACTGTGGTTTAGATCTATATAAAAATGTATTTAGTGTCTTGACATTTAATTGGGAGGTGACAACAAATTAGCATTTTGGCTCAACTACATGCGGGACTATATCCTGATGGTTGATGGTATGAGATTGCCAATGGATCAGAAAGAATTGCTTGTGGCGGTGCTATACCATTGATTTTTTCTCAACTTACATGTACAATTATCTTATCATTTTTACTGCAAGTTTACTACTTTTGGATTGTACAGAGTGGTCAAGGTATTGTTGTATACGTCAGGTCTTGTGTAAATTGAAAAGTGGGTAAAATGTTATTAATTCAGGTGAAATATATTCCAATACAATGTTAATTCAAATTTCCTTAACTCATTTTATTCAGAATTAAACCATCTGTAAGAATACAAAAATCAAAATTGGTACTTTTTTAAATACCAAATGCTATTTTTTAATTTTTTTCATACCTTACATTTTCATTATTTGTAATTTTGAGATGTCTAACTACGATAAGTAAGAATTCCCAATACTAATTATCAATTGCATTTAATCTATAAAGTCATTAGTGAGTAAGTTGCTGTAAAACATTTTCACATTTTTTAATACCTTTTGTATATTTTTAAATATTAATAATATCTTACACTGTACAGTTGTTCTGTCTTTATTTTTGATCTACTAGAAATACTTTTAGCATGAGCAGAAAGCGCTAGTGCACAGTTTAGTTACTAGTCATGTCTTGGCAGAGTATCGAAGTATGTTACCGAAATTATCAGAACGACAGAATATTCACAAGTACTGTCAACAGTTAAAGTAGATCTTTTGCACTGAGTGCAAAGAAAGATCATACAATCAGAAAGATAGATATAGAAGAAGTAAGAAATGTTTTGTTGGGCTCAAGGGATTTCTTACAGGTTGGAAAGGAACTTTGCACATATATTCTTTTTGTGATGATATGCTGCCAGGATTTAAAGTTTTTCAAAATGCAATGCTGAGTTCCAGTAACTGCTTCTTCACAATTATAAACATTCTGAAAATACTGAAACTGTTTTGAAGCCAGAATTTCCTTTACACTTTCCAAAAATGTGCAGTTGGTGGTCTCTTAAATTGGTTGGTAATCGGGATTTAGGAAAATGGTTTGATAGTAATGAGTAGAAGATGTTCATTGTAAAGTAAAAGTGTTGGATATATATCGAGTGAGGAGTATTACAGAATGGAATGAAATGACTGTTTTCTCTGGTACAGTAGAGTAGTAGAGTAGATACCTGGGTCCTCCCTCCTCCACATTGTTAGCGAGGCTCTCATCAAAAATGCAACTAGACAAGGCATGATGGTAGTAGTATTTTAAGAGCAGTAAAATATTATGCGTTCATTGTTGAAATCCTATGAACTACCGTAATATGTTACTTTTTCTATCACCTATCATTGATATTTACTTTGCAACTATTCATCCTGTCATCTATTACCTTAGACAGTTAATTTTCCCCTTTTCATTGGAATACCCACTAACACTGTAATTTTATTTTGAATGAATTGTTATCATAGTTGAAAGCTCATGTTTAAGTATAATAGACATTGAGAAACACCAATAGTAAAATAGTATGGTCTAACATATAAGGCCATGATAATGCAAGTCTTGTGAAAGAATTGAGATCAAATGTCCAACTGAAGCTTAAGTTGTTAAGCATCATGTCGTGGCTCATTTGTTTGAGGAGTTTTCTTCCAAAAGACCATTGTCAAATATAAGTATAGTATAGCACAACTATCCACAATGATCTAGGCAGAACTAGTTTTCACATTGTATTTAAAAATATTGAGCATCCTTTCAAAATAATAATGGACAAGGGTATGCAGCAAAAAAGCTTGCATTGCCTGACATATTTAAATCTAACTTAATATTTTATATACTTTTAGTTTAAAATATTGTTGTATCAATGAATGTTGGAAACTAATGAAATGACAGCAAAAGTTAGAAATTGTAATCTTTTAATTTCAACTAGATACATAGTACTTATAAAAGTAAGGAGATACAAATTGACATTTTCTATTTTTAGAAGAAAATGAACACTTGTTCCTTTTTTGGCATTTGATTTGTCCCCATGTGTTAAATGTTTTGTTGGTTTCAAAAATAACATAATTTCGATGTTCTGACTAATTTCTAGACAACCATTTATTATTAAGTTTGATCATTATGGCTTTAAGCACCTGCCTTGAATGTGTATAATTGAATGTGGTATATCAACGATAGTTTGAGTTGGAGAGTTTGAAATCGGATAGTATGACTGAGATTTTGCCAATGAAAATTGGTTCTCATGGCTCGTAACTTCTATGACTTCAAGATCTTGACATGCCCAGTTTGATTAAGTAAGTTTACAAACTTGAATGGAATGGACGACTTCTAAGAGACCAAATTTCTAGCTAAAGAATATGAAATTACTGTGTTTAGTTTTTTTGTATTTCCAAATTTTCTGCCAAGTAGAAGTATAGCAGTCTACTTTGAATAATTTGATCGTAGCGTGAAGTTCAAAAGGAACATGAAGTATTTCCTGATTTCTTGCTATATGTGAGTGAAAATACTGGAAAAGACATTATTACTATGGAAAAGTCTCTAGCGATTGTTTCTTTTTCTGCAACACAGATATAGCGTTTTGTCATATCCGATCAGCAGGTGCAGTAGACTTTTTTGTGTTCAATATTAGCATCTACGTAAGTTTGGATTGACACAGAATCTTTTAATTTACGCCTTTTTATCAAAGTGTAAATAGTATAGGACACAAATTGAGAGAGAGATAGATGATGATGACGGATTCATAAAAGTGGTATATCAATTTGGATGACATGATGATATTGAGCTTGTGGTTAGAATTTTGATATAGTAAGTGATATAATATGTTGTAGTTGGTGTGAGAAGAAAAAAATGGGATGCTCACTGACCTGAGAATGAAGCACGCAGTCGATATGACGACCATTGATAGCGAAAAGCATGCCATAAACTGCAAGCATCAAAAAGTGGGGGGATAGAATGGCGATAATAATGGTAAGGTTACTAAAAAAATATTGTTATGTAAGATATCTAGATACTTAGGTAACGGACTGGCACAAAAGCTCTCCTACCTGAGCACCTCTGGAAGTGGAGGGATACTCGAATAGGTTCCAAAGGTATTTCCGGGTGCGTCCCAGTAACGAGGGGCCAAAGTCCTCGAGCTTCTCGCGCTCGATCTCGCGCTGCTTCTCGGTCTCCTCGGTGTCGATCTCGGTCAGGCAGATCTCGATCTCGGGGTAGTACTTGACCGCACAGCAGGGCTCGACGAGGAGCTCGTCGATGCCCCAGTAGGCGAGGTCCTCGCGGGTGTTGTAGGCGCAATGCGCCGTTGGCAAGTGGAGGTGGCCCGTGCGATAGGAGTCCAAGATCTCGGCGAAGCTGGTGTAGTTGTGGTCGAAGTAGTACTCGGCGGGGACGAAGCCCCCCTCCCCTCCGCCTCCGCCGCCCTCGGAGTCGCGGCCGGGCTTGTACCGGTCGCAGTGCCTCAGGATCTCGTCCATCGTGTTCGCGTGCACGATCTTCCAGAGGCGGGAGTTGGGGAAGTTCAGCAGGTTCTTGCGAAGGACCTCGAATCGGCGGCCTCCGACGTTGAGGACGACCGACTTGGCCGAGTCGGGAGTGGAGGCCACCATGGCGCCGCCCCCGCCACCCGATCCCGATGCAGCCTCTGCCGCCTTAGACGACGAGCCGTTCGTCGTCGGGGTTGTCGATTGCGCGGGCTTCTTTTCGCTGCTGCTGGAGGCTCCTTCGCTGCTGTTCTTTTTGTTCTTGTCCATGCTCTCTATACCCTCTCGGAGATATTAGTGTCTTTCTTGGCGAGCGATGGAATATCAAACGCGTTCTCTTTGTTGCACCAGTCAACAAATGTCTATGTTGGGTATTACGCAATTAATCTGTTTACTCAACAATCAAGCTGTTTCTTTTTCAGGGGCACATTGAATATCACTCAATGCATTGGCTCGCTTATGCCGTTCCATCCAAGCGACGAGGTCGCCGCAAAGTAAGTCCTTTCCTTATTTCTTTTAATGCTGCTACGGGAATGAGAGGCGCAGAGGCATGTACTACGTGTGTGATCGGACAAAGCGTTTATCCTCAACTATTGCTGCTTTGCTACTCTCGGATCGTCGTAGCAACTGGTACCGACGTTAACGTCGTCGAGGACGAGAAGAAGGAACGTGAACGAGGAGCTACTACTACATAGAGGCCTCCTCTTCTTCCTCACATCTCCCCTCCGTCGGAGGTCTTACTCACAGAGAACGAACGAACGAACGAACGGGCGAACGGCCTCGAAAGAAACAGCCTCGGGCAGCAGGAGCCTCGCACAGTAAGTAGTAGCTATACCATTCCCCATGCTAAGCTATGCCATGCTCTCTAGTCTCTCTCTATATACGCACACGAGTATTGCTATGAGCCATACGAAAGATAGAGTAAAGAGTCCGAGGAGACCCTTCTCGCTTGGCGAACGAACGTGGCAGAGGTCGGTGCTGATCTCCCGCCTCACTTTCTACGCCATTGAGGCCGCGTATGTTACTCACTCTCTACTAACATGCATATACGACGACTAACATGGGCATAATCCTGGTTACTTTACTTTCTTCTTACTCACATTTGGTGGGTTCTCGTAAGATTACTATAGGCGCAACAGAAGAAGCAAGCTCTATAGGGGGTCGACGGCGGCGTGTAGTGTGAGCAACAGAGTTTCCCCCTCATGGGGGAAAGGAGATCCGGTTAAAAAGATATGGCCTGTCATTTGCGGTAATAGATATTCGTCTCAAAAAATAACGAGATATGTAAGCCTGCAATCTCAGGATCTCTTGTTTGCTGCTGTTTTTCGTTCAAAGGCTCTCTTAAGGGAAAGAATCGGTTAGGCCTGCAAGCTTATCCCCTCAGCTCGTGACATTACGAGCTACAAGGATTTAATGCAACATACTGTCCTCCACTCTCCATCCTCCGGATTCTCGCTCTATCCTCAGCCTATCATTGTTGGTTGCCAACCAAGCCTGAAAGCCCAGAACTGTTGAGTTAAGAGCGGAGCCAACAATCTCTTATTTATTTCACACACAGCATCCAAACGCCATGCCAGCTTTTTAGTGATAGACGACGAGGGGCACACGGGATTTCTATATAAATACAGTGAGACTTGTTAATAGCCTCTTTAATATACACTACGCTACGATACTACGACTCTACACAGAACTCTACTCTTGAGGGTCTTGAGACAGTTGACCCAAACACAAAAGCAAGCGAGGAATTGAATAGATTCCCCTTGGGAAAACTCCCTACTCCTCTCCTCCTTCCTTCTTCGTTTCTTTTCAAGTCTTTAAGGAAGGAAAAGCAGCAAGCGCGGCACCGCGAGTCGCGCGACTCTGATAAAGTCGACCAGTGATGTGTACACAAGTTCTCTGCGCAAGGTTAAACCTGAAGCTGGCATTACCACTCCCCATTTCCGTTACTTTTCAGAGTTTAAAAGCTCCTGAAAAAAGCTTCGTCCCATCCCTATTTAAAGCAATGATATGGCGGGTCTCAGAGTGAAGATGTTTTGGTCAGATGTGGTACGTTGGTACAGAGAGAAAGAAACGTCCAAAGGTTATCGTATTGTTAACCAATATGAAAGCTGCCACTTCCTGCTGGCCAACTCACCTCAGCCACTAGATAATATAGACTTCACGCCGCACCCACTGCATCAAACAACAACAAGACGCACTTCTTCT
>JAAUYL010009751.1_pt1 | contig 13195 bp, 7 predicted proteins | sample 7278011 | NCBI WGS metagenome assembly JAAUYL01 (sample SAMN14350225, study PRJNA611818) | marine sediment metagenome | isolation source: surface marine sediment (1.8m) | place: French Polynesia: Moorea | collected 2018-08 | reverse complement strand
TACTTAGTAGCACATTTACATTTTATTGACAAAAGTTTGAGGGTGACAGCATCTGCGTTATTAAATCTATCTATCTCAATGTTGGACAAGCCACTTCGGACTTCGGTTTTTTCTTTCTCATGGTAATTTTGTGGCCATACACTCGAAAATGTACTGCGACTATGTAGTGGTTTTATAAGAGGATGATGTTGCTAAGCTTTCTTTACTGTTTTTATCATCGCAGTCCTTCACAGGACACACATGTGTCATACGCAAGTACTTACATTAATATTCCAGAGCACGTGATTACAAAAGTATTTACTTATGATTTACTTACTTAGGTAAGTGTTCCATCAAGCGTATATTGAATATGTTCAACCAACTGGCCTTCGACCTTTGTTCAACCGGGTGGTGCCGAACAGCCTTTACAAAATGAAAGCTAATTATCTAGATAATTACGCATACACGAGCGAAAGGCAAACAAGAAAAACACGTGTGCCATGCTCATTTTATATTATATATACCAGGAAAAGTTGAGATATCTTTGATTTGTATTGATTTGATCAGAATGATGGTCATAAAATCGGTTAAGTTTGGTGACCTTCACTTAAAAAAGTTTCATGTCTCCATAGATTCTTTGATCCTTTCCATTCGCCTAGATTACATCACGTTCAATCCTCAATGAAGGTTAATTCTATGCCCGCATAATTACTTTTTTGCAAGAACCTCACATAACCTTAATCCCGAAAATTGTCAAGGGCAAATCCTTGACACAAAAATGAAAGAGAGCCACCTATAATATAACAGCTTCAATTCTCAAACTAAAGCATAAAAGAGTAAGTCCAGATTTTCCGCCAGAAATAATATTAGAGGTCATAGAGGACACGAGACCTCCATTGACATTTGACAGCCTCGACAGAGAAGCTGTCTCGAGGCTATCTTACATCCGAGGTCCTTGCCACGTGGTCTCACGATTTTAAATGCATGCTTTCATCTTTAATTTACTCCAGCTCCTTGAAATAAGCAAACGTAAACCTATGGTAAAAAATGCGCACCCTTGAAAGTAATGTCATATTGTCCACGGAGGAAGTAAATGGAGAGTCAATGGGACATGCATGAGCGGTCGAAGGCTTTCTCTCTCGTTTTTTTGTTTGTTTTCACTTTTGCTCAAGCAAAAGGAACATGGAAACGTACTATTCGTTTTCTGCACTCTCACGAAAAAGGCGATGGTTGGTTATTTTTTGTTAAATAGATTTTATTTGATTTCTTTGACTATAAATACACTTTATTATTTTCTTATATTTTATGTTGTTGTATTGTAACATCTCTTTGTGGGTTAGTTGGCAAATTAACAGCTGTGACAAAATGAGCAAAAAATATTTGGCTACTTATGATGGAGTCACAAAAAACTAGTCTGTTCTGTACTGCAAGTCTGTAAAATTTTTGGTGGTGAAAATTTGAACAAAGATACTATTACTATAAGAATTACTTACTTAGAACGAAAAAATATCAAGCAAACACTTGATTTTTGCTGCTCTAAAATTGCATATGATGGTGCGCCTCATTGCCGAGGCCATGGACAAGTGGTTTAATTTTTAAAAATATGTTGTACATTATAACATTTTATGACCATTTTACATTTTTTATGTGCGACTGCTGTCGCTGCATTTTCGCTGGTGGCAAAATGAAATCAGCACATAGGAGAGGACGAGGAGGAGGAAAAGTTGAATCGGTGGCGAGGCCATTTTCGAGGCTGCCGAGGTCTCATTTCTGTCGTCAGACATTGCGGCCAGCGTTCCTCCTGAAGCAATTTAAGAAAAAGAAATGACATGGGGTACAAAAAAGTAAGATATAATTCCTGTCTGTACCTTTCACCACGTGCAAGTTGACAGAGACGGTGCCCAACTTTTCTGGCCGACATTCATAGTGGCCATCGTGCTCTGTCGTCACCCGATCCAGCCTCACCGTGGATTCGAACATTTTCTCCGGCCTCGAGCCCCCAGAGGTGGTGGTCGGCTTCACCTCTCGCACCAGGGAAACTCTCCAATCGTCTGACAAGGGTGCCCCATTTCGAAGCCTGAAGTTGAAGGAAATATTTGACGTACTTCTCATTCTCAAGTGATGGAAGTAGCGCACGCAGCACACAATTTATGTAAAAGGATGGACTTGAGATTTGCAAACACTAGATACATATAGGGGGTCCTACTGCTTAGCTATCTTTGTTTGATTGGAACAATTTCACATATTTTTCTTCTTCCGAAGGGAAAAATGGTCTAGTGAAAGCCTTCATTCAATAACAAATGGAGACGGCCATGCCGTTTTTCGACTCTCCTCGAAGTCAAGTTTCCCACTCAAGAAGTCGTGATTTTGACAAAACTTTTTCAACTTTTCAGCGGAAGGAATCGCGTTGAAAATCCGAAATCCGATATAGGGATAGATAAGTAAAGCTATGTATAATCCTGCCTAATGCATTCTAGATCAAAACTTTGGCGCAAAAGTTTCTCGCGCGCCCGAAAAAGGCTTTTTCACTGGGCCTCTTCTAAAAGTAAATTGCATACCAAAATGCGGAAAAGTTGGCACTTTTTGCATTGCAAGTGATTGATCGAACAATTATCAGGATCAAGAAAAAAATATTCGGCCTCAAGGACATTGACATTGATGAAAACAATCGTTGGTATTTAGTTGCTTACCACTTCACAGAGAGAGGCCGCTCCAGGGCGTCCGTAATTGAGCATTTGAGGATGACTGAGCTGCCAGCCTGAGCGTGGATGTCCGGACCTCCATCAATCTTCACTTCTGGGACTGAAAATAAATAAATTGCATTATATATTTCTTTCCTTTTTCCCCCCATGGGGAAAATAAAGTGGCTTAACCAGTCCTTTGACCTAAATCCCTTGCTCGTGTCAAATTGGTGTGAACTCTGAATATGTCAGCACTTGACGTCCACCCCCTACACTTTTACATTGGCAACTTTCAGCTCGGATTTGACGATCCGACGAGAATTTCTGTGGACTCCCACACACCATTTTATAGTCCCCTCCTTCCCTCCCTCCCCTCTTTTCTCTGAAATATCTGACCCGATATTATCGGAGAAAAAAATCTTATGACATTCCGGAGCTGGAGCTAGGGTTAAAAAAGTTAAAAAGAGGCCGCCAGACAATATGGAAAATGGATTCGCCGTCCGGCCATGATGTGCTCCATTCACGGAATTCCAAATGACAAAACGCATTGGTTTTACTTTGTGTACCTCTCCAGATTATTTAGAAGTACATTCAGATATTCTGGCCTAGATAAAAGTTATAGGCACGTGGCGTTGAAAAGATTAAGATGTGTTCGTTCAAGCAGCTTTCGAAGTGGAGAAGGCAGAAGACTTATGGTTTCCCCATTAATTTTCCTGCCATGGCCGCGAGAGGGCGCAGCAAAAAATATCTACTGAAGTCTGATCAGTTATGCAGAAAAAAAGGTTTTTGCTTGATTTTTCTCTAGAAAGTGGTACAAGAAGACAAAAAAAAAACTTTTCGCAAAGCTTCTTACTTAGTTGAATTTCCTTTTCGGCGATTGGCGACAGCAGCTGAATAAAGTCTCAAAGAGTTTGTTTGGCACAACGTCTGACCAAGTTTGCTTGCTTTTCTTCATGCCGAGAAGAAAATTTGAATTTCAGTAAATGCAAAAGAAAGTTTAGTTGAGAGAAGGAGGCTTTTCAGTCTTCATTTTTTTCTCCAGAAAAAAGTTTGTTGTTTGTTGTTTTCAATGGTTTAGGCAGGGCAGGGGCACGTGGTGGTTAGCTCACTTAATGCAATGAGCAAAGTTTTGCCTTACTACTTACGCTTATTTATCTCGAGTTGTCTCCGCTCCTGTCACTTTTATTTTGCTTCAAGAGTCAAGAAAAACTACCAACGTATTCGCCATTTTCGCTGGCTTTTTTGAACTGGAAAATCCAATTTACCAAATGTCCAAGAAGGGGAGGACAGTCACATAAATGCGTCACGATTTTTATGCTCGATTTGATTCCCTGTACTTTTCAGAATTCTCTCTCCCTAGATTGAATTTAGCAAGCTGGTACACAAAAGTTCAGTCATGCTAATTTATGGACAAAAGTTGGGGAATTTCAAATTGTTTTAATCAAACCCTACAAGTGGCAACAATCTTCTCTATTTTATGAATGATGCTTCATGTTTTAAAAAATAAAATATTATACCTTTAAAGGACACGGCAGAGTGAGTTCCAAGCTAGCATATTAAAATGCCATCTACTTCCTTTAAAATGGGCCAAATATTCAAATTTTTGCCCAAATTTTGTCGCATTTTCGAAGAATTTAAGCACGTACCGTAAGAATATATGGGGGGACCAGAAAAAGCGTTACAGAATAGGTAAAAAACCTGCATGCTGTACTCTTTTTTCCATTTCACTTGCGCTCTCCTCGTTCCTCCACTGGCAACAGATGTAACTTCCAGCAGGACGCAAGAACAAGAAAATAAGGCCTGGTCGCTCTCCCTTTTTTGTGAACACCTCCTTTTCCTCCTATATACCAAAACATGGATGCTGATACCACAGTAACTAGAGGTAGAGGAGTTGTTTGTTTTACGAAAATATCGATTGACTTTACAATAATTTGCAGCCGTCAAAATGTGTAGGAATGGTCGTCATCGTTCTCTGGCCAGCAATAACAATATTTGATTTGCCGATAGCATGCAATCCGTCTAGACCCGAAGGACCAGGGAAAAAAGGACCGAAAAAATATGCTCCACAATTCTGGTTCTAAGCAAGATTTTTAACAGGTTATGAAGAAACAACAAAGCGTTTCTTAACACCTTTTGTGGACACGAATTAACCAACCTGCGCGCGTATTTTGTTGTAAGAAGGTGTCGAAAGCCTGTATTTGACAATAATTGGTTTTGATATTGAAGGCATAATAAATAAATAAGTATTTGTTTGTTCCTCTAGTGACTGTGTCCGATGCAGTCTTGTTTCGTTTTAGGGATCTGCTCTCCACTAACACATAAGACACTATGTAAGTTTAGCTACAGAGCTGCCAGATTCACAATTTATGGCTTGCGTAGCGCAAAACTGAATCTGGCTTCTTCCTTCCGTTGGAAATAATAAACTCTCAACTCGACCCGATATCCCAATTACCTTATCTAGTTTATAATTGGCTTTTAATTCGTACGACATAGATTGATTATTTATTGACTTACCGACCACCTTTAACCGGACCTCCTGGCTGAGTTTGTGTTTGGTGCTTATCTGGCACTCGTAGAGCCCGCCATCGGACAGCTTGACAGGTCTGCAAATAAATACAACAATTCATTAAATCGAAAACCAAAATACAATATGGTCAAAAAAAAAGGAAACACCAATCGTTAACGACTCTGCATACACCTCGTTTTCACCGAAAAAAAGTTGCCTAGTCCCAAGGGAGTTGCTTTCATTTCGGGAAACTCCCAATTTTTATATGAGCAATACATTCATTTTGCGGTTGGTTTTCGACTTGGCTAAAGCCGTTCTTTCTGCAAACAAAACCTTGCCATTAATTTGATTTGTCCCCTCTCCTGTAAAATTGCCTGGCGGTGAGCATTAATATAACACCAAGGGGCCATGTCACCTACTACCTAAATATACAAAATAATTTGAATCCTGCGCGAACCTGGTTTAATTACGAACAGTAGCAACAATTGTGGACGAGGAAGGCCATTAAACAGCCTTTCGCGCTGTGCCAACTGCGCTGTCGCAAATTTACAGGGGACTGTATAATTTGGACAGGACAATGTGGTGGATTGACCATAAAAACATCCATAAAACCAGTATGAAAATGCGCCATTTCACAAATCAGGTTTGATTTATCACATGGCAATTAAAAAAGCCACGTATTTTCACAGAAAATCTTTCTCTTTTTTCAGGATTTTTTGAAGGTAATTTGCAGCTCGCACTTTGCGGCACACACAGCACACAGTGCATCCAACTTTTTTCGGGGCCCCAAAAAGAAAACTTTCTGGACAGTCTCCCCGCTTTTCCATGGGGCATTGCTGGCGACTTTTTTTAAGGCGAAAAAAATCTCCATTTTATGTGGCCATTTTTGCTTATAGACAAGAAAATTGCGTGCGAAAAAGCAAGGGGCAAAAAGGCATCCGTCAAAGGCTGTGACAAATATTTGGCTGACCCTGCAAAAACGCGAAACCTCTAACTTGCGGTGACACTATAATTGTGGCTAAACAAAAACAGGAAGCCTTGAATAAATATTCATCCAAAACTTTTTCTCTTGTCACACAGGTCAGGAAAATATTCTAGACAACAAAATACTATGCTGGTGTACTGCGTCCACAAAAATATTTTAAGCTTACTTGATTAACAGGTTCCATTCTGAACCAGGCTGAGGACGAAGGATTTTGAAGCGGTCGTCAGAAATGAACACGGTAGAGTCGACGCTCAGGATGTGAGCATCTTTTTTGCGAACCCAAGACACCTATGATAAATATATATTTTTAAAAAATAAGTATTTATCAATGAAAAATATTTTATTTACCGAGTTCTGCCCAACTTGTCGAACTATGCAAGGCAACATAGCGCTCTTGCCAACCTGTACACTAATATTGCTATGTCGTCGACGTTCGTCAAAATATGGACCAGAATAAAGTCCGGTGAAAACCGGTTTCCCGGCCTCATCCGTAACTGGCACCTCTATGGATAGCGGGTGATCTAAATAGATTAATGAAATATTAATTAATTACCGCAATTTTTATGGAAGAACAAAAGACTTTCTTTTTTACCTATATCTTGCACTTGTGCGACGTCAAATCCTGGCGAGTTTTTCATGTTGAAAAAATGATCGTCCTGACCGTCCGAGATGGACACACCTGTAAACGTAAACAAAAACATAAGCAATTGTCAATCAACATGTTCATTATTTTCCATTCATGTAACCGATAAGAATCAGTGGAGAACAAAGTTTCAGAGAAAAAGGGCTTTCTATGCTATTTTGTTCCTCTGAAGGAAAATGGTAAATCGGGAGTGAAATCGCAAACAACGCAATTGCAAAAGTTTCCCTAGCTCACGATTCACGAGCGCCCCAAATTTCCATATCAAGGTCGTCCGCTCACTCAAGTCCTCCTCGGCATTCTTTTATTTTGCCTGCTGCTGAGGAAAGTATGGAACTTTCTTTGAAAGGTGGGAGGCAGCCCCTGCAAACCTTTCGATTCTTCTCAAGGACTTTGTCAAATAATATGTGCATGCGTAGGTTCCCAGCAAACTTCAAACAAGTACGTTCTATCTCAATTCTCAACGTGGAACAACCTCGAGCGATGCTTTTTCAGCAGAGCTCCTCACATGACAACGTGATGTGCCAAAATTTGAAATATGCACATTGTATTGAGCTAGATACACGAAGGAGGAAGGAAGGGGCACGCGCGATAAATTTGAATTGAAGGGATCCTTTTGTAAAGTACAACTTCCTGTACATGAATACTTTGAAAATCTGGGCATGTTGTAAGAAAAAGATATCACAGCTCTGGTTTCAACGAGTGTAAAGGCACGGATGCTACGTGATTTAGAGGTGTGTGGTGCCTGTTCGGAATACCTACTAAACTAACGTACAGAAACATGTTGGCTTCCTTCCCGAAAATCCTGTTGAGTTGGTAGCTTTTTTCTGGGAGTGGAGAAAAATTGTCTCCGCCAACAGCCAACAGCCTCTTTGACAGAGGAGCACCTGTCGCGTTAATCCCCCTCCGTCTGACCTCAAAAACATGACGGCCTCGCGGCCTCGAATCAGGGTTAACTTTTTCACCTGCTCCACCGCTTCCATATGTTGCCTTCCTCCGCCGCCGACAAAAAAGACTGAGGATGGATGGAAACAAGTTGTGATGACAGGTTGAGCAACTTTTTTATTCAACGACAAAGAAGGAGGCGAGATGCATGTGGTGACACATTCTAGAAGCTGATATTGATCTCAGCAGCAAACTTTCAGACTTTCTCAACTTGATAAGTAATTGTATCATTAACAAAACTGTTTGGCTATACCCACTTTTAGCTCACAGTTGGGGTCTCGTCTGATTTGTGGGCTGGTGGAAATGATGGCAACGAGCGTACAAATAGAGGAGGGAGCACATCCTGACAGCCCCCGAGTGGATGACAATGCGAGGAAATATGGTTACCATCAGAAGAGCGATCTCGTGCGATCTTCTCTGCTCGATATTTTTTCGGAAATATCTATGTAACTTGGTTTGAGTTTTGGTTCCTCCTTCCTTGAGATCCAATTTCAAAATAGCTTCTTGTGGTATTAGAGTAACAACTGTGCTTCTGGCATTGCAGAAAAAAGTGAGCATGGCATGGAGGGAGACATGTCCTGATCCTCTGAGCAATTTCAATTTGCTTGAAAGCTGAGCGAGAAGGACGCCAAACCCAACCAAGTTGCAGACACCCAACGCACGTACAAAGTATATAAAGGAGAAAGAAACTTACAAACTGGCAGAGCACACACACAACATTTGGAAAGTATGCAGCGCCAGAGCAAGGCTGGAAAAGCCAGCAAAACTTTCTGTATATGAAGACGTCGTCGTCGTCGAGTCTCACAAAAGTAAGTAGACACACATACACAAACTGAGCTACTCTTCGCAAATGGCTACAACATAGTAAATTTGCCGGAACGCAAAGTGAAATGAGCTTACAAGTGATGCAAGTTTTTTGGGCAGCCAGTCTTTGAATGAATGAAATTTTAGTAGTTTTCATCCAGGCCCAACCACAAACACCAAACAACAACAATTTTTGGTGCGTGGGGCCGCATGCATTTTCCTTCTTTTTTTTAAAAAAATAGCAAATAATGTACGACTATATTGCCACGAGGCCATTTCACCAAATAAATGTGGTCTGGACTTTCAGGCATAGCCTCCTTATTCTTCATCAGTGACTTTCAACGTACTGCAAAACATTTTTAAGTATTTTTTAAGATCTTCTTAGATCCTTTTTAAGAAACCATTCTAGGCCTTGCTTTTGATATACTATTTACACTTCATGCAACGTTGCCTTCTTTACTCACCCCAAAAATAAAAGGCGAAACACTCTGAAAATGGGCCTAAAAGTAAGTACTGTTGATGTTGTTATGAAAGGACGAGGAATGAGTTGAAGCAACCAAACGAACGAACAACGTCTATGCACTTTAAGTCAAGGTGGGTGCGAGTCTCGAGTAATAAATGATGCCAACCCTTGCGTATGACAGTGCATGAGGAACAACGCCGCGCGAAGTTATAGTACGAGAATAAACATAGAAATGCTACAGACAGTACCCTGTGTTTAGGCATGTTTCGGCACCAAGGCGCGCACAATGACCTTTTCTCTAGGATTTGGTCTTTTGGCTTGACCATTGAAAATGCGCGGTTTGGTGCTGAATCCCCCGCTAGATCATTACATATGGATCACATGGGAGTGTGATCATGCATGACGTGATTGTCTGGTTCACGTAACTTAGCTTTGCTTTCGAGTATGGCAAGAGGCCTTTGAGGTTGAATGCTTGAATGCCCCATTTCCCTAAGGATATGTAGACACGCTTTTTTGCCTCTCCGTTCCTTCTTTTGATGGTTCGATAGAACGAACGATCGTGGACCGTGGTGTTACTCGTAGTGGTGGCAATAACCCTGATTCACTTAAGCTAGCACATGAAACCAGGAACCGGAAGTGAATGTGTGCGCACGTTCATGACATTGGAAAGGAAGTAGTGTAGATATTTAGTTATGTGGTCGCTTCTGCATTATAAATGACTATCTACAGACATGGGACAGGACACCAACCAGCAAATGAATTTGTTCTACTTCTGTCACACCTTACGCTGCCATAGCTTAGCATGGTGTGGTCATTTCATTTCGTGGATATCATTATTAAGGATTATATTATGCGAGAGCGAGCAAGAACCGGCTATTAATGTGTCAACGGCAAATGGTGCATTGGCCAGCGGTTAAATGACCAATGGATCCGAGGCCTTATGTTGGTCAATGAGGCAAGAGTAAAACCTCCACGTGGTGTCTAGAATTTGGCCGGAAAAATGCACCGCAGCCACTTTAAAATGTCCATGTAAAAAAACGAAAATTGGACAGTTTTTTTGGCTCAGATCTCATGCAAGCTATACGTATCCCTCTCAGGCAAGCAGTTCGAGGTTGAAGCTATCAAGCTGTCAGAGAACTTGCAGCCGAGGTCGCTTCCATTTCTACGCTTGGACAAGTCTTTCTCTAGCCTTCTTTTCCGAAACGGTTTCGATTCTCTCTCTTGGGGACGGCACCATGGCAAAAGTTCGGTTTTTGGTTGGCAATTCAATTTCAACTGTTTAGCATAGTTTTCTCTGTGGCGTGACCCTAAAAGGGTTCTGGACTATGTCATTGGGGAGCTAATCTGGACCAAAAATGCATTTTTTATCTATGTAGAAAACCCTTTTCCTCCTCAAAATCACGTGGCTGAGGATCATTCGAGCCGTAATATAATTTGGCGCCGCTCGACTTTCATATCTTTCATAGGGGTGTGCGTGTTTCTTTTCGACAAAAGTGGCACACATACAACCGCTATTGCTGCTGCACAATCTAAGTAGATACGGTAGACTATACAGGTGAAATATGGGATCCATTCAGTCGAAAGGAATCATATTACCTCGAAAATAGAGCTAGCATTGCATTATATCTACCACCAAAAAAATCGGAGAGTTTCACAAAAGCCAGTCTGATCTTGGCCAAGGCTACCTGTCACATATTTTTAATGCTTTCATATGTTACTCTTTTATTTCAAGTACTCTGCAGTGACATTACCCCAGATCTATCCAGAAAAGCTAATGTACGCAGATATTTCTTCTACGTAAGTATGCATGCTCAAAAGAAGGAAATTCTGCCATATTTATGCGTTTTCTTCTTCCAACGAGTCGACTGTTATAGCCATCTCTCCTTTACAAAAGAACCTGTCTCTTCAATAGTCGGCCGAAGGAGAACATTTTCCAAACCAAAATACCGAGAGTAAAGTTAATGGTACGAGCCGAGCGAGAGAGCTCCCCCTTTCCTTCTTTTCTTACACTACACGAAAAGTCCGAGACTGAGAGAGAGTAAATAAATATGACAGACACAAAAATGATCACTCACTTTGGCCACAAAAGCACCACCGCCGGCAAACCAGTAACCAGTTCTATACATAGAGCTAGCTCCCTCGTACAAGAGGGAGTGGGAAATGCTAGGAAAAGTTTTCTGCCACCATAGGTCACTCAATGCCGTTCTCTCCCTTCCCTTCTTATTTATGCAATCGGTAAACCGCGATTCAGCACCAAAATGCGCGATAGTCGCTGCTGAATTTGGAAAATATCCTCTTTGACAAATGGACTGCAAGTGGATGCACTTTATAAAACTCTCGTGGTTACCGTGGGGATGTTATGCAAGAACTACCAGTAAGAATCCAAAAAAAGTCTCTGGGAGAAGGTAAAGCTTTGCTGACCAGAGATATCGAAAGTTTAGGGGCCCCCAAAAAGCGAACACAAATAAAGAATCCAAACAAAAGTCGGCAAAGAAAGAAAGAGACTCTGATGACACTGCCAATTAGGATGGACTTGACTTGAAAAATCAGCCTGAGGGGGGAGAGTTTTTTTGATGCGTCAGCGAGTTTTCCAAAAGACAAGAAGAACAGAAGAGCTGAGGGGAAAGGAAAAAAGTTGCGTAACCTGAGGCCAAAAACCGGCTAGGCCTCAAGAATCGAGGACAAAATGGTTTTAACCTGTCTCTCCTTTGAGACCGAAAACATCAAGGATGAGCGACGACTAAGCGCTTGTTGGAAAAGAATGCCGCCAATAAAAACGTACAAATCGTGCCATTTCTCCTTGAAGAGTTGCCAGCCATAAACTCTTTATATCTCGGTTTGTGTATCTATCTAGTTGACAAAATGGTTGTAAATCCTGGGCAGAAGGTAAGGCGAATCTCCTTCCTTCCTTTCTTCCAGGCAAAAATGGTTTACCTAAACGGCCCTCGAGTTTTATGGGAGAAAAAGGGAATCTTCCCCACTTTGTTTTGTTTGTCTCATGCGTATACCTTTTAGGGCCAGCTATAAATATTCTACTAGAGCTGGAATATACACAGACACACTTCCTCCTGGCAACGCTTTACGTTAACGTTACGTTAACATACGCAGAATCGTCTTCTCTTGGACGGTTTTGCTTTAGGACCTCAACTCCGGAAACACCTAGATACATTGCTTGAAGAGACGAAAAGTGCTGGTGGTGTTGTAATATGCTGTTACTTGTACAACTCCGATAACCAGCGTCATTTTCGCGCTTTTGAGGTAGAGAATACTCGTGTTCGTCCGAGAAAAACACGGCACTCCCAAGAGAAAGATGGTCTTTTCTTGGAGATTTTATCGTCTTGAAAGGAGCTTTTCGCCACCGTCTCTCTCTTTTTCGGTCGGTCGACTGGTCGGTTTAGGATGGAAATATAGAACAGAGTGCGGAAAACCGAAGATCGTAGTTTTATGGCGTCAAAAAGCAGGTGTAATAGTGTGTCATGTATGGCAACTCCTCTACATTTTTGCTTAGTTTGGAAGTGGTGCGTTCATTCCTATGGTTGTAGGTTGCGATAAAATGGAGCACGAAAAAGTTGGGAAAATGCATTTTTTTCCCGGTTCCTGGAATCTATAATTTGATTTCTCGTACGTTAGTTTGAAAACTGCTAATTAATTGCAAGAAAGGTAGGTGGATATTTTTAAAGAAAGCCACTTGCAAAAATATGTGAAATGTCACGAGAGAACGTTGCCAATTTTCCACGACTTGGCAGAGAAGTCAAAATTATTGATTGGTGGTTTGATTTCGTCCCTTGGAGAGAGAGGGAACAGAACCAGAGCCTTCACCTTGAAGCTTGAACATTCTACTTCTTCTGTGTAGAGCTGCTTTCCAAAGTCCCGAGGGAAATCTGCCTGCTCTGCTTTACAACATTTTGGCTGGCATGGGTACAAAAATCGCATGAAAAAGTTTCCGTCAAAAACATAGAAAAAAGCTACTTCTAATGTTTCATTTTCATTTTACGGTAGTATTGTTTCAACATATAGATACTTAGAAAGCAACATGTCACATTAAGTATATACTTCCGGTCGGTTTCTGATTCAACAGATTTTTGTCGTGAAAACTAGCTTGCATTTTCTTGTTTTCAATACACCAGGGCCTTCTTTCAGGCATGTTAGCTTCCTCCACAAGAGTCCTTTCACTCCTGACAATTGCTAACCC
>JAAUYL010058364.1_pt1 | contig 13204 bp, 2 predicted proteins | sample 7278011 | NCBI WGS metagenome assembly JAAUYL01 (sample SAMN14350225, study PRJNA611818) | marine sediment metagenome | isolation source: surface marine sediment (1.8m) | place: French Polynesia: Moorea | collected 2018-08 | reverse complement strand
GGATTTTGTCTCTGTCCTTTATTGTTCGAGCGAGGGCGAAGCCCGAGCGAGAACACCTTCTACATGCAGTTGGTTTCGTTCCCCTCCTAGGGGGTGAAGTGATTTTTTAAGAGGGCAACGCCAAAAAGTGACATACTCCCTGATGCCACGGCCGATTTCAACTGTTAAAATCTCGTTTGAAAGCTCTTGTCAATGCGATCAAACTTTATTAAAAAAGAATTCCCGTAAAATGTCCGGCTTTCCCGGAAATTAAGGAAACGTGTTTTTACAGTGTCTGCCATTTAAACACGAAGAGGTAAATAAGTTCTTTGCGGCAGACACTGTATCGAAGCGCGCGCTGTAAAAATCAAAACAAAACAAATAACGGTCATTTCGAAATTTGAATTTTTGACGTGACGCTGCAAATTCAGAGCTCAGATTCAAAGCTTGCTCCGTGTTACCAGACCTCTGCGGCCCTGGCTAAGCCCTTCCTATGGGTACCATTCGACTCAAGTCGAGCATTGCAGATCATTGCAAACGCATTACAAACAAACAAACAATTCAAAGCTTGCTAAAAAGTGATCAAATTGCTTGTGATCTCCCATATTTTAACTGCAAATTGTTGGATACTTCAACCTTCTGTCTTTCTAGACATCAGCTAAAACATGGAGAAAATCAAGCCCCTGCCTGGTTGCAGAAACCAAGGTAAGAAAAAAAAATATTTTGATTTGGGACATTTTTTGTTTCAAATTCAGGCAAACCTGTAGTAACAGTAGAAGTGCTAGAAGAAAATCGTGATTTACTCGGCCATCTTTAGAGATACGTTAATTTCAATGATACCACTGAATCCGCCTCGAAAAACTGGATTAGAAAAGTGCCTTGAAAAGTAACTTTTCAAATGTTTTGACCGTATATGGCCCTGATGTTTGCTTGAATTTGAGGCCTCCTCTTGGCAAATCGTCGATAACGGTGGAAGTACTTGAACGAAACCGTGATTTACTCGGCCATCTTAAAAGATACGTTAATTTCAATGATACCACTGAATCCGCCTTGAAAAACTGGATTAGGAAAGTGCGTTGAAAAGTAACTTTTCCAATATTTTGACCGTATTTGGCCCTGAGGTTTGCTCGACTTTGAGACCTCCTCTTGGCAAATCGTCGATAACGGTGGAAGTGCTTGAACGAAACCGTGATTTACTCAGCCATCTTAAAAGATACGTTAATTTCAATGATACCACTGAATCCGCCTCGAAAAACTGGATTAGGAAAGTGCCTTGAAAAGTAACTTTTCAAATGTTTTGACCGTATTTTGCTCTGAGGTTAGCTTGAATTTGAAGCCTACTCTTGGTAAATCGGCGATAACAGTGGAAGTGCTTGAACAAAACCGTGATTTTCTCGGCCATCTTAAAAGATACGTTAATTTCAATAATACCACTGAATCGGCCTCGAAAAACTGGATTAGGAAAGTCCCTTGACTAATAACTCTTTAAATATTTTTACCATATTTGACACTTTAGTCTGCTTGAAAATGAGGCTTCCTCCTGGTAAAGCAGCAAAATGGCTTTAAGTGTATGGAGCAAATCACGATTTTCTCTGCCAATCCTGTATTTTCCTGGGGAAGTGCTCTTTTTTCTGACTATTTTTCTGCCAGGGTTACTTAATCTATATCCTCAATTGATTATCTAATGTATACAAATTAGATTTATTTCTAAATGATAATTGTAATTTTTTTCAGTGGATGATATCTCAGTGAACACCAGCACACTGAGCAGATCAGAAATGGACAAAATGTTCATTCAAATGCAAGGAAAGCTGCAAGCAACGCGGCCAACTGAACGCGAGCAGAAACGCCTAAGGCGACTTCTCTGTTCAAAACACGTCATTCATGATTATTTGGACCATCTAGAGAGTCCCATGCTAAAAAAGTTGGCCAAATGCTGTGGGAAAACTCCCCAAAACTATCACAGAAACAAACAAATTGTTGCAAATTTCTTTTTTGACCATCATCCCACCAACCCCCTTACAGCACTGCTGGCACTTTTGGGAGAAGCCGATCAGCCATCAGGGATAAGATTTGCCAATAATGGCAAAAATCTTTGTTATGCCAATGCCACTCTGAATGGGCTGCTGTGCTTGTCAGCTGTGAAGGCAGCAGTCCTGTCCTTGCCTGATCAAAACAACAAAATTGTAGAGCTCATGTCCTCTTTTGTCCTTAACAGGCAGGGGGTCAACGATGCCACCCCACTAAGAAATGAGATTGGTGGTGTCTTTTCACTGGGCAATCAAGAAGACCCAGCTGAGTTTACTCAAGCACTACTAATGAAAGAGCCAACCTTGAAATCATTGTTTGATCATGAAACTACCATGAGCTTCGAATGCAAAGCTTGTAGTACTGCAAATGCCAGCTCTGTGATTGACAAAAGCACAGTTCTAACAATTTGTCTACAAGAGAAGGACGTTCAAAGAAACTTGGAAAAGACACTGAATGCTGGAGAAAATGACAGCATTTCAAGATTCTGTGACACATGCCAAACTCAGCAGCCACATTCATACAAAAACAAATTTACCAAAACACCTAAGGTTTTGGCACTCCATCTGATGAGATATGATGCAAATGGGCACAGAAAAAATGATCCAATCCTTCCCAACAGCACTTTGAGTGTTGATGGAGAGACATATATTTTGAGAAGCGTCATTGAGCAACATCAATTAAGCAGCTCTATGGGGCACATTGTTGTGTACTTGCACTCTGATGGTGAATGGATTAGATGTGATGATGCCCATATTTCCTCTGCTGCAAGCCCCAAGTTGGGGTATGTGTTTTTCTATGAAAAACAATCACTGCAAACAATGAATGAAACTCCTCGCCAACGGAGGTCTGAAACAGAAAATGATGAAAGTTCTTGTAAAAAAAGGACTGAAAAAGAAAATTATGAAAGTTCTTGCCAAATAAGGACAGAGGCCAAAAATCATGGTCATAAAAGACAAAGCAATTATTCCACAAGGAGCTCCAATGCCCCTGTTTACAAGGATATAGCATCGGATCAAAGTGGTCAAAATGCCAGAAAAATACCACGTCTCCAAACTCAAAATGAACCAAACTCCAACAAAGATCGCCCTCAAACCCAAAATTCAAACTGTAATGAAACCAACGAGCCTACTGCTAACAGTTGCCAAGCAATGGTTGAGGGGGAGGTGGCTCAGGCTAATCAGATCTTAGAATTGAATGACATAATAAGCCAAGACGAAGGTATGTCTTGCCTTGAAAGTAAAAGAGCAAGTCACATTGAAAAACTTGTAAATAATGATTGGACTAATGAAATCTTTTCAAACAATCCTGTCTTGGAAGGAGGACAAAAGTTGCATGCGGCGATGTCAGCCTGGAAAAAAAGCGAACAATGCTCTGTTTGTAAAGAAGCATGGTTTGATCAAAAAAACAAGAAAACAGGTGTTTGTGACAGGTGTTCCAGTCTAAGCTGGAGGGGAGAAAAAGAAATTCAAAGATTTTCTTCCCAAAATGACATGATCCCTGGAGATCAACCTGATTGCATTAAAAAACTCAATCAAGTTGAAGTGTCTGCAATATCACAAATAATTTGCCACATGCGTCTTTACAAACGAATGAAAGGGACACACGGTTTTTCTGGCCACTGCATATCTTTTGCCCAAGATGTTGAGAACTTGGCAAATTGTTTGCCAAGGGCTGTTCGAGACTTGCCAATTGTTGTCATTGAACGCCCTCATGAGAAAAATCCAATCCAATTCAAAGCAAATGGCACTCATATCCTTGAAGCCATCTTGTGGCTTAAAGAGAATAACGATGACTACAAGCACATTCAAATAAATTATGATGCTTTAAAGGAATATCCAAGCAATGGAGGAGACCTTCAAGGTATTCTCCGGGTCATTCTTGATGATGATGACAGTGAAGAGACTGAAAAGACCAACACCCCAGGCATGGATGATGATGAAAACTGTATTCATCAAGCAACTCTAGAGGCAAAAACTAGAGACTTGCCACGGCCAGATGCCACTGTCTGTACACCTCTTGACAAGGGCCTAGTTGATAATTACATCAAGAAAGCTGTGGAAACCATATCTATTGGAGAAACAAAGACAAATGAAACACTGAATGAAGTAACTGTCGAACTACTCCAGGGCTCTGAGCCAGTCAGTGAATTTTTACCTGGATTTTTTAGCAAAGCATTCCCTCACCTCTTTCCTGATGGGAAAGGGGACTTTACTAAACCGAGGCTTGGCAAGCAGCCAACTTTTCTTGATTGGGCCAAGCATTTGCTTCGACTTGACAGGAGATTTGCCAAAGACCCTCTCTTTCCTCTTGTCGTTGTAAACATGTACCAAAGGAGGCAAACTCTTACCCTTGGAAACTTGTATGCTCAAAGATCCATGACAAATATGACAGTCAAAGAGCTAAAAGCAAAGATTGAAGCAAAAGATTACAACATTCTAAAAAGCATGTTCTGTTTTTCATCCAGCATAAAGGGAAGTCAGCAGTTTTTCTCCCAACATGTTTCAAAAGCTTACAGCTTTCTCCGGGATATTAAAATTTCCTCTGATGACAGAGAAATGTTCAACCTTTTTCTCACTTTTAGTGCTGCAGACTTTCACTGGCATGAACTTCACTTGCTTTTTCCTGGACATGAAAAATATTTGGGGAAAACTGTTGTTAAAAGCATGAATGACATTCCATCAGGGGCTGATCCTAATCTTTTCATTGACAAAAAAACTGATTTTGAACTCAGGCAAAAAGCATTCCATGAAAATGTTGACATAGTGAATGAGTTCTTTCAAAAACGAGTCAGTCTCCTTTGGGAGCATATTCTGAAGCCCGAATTTAAAGGAAAAGATTACATTATGAGGTATGAATTTCAGAACCGTGGCTCAATTCATTGCCACATGGTGATGTCTGTTGAAAATGGACCTGATTCAGGAACAATGGAAACAGCAAAATCAAATTTGACAACAGTCCCTGAAACAGGCAATGAAGAATTAAAGAGGAATGCTGAACTAAGTAGAAAAGCTGTTCTTGAAGCAAGGACAAAAATGATAAAATTCAATAGCCTGACAGCTGGAATATCTGCCATTCACCCCATACTTGATCCCAAAGATTGGCTGACACCTCTTGGTCAAAACCCCACCAGGCCATCAAATGAGTGCCTGAGAAAAAAGTTTGAGGACCTGGCATTGAGCCCATATGAGCTGGTTGACCAATATAAGCAACTGGTCAACAAAGTTATGCTTCACAACTGCAGGCTTGGCTATTGCCTAAAGAAAAACAAATACAAATTAGTTGAAGATAAAACATTGCCTTTGACAAAGGATGGCAAATACAGAAAAAGAAAAGAGTTGGTCTGCAGGTTCGATTTTCCATGTGCCTACCATGGCTACACAGCATCTTTCAATGAAACTGGAATGTTAGATGCAGTCAAAAGAAAGACAGCTAATGATGTTGAAAATGAAAGAAATGAGACAGAGATTGACTTGGAGGAAACTGAAAAGCCAGAAAAAGACACGGATGTGTCTGTCTGCCAAGGATGCTCCTATGTTGAAAACAAGCTTTGCCAGAGTAGAAACCATCCAAACATTGTTGCTCACATATGCGAGCTCTTGTTAGTATGGATGGCCAATACTGATCAGAAAACAATCACAAGCTATGATCAACTTCTCATGTACCTACTAAAATATGTTATGAAACCAGAATCCCAATCTGACATGTTCTCAGACATAGCAAGAACAGTGCTTTCGAAAGTTTCCGATGACACTCCTTTAAGAAAGGTGGTGACAAAAATTTTGAACAGGAATGTTGGCCAAAGAGACATGTCCGTCAATGAATGCATGCTCATTATTCAAGGCCTCCCTTATGTTTGCTACAGCAAAACTCCCAGATATGCCAGCCTTTTTGGTGGAACTAAAGTACAAATGTCAGTTCCATCTGAGGATGTCACAATTGGCAATGATGACAACTGGCAAGAAGCATACTGGAACAGAGAGAAAAATCCAAATTTTAAGTTAATGTGCCAAAACTACCCGAATGACTTCAAGTGGGACAAGCATCCGAAAGACATTTCCTTGAGGGAGTTTATGAAACATTTCACCAAAAAATGGAAACTTTCAAAAAACACTAAAGTTTTTCCTGTTTTCACTCCAACATTTAGACACATTGTCCACAAAGGGCAAAAAAGATACGAGGAGTATTGCAAATGGATACTGCTTCAGGATAAGCCAGGTTGTTACTTTGACAATGTTGGCAAGGGGTTTGGTTCTTGTGAGGCAGAGCTTAAAGATTTTGCTGACAACTCCCCTCTCTGCTCAGAACACATTAAAGACGAGTTTTACAAAAGCCAAGTGGTCAAAAAAGACAGTGAAGTAGTTCAGATGCGTGGAAATGATGATGATCCTCTTGATGAATTGCTTGCTGAAGTCAACCAGGCTCCAGAAAATGACAACCCTGATGATTGGATGAGGGTTCATGATCCAGGAAACGAAACTGTCCTTAATGAAATTGCAAACAGGCAGATTAATGCTGCCTTTCCTGACTTTGATGAGAACATTGCCCAGAATGATGAAAATGATCTCTGGAATGATACAGAGATTTTGGGGATAAGCGACAAAGATTTGCAAGACTTAAAAGGGTGGCTAGACCATCAAAAGCATACATTTGAATTGCAGGAAAATGATAACAACACTTGCAATCCTGAAAATCTAAACACCAAACAAAAGATGGTGTATGACATAGTTACATCATGGGTCCTTGAAAAGCTCCAAGATAATTCTACTAATCCTCTATACCTCAACATTTCAGGCCGAGCCGGCTGTGGAAAGAGCTACTTGCTGAACTGCCTTTCCCAGTTCATCAAAAATACTACAACAAAAAAGTTCCTGACTCGTGCAGCTCCAACTGGGACGGCTGCTTTCATGATTAATGGAGTTACCCTTCATTCTCTTTTAAAGCTCCCTGTTAACAACAACAATAGCAAAGACATTCCAGATCTCCATGGAGAGGCCCTCCAAGAGTTGCAACAAAAGTTTGCAGACATTGAGCTCATTGCAATTGATGAGAAATCTATGATGGGACTGTTCAGACTCTACACCATTCATAAAAGACTCTGCGAGGCGAAAGGTGTCACTCTTCCTTTTGGGGGAGTATCAATAATACTGATGGGAGACTTTGCACAGCTTCCACCAGTGCTGGACACCCCAATGTATTCCCCTCCAGAGAAGGTGAGAAAAACTTTTGTCTTGACAACTGCTTTGTCGCTTTTTCAATTGTTTGAGAAAACTGTTGTACTTGATCAAATCATGAGACAGCAAGGAGATGACCAGAAAGAATTCAGAGACCTCCTGTCTAAACTTTCAGAGGGAAAATTTGGGAAAAAAGATTGGGAAAAGTTGAAGGAGAGAGACTTAAACAGCTCTAACTTTACTCCTGAACAAAAAAATGAGTTTCTTTTGAGTGCAACCATGATCTGTGCTTACAACGAAGATCTTCATGAACATAACAAAAGAAGGATCTTGGCACTGAAGACTCCCCTTGCTCATGTGAAAGCAGAACATAATTGCCCTGAAGCATTGAACAGTAAGCTGTCTTCAAATGAGGATGGAGGACTTCCTAAGCAACTTGTCCTCTGCAAAGGCATGGAAATTATGATTGTTGGTGTCAACTTGTGGAGTGAAGCTGGTTTAACCAATGGGGCAAAGGGCACTGTCAAGTATCTTTTGTACAAGTATGGAGAAAAACCTCCCTCCCTTCCAGTTGCCATTTTGGCTTCTTTCCCGAAATATCTTGGACCCTCCTACATAAAAGAGGAAGAAAAAATTGTCCCAATTGTCCCATTGACAAAGACATGGCATGAAAATAAAAAGACCTGCTCCAGAACAATGTTGCCACTGGTACCCGGATATGCTACATCAATTCACAAAGCACAAGGTGCAACCTTGTCAAAAGTAATCATTAACCTTGGTCCTGTTGAATACTCCACGGGTTTGGCATACACAGCTATTAGCAGATGCAAAACTTTTGAGAACTTAGCCTTCCTACCTTTTTCAAATGGCGCCAGGTTCTTTGGCATTGCCAGGAGAGATGGTTTCAAAATTAGACTTCTGCAAGACAAAAAAGAAGCAGAAAGAGACAAACAAATGCAAGATGACTATGAATTTGAGAGAATGATCATTGATGCAGGTCAATAAAGACTTCTAAAACAAAAACCAAACACGCAAACAAAAACATACAAAAAAAGAACAAAAACACACAAAAAAGTGGTGTGTAAACCGCCATATGTTTGCTTTTTTCTATTTTTTTAGCAATTTCTTTGTTATCATTTTGGTTTCTGCTGTTCTAACTATTACTTTCTAAACTAAAAGCAAACATATGTGGGTCCAAAGCCCCAATCAAAGTGTGATGGCACACCACTGAATCTTTTTCTTTGCAAATTTGGGCTTCAACCGAGCGAGAACACGTTCCATGCTGTAGCATGGACGCCTATTTACTAGTACTCATCACAGCTTCTGTACTCTGTAGATTGGGTTGCCAAAAACAAACGAAACGGGCAGTTTTTAAAGAAAAACTGGATCGGACTGTAAAGTTTGTACCTTCGCCCTCTTTTGTAAGACGTCTGTGAGTGTGCTCCCTGATGACGGGCGCGCTATAAAGAGGCCACAAAAAGCACGGACGGCCTCGCCGGCAGTCGAGGCCGGTCGAGGCTGCGAGGCTGCTGCACTCCCTTTGCCGTCGAAGCAGGAGAAAGCCACTGCATAGGCCTGTTACCAAGCGACAAGGTGGTTAGAAATGGAGGCTGGTTGTATTCCTTACATAGAGTATGGACCCATCTGATTTCATGCACCTTGCAACCTTCAACAATGTCCTCGGTGCACCGTGAGAAATGCAGTCATCTTTAGAAAGCAATGATAATTTTAGTGAATAAGTTAATTAATTAGATATTCCCCCTTGGGAAATAGGTAACTAGGGTAGGCTGCTTTTAATGGGACGGTGCAGTTCTTTCCGCTCGCGTCGGGTTTGTACTCCGAAATTCTCTCTGTTTTGAAATAGCCTGAATGTGATTGTTTATTTATCGCAACTCGTTTTTGATGACGATAGGAGGGGGGAGGGGCTAGTGTAATTATAGTTTAATCTGTTAAATTAAAGAAAAAATCTCTGCATGACAGGGTGACACGGGATAAGAATGAAAGCTCTAAAAATATCTACAGTTGATCATTGATAAAGCACGAAGCACGAGACAATTCGTGGTAATAAAAGAAAGACGTCATAAGAATATTTTCCAATAAAAAATATTCAGCTCAGGAATTTGGCATTGCATCAGATTTGCTTTCTTGAAAGTACAAAAGTTGTTTTTGAAGTCGGCCTTCTGGCCTCGAAATTCCGCGTCGCGTTTCGTTCAGGGTGAACTTAAAAACGTGACCCATGGAAACAACGCAGATTTGATATTTGTCCCGGGCCAAAATGTTGTACTCTGCTTTTAAGAGGAAGATATTTTAGAGCACAAACGTTTTCGTACCTTCCAAGTTCTGGGTGAAAACGAGACCTAGACATTCACGAGACTGCAGACGAACCAAAAGAAAGCCCTCTATCCGATATCAAATGGAAGAGGTCCATACATAATTTTACAGTGGCAATAATTTCCATAAAAATAACCACATGATTATTTTGGATTATAAACCTGAAACAACCTTTTTAATGTAGAATTTCTGGAGATTCTGGAGTATTATTTTAAAATACAAATGTTATGCAATCAGGCCAAAACAGTGCAACCCAGAAATAGAAAATGTTGGCAAAAACATTTTTGCACACTTTGAATGTCTGCCAAAATTCTTCAGAGTACTTTTCTAAAATTATCCTAAATAAAAAAGTCTCCAAAAGATACGAAATGTTGTCACGATCCAGAATTTAATGTACCCAATGATAAACAAACAAACAAGATTGAAAATCAGGTTCTGGCAGTTTTAAAGAAAAACATGAACTGAATGAAGATCACAGACGTCACACGTAAAGTGACGTAGGGCAAGGCACAAAAAAACATTTCGTCTTCAGATTTTGAAAATATTTATTCTCAATCCAGTAGTAACGAGATCAGTTTTTCCGCCACAACTCTTCGCTTTGGCAGATTTTGTTCAAAACTTTCCCCACAAATGTTGCACTTTTTCACATGGTACGATGTCAGGCAAGCATTGCAAATCAAATGATCTTGAGTGCAGCCGTAGATTTTCATCGGACTCTCCATGATTTTAGTGCATTTTGTGCAGCGAAAATCAAAGACATCGACGTCGCGATTTTTGGATCCGGATTCGTTTTCGATCGTGGTTGATTTTAATTCCGGACACATTTTTGTTGCAACTGCTTCATAATCCACTGCTTTCTTTTCAGATTCTGTCAGACAAAGGTATCCAATTAGAAAATATTTCAGATTGCAGCTTTTGCTCGTCTTGGCCAATTTCAAAACACGATCCGGATTTTTCGGGAAACGATTCCGCCGGATAAAGGCGTTCACGACCGAGACACGTCCTTTGATCACCGCCAATTCCAATGCCGTGTGACTGTTCTTGTTTTTGAGTTCGTAGTCAATCTTTTTGTCAAACTCTTGAATCAAAACCTCGACAGCCTCGGCTCGGCCATTCTCCGAGGCCATGTGGAGGACGGTGTTACCATCTTTGGAAATAACATCATTGATGTTGATCTTGTACGAGAATTCTTTTATATAACGTCGCAATTTTGCCATGTCTCCTTCGATGCAAAGGTTGTACAGTCTGGATTTGGAATGTTTTGGGACTTTCTGAGGAGGCTCAGTATGACTGTTTACAGTCGGAATTGAGTCCGGCGGAGGCTTTGCCGTCCGCTTCGAAGGCACCTTTGGTCTAAGACTAAACCGACACACGATATAAACCATGCAGCAGTAGTAAAATGCAGTACACTGCATTATGAAAAACAGGATTTTTGTCCAATCTTCGTCGACTCCGGCGTACATATTTTTAGCTTCATAGATGATGGAAATCGTCTTAAGCAGATAGAAGTTGTCGTTCAGTAAGTACTCGTCGGTGAGACAATGCCACATTGTATCGTCACCAGTGCACGGAAGCCTTTCCTGTTTCATGATCGCGATTTTTAAAACGAGGCCATTTATAAAAGGAGATAGCAGGACGAAGAGTCCGGCCGACCTCGATTTGGTATGAATCGCATATGATGCTACCAGCCTCACTGCGACCTCGTAGAGGCCGCATGTAATATCATACCGGTATTTCAAGCCACTAATTACTCGAGAAAGTTCTTCGTCCTCTCCCTCTACGTTGATTCTCCGGATTGGTTCCTTCAGTTCGGCTTCCAGAGCTTTGCCTCTTTTCATTAGTTCAATTCTCGCCTTGTTGTCTTTGACCGCCAAAGCGTCGAACATTTTTACGTCTGAGCGCCAGAGATTCAGTCTTTGATTGAGTTCTTCCTTGTCCTTTATAGATGCCATTTGCTTATCAGTCAATCCTCCAGTGCCATTGTAAAGAGTTGGTAGAATCACCATCCCCGCCAATAACGGGGCTGTCCAAAGCATTTTTTTCACCACACAAAAGCTTAGCGACACTAATACTTACGACGATAATGATATCATTGAAGGGTAGCGAATAAGCTTAGAAAACATGCCGTGTGTGATAAGAAATTCTTGGCATATTTCCTTATTTTTATTTTTCTTCGTAAACACACCCACTTGGACTACCCTGTAGAGTTCTTGCTGTAACTCCTGTCAACTGATTTTGTTTAGAATATCTAGATCCTATTGTTGGAGGTAACCGGATTTTTTATTTGCTACTGCTGGGATTAATAGTTTTGACTTTTAGAGGAAAAGCTGTGGCAAATGTCTTAAGAAATGCAAATCCCGCAACCTCTCCTCGCGTTCAGTAAAGCCGGATTTTATTAAATATTTTTTTCTCACCTGGGACTCCCAGGCTGGGAGTACACAGATTAAAAATTAATTGAAAATAACTCTAACGCTTTGATGCAAACCTGTGCCGGCTTTTTATTAAATTGCACATCATTTAGGCCCTGTGTAACATTGTCTGGCAAAAGAGACCGTCACCTTTATGGGCTGTTTAATAAACTTCCCCCTGTTTTACGTCAGAAACCCAAACCTGGAAGAAATCAGGGAAACTACTGCGCTTTAAAATGGTAACTTAATTACACATAATTACACTTCCATTAAATGACATTACGCATTCGCCTACAACAATTTACATGGTTAATTCACCGAATGTCGGGTTGGTTTGTTTCGTAATGGATAATTCGGTTAAGCGTCTGTTCTATCTTAAGTATGTACAAAATTAACCATTTATTTGGAATTTGAGGAAAATATTCTCCAGCTTTCTGTGGTCGGACTTTACCACTTGGGAATTTCTCTGAAACTTCCAAAAATAAGAAGAAATAAATGGAAAAGCGAATTAAAATCTTAATTGCAGAAATTCCAGGAACAATTGTGGACCTTGCATCTTTTTCATGGAAACCCTAGACAGATACCAAATTAACTTACCTTACATAAGTGCTACAAAGAATGTGAGGTATGTAAGGTATCTATGAATATTACGTTGCTTCTTTATTAAGTAATAAAGAAATCTCTATAAGTCTTTAACTTTTGTTGCCTACGAGCCTACGAGGATTGCGTACTTGCATTTCTAGGTTTTTGCAAAAAGAAGAGCTGTTTTAACCCATTTTTGGCGGCAACATTCATGCTTTTACATTTTTGCCATTTGGGGCTACCGTCTAGGGAATACCGTCTGTTCTCTGCCAGCGAACCATTTTTAAAACCAGAAAAAGGTTTTATGTTCTCAAATTACCATAGAAAAATGAATGTCATTATATCTAGTCATTCATGGATTTCAACAATAACAGGCAATTTAAAGTTACTTTTTCGATATTTGCTTTCAGTGACGTTCGCGGGATTTGAGATGCATCTGATTCAAGTTCAAAGTTTCGATTCCCCATGGGGGGAAAACTAGAAAGCATTTGAGAGAATGCGTGCACAGGTGTAAAATGTTGCTTTTCAGCCGCGCCGCAACTCAACTTGGCATTGCTTTCTTACAAAGTTTTCATTGTTTCAAAACATCCTTTTCTGCATATAAGTTAAGATGAGAGATTTGTTACTTCAACGGATAGGGATACCCACTTTAGAAAGCAGCCGGGCAGCAACAATTGAAAGCGGAGCTGAGAGCTTGAGTTT
>JAAUYL010011985.1_pt1 | contig 13205 bp, 7 predicted proteins | sample 7278011 | NCBI WGS metagenome assembly JAAUYL01 (sample SAMN14350225, study PRJNA611818) | marine sediment metagenome | isolation source: surface marine sediment (1.8m) | place: French Polynesia: Moorea | collected 2018-08 | reverse complement strand
GGAATAGGATTTAATCTCTTGGCTTCTGGCAGAAATGAGAATTGGCCAAACCAGAGGTTAATTCTTCAAACTAAATTGTCACCACCAGATTACTTCCATGGCCCTCTTTTTCCCCGGAAATTGATGTGCGTTAATAGCTAATTGAAAATCCCTTTATTGCGTTTCCGGGTGAAAAAGAAAGCCTCCTCCCCTTTAAAATATATTTCCCCTCAGGTTTTTGGCTTTTTGTTAATGGATTTACACCACGCCGTATTTAGTCGAAAAAAAGAATAATTGACTCACCGTCTGCAAAACATCTAAAAGCCTTCCACACTGAGTCAAAATTGTTAGGGACAGGGACAATAAAACTTTGTATTCCCGCTTTTCCCCATGGTGAATTTTCCCATATAAATAGGAAATTGCATTCTCAGCCTGAGACTGAGTCATCCAAACACATTAATTTGAATGGAGGCTAGACACATTTGCCAAGGACTAGGCGATGATAGCTCACGAATTCACTTCATACCATAATACAACAGTACAGTAGGAAGTTCACAAAACAAATTATCTCAAACCCAGCCCCTCTTTAGACCACTGCCATTTCCTTTACTATTGCACTATTCAATGCCGATAAAAGAATAAGTACAATAGATCAATTCAGGGAGGTGGGAGAAATCTAATCAGTTTTACAAAATGTTTCATCAAATGTGACAGTTGTAGCGTCAAATTTCAAAAGCATTTTTACTCCTACAGAAGGGGAGGGTGCTCACTCACTTTAAAACAAAAACAAAACATGCATTTACTTTTTTTGTCGTCGAGTCGATCCATCAAAAAATTGGCGGCAAAAAAGTAAGGTCCAGAAATGGATATATTCTGTCATTTTGTTTTGGTCGAGGCTGACAGAAAAGTCCCCTACATTGGACAGTGTAACAAACCAAAAATCATATCTCATTTCACAAAAAAAAATATCTAAATGATAGGTGATTAATAAAGCGCAAAACGCAGGTGTCAATAAGGCAAAAAAACTAGAGATAGATTAGCAGAAAAAAAAACATTATTTTGACTGTGGCTACTTAGCAAAATTCAATACTCTTGTTATTGTTATTGCCCTTGAAAGTTACAGTTAATGTTTGATTAATCGAAAATCCATATCGTAGCACTGCGTCTGACATTGTCATATTTTTTACAACGTTCCGAAAATAGAAAAAGGTGAAAAATGTCTTTAATGAGACAGATAGATTTGGTATCGAAAGATCGTGAAAAGTCTGAAAAATGAGTCTTTTTTTCTATCTAACGTAATTTTGGAAGGGAGCAGACAACACAATTCTCAATTGGCACGTGTCTTTGAGCCTCTACAAAAGTGATGGGGGATTTTTCCCCAAGTTTTGGAAACGTTGTGTAACACTCCAGATCAGGCATCCTGCTGGAAAAATTGCTGTCTGGAAATCATTTTCATACAAGAGGGGAATCTGAGAATTAAATAAATATTTAATTCCCTAGATTTTAGACCCGAATTTGAGCTACGCAAATAACTATTGGCTAAAAAAAGGACTAGGAAAAAGGAAAGATAGCGCCAAGGGAGTTACGATCTGATTAGCACTTTCAAATTATGACTCGCTCAGTTGGAGGTCCCTTGTTACAGCTTTAGCTTTCCAACAATAGGAATACAATTTATACTGGTAATCTTTGCTTTTTCCTACACCATTTCTATAATTCTACTGTTTTGCATATCAGCAAAAGGCTGAAAATAAATACGAGGCGGAGCCCGACGTTCCATTTCTTGTAATGATTAGATTAAGCGGTTCTGGATTTAACCAAATGGCATTATTTTTTGGGGTGTTGTCATCTGTAATTTCAACATTTTAAGTACATGATATAACCTTTGTTTGCACTTTGGAAAATGCATGTGTGAGCCATAAATTCTGGAATATAAAACAGCACACCCACCAAACAAACCAATTTTGTACAACTGTCCCAAAGGTCTGTTTCGCTTTTATTAAAGTAATTTGTTTTAAATAATCTTCTGAATTATTTTTTTTGCATTTTCAAAAAAGGCAATGACCCAACACAAGGGTGTCAAAAATAGAACAGTCAAAACCAAAACTTTTTCTCAAAACTTCTTACCTCCTCCTCCTCCTTTCTCCATTTTTTCCAGACGTTGCAGACAGAAAGCAAAATAATATTTTCACACCTTACACTCTGTGAGACATGTTATTTTTCCGCGAAAAAATACTGATTTAATTCAACCCCACACTCACCTCTCAAAACATGACTGAAGTTGCATGTTATTCGTATCAGCATTTTGTAATGTATTATTGAAGAATGCATGACAGCAAAGGGTGACTTACAACCCCTTTTTGCTATCGATCTAGCTCTAGCGGCGACAAAAATAAGAAAAAAGTTGGACACATTTTTTCTTGAAAAAGCAGACAGCCACTACCGAAAGAAAAACGTGTTTGGTGTCAGAAAATTCGGGCAAATAATAGGGGAGAAGCAGGGGAAAGCAAAGTGACAATTTCTACAGGAAAGATATGGCTAAAATATGCTCTGATTGAATTTTGACACTCATGCAAAGGTAAAGAAGGTGAGGGGAGCCAAAAAAGCAAGAAGCCTGATAAAAAAGTAATTGGTTTTTGATTGCCAGAAGCCATTTAAATGCATGTTAATTGTTTGTTTTCAGATGTACTTGAATAATTTGACGACGAACAAGGTCTACGATTTGAAGTTGCAAGCTGGCACGAGGTCTCAGGTTGGAGAACGTGTGATGCACTATGGGCCTTTCAGTCAAACACAGAGGGTCCTGCTTCAACCGGGTTGCGAAGCCATGCGCACTTTTGCTCCGAGATCGACAGAACAGAATGATTCGGTGATTCTAATCAACCTTGAAGAGCATCTGGGAACGATTGCCGGAGCAGTTTGTGGCACTTTAGGACTGCTTTTGGCCATTTTCGCATTTCTTCTCTGGAGGTAAGCAAAAGATTTCCATCAAACACACAAAAATCCATGCATTTTTAAGCAGCTTTCTCCCACTAAGGTCCCTTGGGAGCATCATATGTTGGTAAAGGGAAGAAGGGGTGCCTTACTTGAGGAAAATTAATTTTGAAGGAAGTGAACTGAACTGCAGAGGTTTTATGCTAATCTCCCCTCCTCCATTACTCTTAGTTCCAACCAAAGCCTTCAAAAAGGGTTCTCCTTTTTTGTAGTGCAAATTACATTTTCTGCAACAGTGTCAGTACGGTATGGTCACTTCTATGTATATTTTGGTACCCTCTCAATACCAGGGTGGTATGGTGGTGAAACCACTGATCCTGCAAGCTTGAGACCTCTCCTCCTTCTTTAATGTATTGGCTCTCATAGATCTCTGTCAAAGTGAGATAAGAATGTTGGCTGGCTGACTGGACAGGCTATAGTTAGGAACCCCTTTTTCCCCTTCTAAGGGTGGTTCAATTCTAGCCATACACTTTTTGGTTAACCTCAGAGCATAGCAAAAATACATGACCAAGATGGTTACCTTTCAACCCTTGCTCCTGGTTGTCCCAACATTTCCCATATTCTTTCCATCAAGATGGTTTGATATGGCAATGGTATAGAGGCCAATTTGAGAGAGGTTTCTTCACAGACCCTGATCCATAATATGGCCACTGCACTGCTTGATTTATCATGTAAAGTTAGTGAAATGATTAAAAACCTCAGCTCCTCAAACTAATTTATTTTGAGTGATGGGATGAAATTTGACAGGCAAGAACAGAAACTGTATAGAGAACTACCTATCTTCTAGGCAAGGGGTCTGATGGAAAAAGTTTCAAGTCTCCACCAATTTACCTGGGTTGATGGATAGCCCAGTCTCAGTCAAACACAAACTTGTCAAGGTCCAAAACCGGAAGTGGGTGATTGTTATACAACAATGCCTGCTTGTTTGGATGAGGAGGAGAAGCCAGCATATCAGCTCCTTTCCACAAACTTTTCTGTCACCTTATTTGAATTCTTTGTCATACTCCTTCGACCTTCCCTCTAGAGAGAGAAATTCCTAGTGCTTTTGCAAAAATCTTTTGTAACCTTGTGACCTCCATAATATGTATTGTGTAGGTGTCCAGGTAATGCTTAACTTTTTCGCAGCCTGGAAAACAATGACGTTATTACTAGAAGGCTCAGCTCTCTATTTAGGCCAGCAGAGTGATGATGGAATTTTCTGCTGCCAACCCCAACTAATCTTAAGTTAAAGAAGAGAGACCGGAAGCGAGGGTATAGTGTGAAAACGCTCAGTTTTTCAGGGAAGAAAAGTTTCTGGGGATCCTAGGAACTTTTTAGTTCCTCGCTTTTGTTTTGCACCCAAGCCAGCCATAGAGTTCTTGTTTTTGTCATCTCTCATTTCATTTTTTCGGGCAATGTCCACTTACAGAGGATTGGCAGCTTTCTTTGACAATATAAACATCAACAGGTCTCTGTCATTTTCTAGCGGCAATCTCAACTTATACAGCAGAAAGGAATCAGGAAATTGTTATACATTTAGATAAACCCAGTTGGTATATCAAACTCTCTAGAATGGAAGGGGGTTGAAAAACAGTGTGCAGAACTGAGAGGACACATTTACTGCTATTGAATCGTCTCTCTCACTGTGGCCTCAATTCTGCTCCTTTTTCTACATTTCTTTTCCAAGCAAAAGTTCAGTTTTAAAGGGGGATCCTGCTCTGGTATTAGGACAAAGCCCTCCCAACGAATTGGCAAGGGGGTGGCTTTTGTCGGGCCACCGTGCTCTGAGACAATTCAATATATATTTCATTCAGGCTCTTTCCCAGAAAACACCACTAACCCCCTTTCCCTTTAACTGTAACAGTCTCCCTTATCCTAACCTACTGAAAAAGCGTTGCAGGGGGCGAGCAGAGGCGAACGATATTTCAAATTTTTTGCTCAACCACTTAAGCCACAAACTTGGAGATAGAGTGTATTTAATTCAATTTTATATTTTTCAGGAGATACACCCAAGAGAGTAACACTTATTACTATCCCCACGAGAAATATTATGGAACTGCCGGACCATCCAACGAACTGCCAGGATGGGACAACAATTCTCAAGATAGTGGGGGTGAAATGGCGATTCCGGTGCATTTGTTTCCAAAACACGTGTCCGAATTGCACCTTGATCAGGTAAGAAGCAAGTAACTTCCGGTTCTTTTTCTCACTTCCGGTTCCATTATCAGTGTCTGTGCCTCCAATTTTGATAAATGAAATAGAAAATGAGTTCTGTCCTCATATAGAAATGATTGAAAAATGATGGCAATCGCTTTTATGAAAGCCTCTTCCTCGATTAATTTTGTCAGCCCTCAAGGACAGTTTTCTTTGTAAGGTTAAGTCGTTCTGTTCTTACTAATAATATTTTTGGGACACCTTGTAGACTCAGAAAAAGGCCAAAAAACCTGTAAAGGCCACTTCTTTTTTCAGTGTTCGTATGCAGATGAAAGGCAATATTGTGAGTTATGGTTGACAGGTTTCGCGATAGAGAAACGGAATGAAAGCCGAGGTACGACTAGAAAAACAAGACTGAACCCCAATTTCAAGAGCTTTTGTTGTTGTTTCATGCAAAAGCTAGCATTTGTCCAGGAAGCCCAGCCGAGTTTGCCAGTCAAAGGCCAGGCAGGCAAGCATTTCCAATCTTTTTTACGGGTCTGTTGTCAAAAACTTTGTGCTTTTTTCCCAGAAAAAAGAGAACTTTCATTCAGTAACAGCGGCTGTTTTGTACGTTTAGCGGGAGATTAAGTAAGTTTATCTCCCGATTCCCGAGGGCTGGAAATTCGCTTTTCCAAGGCCGCCTTTAACTAAGCTTTCCCAAGCGTAGGCCTTTGAAGGCCACTTTATAAAGGCTGTGAAATGGGCAAGGGATTAGTTCACGACATCGAGATTTGAGGGAAATCCAATCCAATAAAGAAGTGTGGCCACCAAAGCGAAGGGTTTAACGTGCTATTTTTAATTCCAGGACGTCGGATTTAGCAAAGAATACGAGGAAGTGCGGGCGGACTCTTGCCTTGACGAATACACTGCCCAGGACTCTCAAAGCCCTGAAAACCAGGGCAAAAATCGCTATCCCAACATTGTGGCATGTAAGTATAGAAACTTTTGGTTGGGAAAATCTGGAAAACATTAGCAAGGCCGTTTTCTTAATGGCGAATAGCGGGAGCGCGGCTCTGGCCTTCATTACTTCTGCTAGAAGATGCTGAGAGCTTTTTGCCACAACACCCTCCCACCTCACTAAAGAAAGTTACCATCTTTGCAATCTGAAAGCTCTGAAAGTTGGTGCATTTTCCTACATTTTTAAGGGGGAATTAGTAGATAACAAAGGTTTTCTTTGTTTTTTTTGAGCTTGTTGTTTTGTTTATGTATGGCGGAGGCCTCACTCTCACCACCCCCGGAGTAGGAAAATCTAGAAGCCCACTTTACCCTAATGAAATATACATGCAGGGGACCAATTGCCTATTGTTTGTTAAGTGTAAAATGCTCTTCTTGTTACATTTATACGGCAATAGTGGTCTAAAAAGTAGGACTCCATGTACTTGTTGTTCTTGCTTGTCCACTACATAAATTGCTTCCCTCTCACAAATCCCTGCAATTTTACCTAGTTTATTTTTGGGGAAAAGATGGGCACGTGGAGAATTTATTTTTTGGGTCAGTTATGCACGCAAAAATGAGGACAGTCTAAGCTCAAAAGTGGTGCTTATTTTTTTCAAGGAAACTCTGTTTGAAAAATCAGTGGGATTTGGGACACACCCGTCTAAGCAGTTTTAGACAAGAACTCCTGGAAAAAGAGATACAGGGTGCTCAATAATACTTGTTTATTTCACAGTAGAGCTTTGAAATTAAAGGCTCCATGCTGCCTTTCGATTATCTACTTCCAGTGATTATTTATTGAAACACCTGGTCGGAGTAGCTCAAAAAACTGTGACACACTTTTTGAAGCCTGTTGTAAGCAGAATCCGCCATTTTTCCAGGAAAAAGTTCACCTTCTAATACAAAAGCAAACCTGAAGGAAGGGGGAGGGGGAATAATAAGTTAGGGAAATAAGGACAAAACTCTGTCATTTGGAAAAACAAAAACAGTTCCGCTTGCTAGCTGTCTCGGTTAATAATTAATTCGGCATAACTTTGGCTCAGGAAGGAAAAAATATGAACAATCTAGAGACCTTTCCATGACAAAACTGAGAACCCTGAATTTGTTTGTTATTTTTTGAAGGGAATCTAATTCGCCTAATGGAGTCAGGCAAACGCAAAAAAGGCCAACAAATCATCCTAGATTCATGGCCTTTTTCTGAGTAGGCCCTGCAAGAGGGTGTGTCTAGTCAAAACCCCGCTCGCTTCTAATCAAGGTTACAAATAGGTTACAAAATACAACAGGCACGACAAAAACAGCTTTGAACTGGGCGTTGGCCGATTTTTGAGGTCAGAAATGCTGGATTGAGTTGGATGTCCAAAGTTTTACACATAAAAGGGCCTGAAAGCTCATAGCGGAAGTGTGGCCAGAAATGACCACTTTCCCCTTTTTTCATGCAAATGCCTCCCATTTGTACAATGTATATTCATACATAAAACACACAATAAGGTCCAAGCAAATGGATCCATGATATGAAAAGAGAAGAAGGAAATACCTCATATCCGTTCTGGGCTAAAGAGCCAGCCCCTTTTTGATTCAGGGTGTTACACAAACACATAAAAATGGAATGTCAACACCACATTTCTTTGAAACACCCTGTCTGAAAGTATATTCAGTCATTTCCGCGCCCAAAAAGGCTGAGCGGACACGCGTATTACCCCTTTTAGTACCAGAATCGACATCTACGTTTTTCCCTTTGCTTTTGTACTCGCTCCCGTTCTGAACAATAGGTTATATGGTCAAAGCCCCACGTACATTTTCACGTCTAGCAATATTTCATGGCTGTAAAAAATGCCGCCACAAAATGAAATTTTAAGCAGGCCTAAATATGAATGATAAAAAATGGCCAAAAATTCAAGAACGCTTGACTGAACCTAAATTCTTTTTTAGATGACCACACTCGTGTCCGCCTGAGGAATTCGTCAAATACCGATGAGGAAAAGGAGGAATACTTGAATGCCAACTTTGTCGATGGTTTCAGGCAACCCAGGGCCTACATTGCCACTCAGGTAACTTAGCAATCCCCCATCAATGTCCCTGATCCAATAATGACACTCGTTTGTTTTCCAGGGTCCGATTCAGGGAACGTTTGCAGCCTTCTGGAAGATGGTCTGGGAGCAAAACACCCAGGTCATTGTTATGATCACCCACCTCTTTGAAAGCGGAAAGGTATGTGGACCCAAGTTTAAAAAGCCTCTCTAACAATGATGATGACAGGAAAACGTGACTGGAAAGGCCAATTTTTTAGTAGGGTAGGGACACGAGGAAAAATTGGGATGGGATGAAAAGTGGGTGATATATTGCTTGTAGAAGACGGCGTTCTTCATTTTCTTGATAATGGGGTCATCATTGGAAAAAAGGCCACCTGAAATTCCAATGTACTTATTTCCAGCCAAAATGCGATCTCTATTGGCCTGAAGGAGGAGTGGAGACTTATGGCGACATGACAGTCTCCTTATTAAGAGAGGACATTCTGGCATCCTACACGTTGCGGACGTTCAACATCAGATACAACCCTGCCCAAAATGGGGGTACCCTGAAGAAGCAACCCGCGGGCATCTCTATGGAGAGAACGGTATACCAGTACCACTTCACAGCCTGGCCTGATCATGGAGTGCCTCTGCATGCCCTCCCCCTGGTCAGCTTCGTCAGGAACTCGGCAGCGGCCAACGCCTTGGACGCCGGCCCTATCGTGGTGCATTGCAGGTTTGTTTACATTTATACTGAGCCTAGGTAGGGGAGTCTTAAAGCAATTGTCGGTTTAATTGCGGAAAATTACGGCCTGAAGGCGCTCGTGCGTAGCGACCTCGGAAAAGAGAGGCAAAGTTTGTACTGGGTGCAATCATGTTTCTTTAGAAAACAGGTCAGCAATTGACAAGGGCCTGTCCTATTTTTTGAAGCCTCTCCTCTCGCAAAACGGCTGTTACTCTTAAACACGTGGATGTGTCGCGAAAATAGCCTCGCAATCAACTACAGCAGCGCATCCCTTTTGTTGATGTTTTGCTTTTGTCCAACAAGATCCTTGTCCAAACCGGAAATGCACATTGCATTTGAGTGTTTGATCAAGTGAAAAGACTTCCAGTTTCTTGTAAAAAGAGGCCATTTTGTTCACGTTCAGCTCTAGAATTTTCGAGGCTCCAACTCTCTTGAGATGTGTAGTGGGGCAGGAGATAGGTCCTGGTCATCTGTTTCTATAAAATACAGATTGAAAATAGATGACCATGGTCCACTCAGCCTCTTTACAATACTTTTGAGGTAGGAAGCGGTCGAAAAAGTTTAGTGATCTCATTTAACCAAGGGAGAAGGAAAAAAAGGCTTTCTTCAGTCAAGTATCCACTACTTAGGATTTAAGGAACATAACTATAAACCGGAAATTGACAATGATTTTTAAAATATTAGCACATTTTTAACATTTTCAAGTAAAAAAACAACTTGTAATTTTCTACTTTCCTATAACCACTTCCGCTCTGGTACTTCAAGAATCTCAGGGGAGCATTAAAAGAAAGAAAAGTAAGAAGCTCTTTTTTTCTTTCTTTTCGGAAGAGTCCATTTTTTGGGCAGAAAAAGTTACTTTGTACAAGACTAAAATTCTGTTCTTATTTCAGTGCTGGCGTTGGCAGAACTGGATGTTACATTGTCATTGATGCAATGCTGAGGCAAATCGAAGCTCGCGGCGACGTCAATGTGTTCAGTTATCTCAAACACATCAGGTATAATTAATCAATTAATTATTTGATTACCATTAATTACCCCTATTTATTTACAGGAGGCAAAGGAACCACCTGGTTCAGACTGAAGAGCAGTACGTTTTTATTCACGACGCACTTGTTGAAGTCATTGAATCTGGCGAAACTCACATCAACAAAACGGCTCTGCCAAGGTAAATATATGGGAATAATTTTCAAAATTAAATATTATTTGTCATTTTTTTTATTTTTTAGGTACATACACAGCTTGGAATGTATTGATGTAACAGACGAGAAGAATCACCCACCAAAAGTTCTGGAGAAACAGCATAAGGTAAGACCCCTCTATGTATATTTGCATTGTATTTTTCCCGGGGGAATTAATCAAAATCGGATCAAAATACAAGTGTGATAATATTGCCACATAAACGAAGGATATCTGTCAGTCAAAAATGTCTACGGATTATCCATATTTATTGGCGGAAAAAATCGAAATAATGCACGTGCGGAAGTGCTGCTCTTTTAAGTGTTTTTACACGTTTTGACACGTTTGATCCTGATAGGAATTGATTTTTTTCTAAATGAAATCAATGTCTTCACATGTGTTTAGCTATAAAACTTATTGATTGATCAGAAATTGAATAGACAATTCGCATTGCTTTTTCTGGAGGGGAAAGGAACTTCTTTTTCAAGTGAGGGCAGCAGTATCAACAATTGTGTTTGTCGCTCTCAATATGTGACAACAGAGAATTGGTAGACTTTTTTTATTAAAGTTGAGTTTGATTAAGAAATGGGCTTTCTTTAATTTTCTTCTTGTGTTTTGATACAATTAAGATATTCCTAAGTCCAAAATCTGGGCTCTAAGATTAAAGGGGGTGCAGACTGAAGCCGAGGGGCATGTAGGGAGAAAAAGATTTATGTGCCCTCAGGCTAAAGGGGGTGCTTTACATAAAACATTAACCAGGGGTCAAGGGGACTAAGAATCCCCCCTCGGGGAAATGAAACAAGTTATTAGAACCCCCTTCTGAATTAAGACCCAGTTGAGCGGTCATTGCAATGATTCTCAAGGAAAATGACAAGGGAGGGAGATGTAGAAAGCGAAAATAAGACGGGACTTTTTCAGTTTTTTTCACCCCTAAAAAAGGGCACCTTTTTTCTGTAGTTTTGCCATAACTCATTGGTGTCCCCACCCTTCTGCCTTCTTTCTCCATTTTCTAATACAAATATCGCACCAAATTTGGTGTTTTTAGGAGCAATCATCTATAAAGATTTTGGTTACTAAACTTCATTAAAATGCGTCCTTACAGTGGATTGCCATCAAAGTCATGGATTCACGAAAATAATAGTTGAGTCCAGTTCCAGCAAAGCATATCTGCTATCTTCACCTCCTAAAGTTTTGCTCTCCCCATCTTGAGAAATTTATTGCCCTATATCTTACGTTACATTTTATACCCCCTTTTCACGGGTAAACTTTTTTCCCGCCAAAAACTAAGACAACATAACTTATGTAGCATCCTGTTCAATTTGTCGGAAAGTTATTATTAGGAAAGTTTCAATGCCATTTGCCAGATAAATATTTTAAAAAATGCCACTTTGTTTGTCCCCCTTATCAAGGCCATAAAATACAAATAGGCAAAAAAAGTTTTACGCGCTCGCATTTCAAACCGGAACAGGCTTCCGCCGCCCCTTCTCTTTTGAGATAGCGTTCACAACATTCGGATCGTTGACCTCGCTCCCCGCCCTTTCCTTTTTGAGGAATTTATATTGAGAAATCAGAGTGATGTCGATCTCTTGGCCCCTGCTTGCCATTGCTTTATCGAGCAGCAGAGATCACCCTGTTCCCCTTTAAAAAGATGCCAGATTTCAACCAGACGTCTAGCCATCATCTTGATACGTTCCCCTCCAAGTGATGTAAACTAACAGGTTCTCCCCAATTTTCATGTCCAAAGGAGAAAGGGACTGACCTAGATTCAGATTGACAATATCAGGCAATATGTCAGATTTCTCGTCGAGATACACGTGAAAGAATGGAAATGTTGGAAAATGGGAGAAAAAAGGACCTGGGCAAACAAATGATTCGTAGGGTCAAAACCTGACAGTCTCGTGATTTGTCCCAAGAAAACGATTGTGTGCTTTTTTCCTGCAAGTCATCATGCATGCATACTTTACGTAAATCGACCTCCTTTCTCTGAACAATTACCAACCTCAAGCAAGCAAAGGACTTGAGATTAGGATGTGACTTTCTTTTTAAAGTCCCAAGGGAATCTTAACTAAACAACATGACCCACTTCCCGTGGGCTTGCTTCTTGTGGATAAACTTTGGAATATGCATGCAGGAAGGCAGTCATATCAAGCTAGTATATGTTATTATCAATTCCAAGTAACTGACTCTGGACTTTGTTTTGGTTTAGGCTTCAATAGGGAGAATATCCTGGTCTTATGTAACAGCTACTGGCAACTTCGGAGGTCCCTGCAGAACTGTTATGCCTTACTAACTTACTTTATATCTGCTCAGTGCTTACTGCTCTGGATATCTTTAGTATATACTGAATGTTGAATACTTTGTTAATGTGCGCAATGTAGCCAAGTTTCGTTTCCGCACGAGCGAAGCTAATGACGCTAGATAGCAATATACAAAATAGAAACTTTGGCTGGCTCGTAAGGGTATCACCACCTCCTTATTTCCCGGCCAGAACTGGCCCGAGCATCTTACCACATAAAGGAACTTTTTCACTTGGTGGGGGTATAACTGATTTGAATAACAAAGCAGATCTAGGACAGTTGAGAAATCCAATTTCTGACAGGAAAATATGTCCCGGCATCAGTGTTGAAGGCAATGGTCCATATTATGTGAGTCCTGCTGAGAAAGATGCAGTTTCTTACTGAGGCATCTCCGGATTTTCAGTGGTATTTGATGGTAATAATGATATGCTCTTACAGCATCCATGGCCAAGCTTTTGGCATGCGTCAGTAATCGCAATATTAATTTGGTAGAGCTAGAGCCGGTCTTGTAATGAAGTTGTTTCTATTCAAAAGGAATATTAATTGGCAAAAATCATCTCTTTATATAGGAAACAATAGCGTCATTTCTGAATGGCTTACTGCAACGGTGTTGTTGTAATATCGTAAAAATGGGGAGTGGCTGTAAGCTATAAACGTGGAAATTTAGGTATCATTTTGCTTGCAAAGGAGGGAAAACTTTTGCTCGGGAAAAAAAGTTTATTCACAAACGGGTTATGGCTGGAAGAAGGGGAAGATGATCATAATTTAATTTCAAAAACCATCTGTAATTCTTTTCAGCTCGTCAACACTTACCATCCCGGGAAATCTCAATATTCTACGGCTTTGAGAGTGGTGAACCAGTGCAAAAACCGGTGCCCGGACCTTTTGGCTACGGATACT
>JAAUYL010069259.1_pt1 | contig 13209 bp, 13 predicted proteins | sample 7278011 | NCBI WGS metagenome assembly JAAUYL01 (sample SAMN14350225, study PRJNA611818) | marine sediment metagenome | isolation source: surface marine sediment (1.8m) | place: French Polynesia: Moorea | collected 2018-08 | reverse complement strand
TATGCCAAATTTTCTGTCATGTCCATATCTCTCACAGCCCTCTGCCTGCTGTGACGTCATTTCCTGTTTGCAATTTTTTTCATTTTTTTCTGTCGTGGGGCTCCCAGAGATATGGCAAAGTGGTTCCCCTTTGCCCAAAGGAATTTCCTGATTCGCCCGATTAGTCAAAGGGCTGAGAGGGGGATGTCAGGTATTGTGCCCATTGTCAGTCCAACTTTCTGACCCTTGGCAAAGATCTGGAAATTGGCAGTGTGCTCACAGGGGGGTGTCTGGTCTGGTGCCCATTGGCAATCGAACCTTCTGAGCCTTAGCAAAGATCTGGAAATTGGCAGTGGGCTCTCAGGGGGGTGCCAGGTATGGTGCCCATTGGCAGTCAAACTTTCTGGATCTTGCCAAAGACCTGTTTCTTGGCGATGGGCTTATAGGGGGCTGTCAGGGATGCTGCCCATTGGCAGTCAAACTTTCTGGACTCTGCCAAAGACCTGTTACTTGGCAATGGGCTCACAGAGGTGTGTCAGGGATATTGACCATTGCCTGTCAAACTTACTGGAACTTGTCAAAGATCTGTAACTTGGCAATGGTCTCACAGGGGGATGTTGGAGGAGTTGGCACACTGCCAATTTATGTCCAAGTCTCTGCCAGCACACAACCATTGATCAAGTTTTAACCTGAGCAACTTGAAATAGAGTTCTGGCAGCCATCTTGAATTTTATAAGTCTAGGAATAAACTTAACAAAAGAAAAGTTGTGCAGCATCTTGTTTCCAAACATTTTGTGACTCAAAACAGTTGTGGTAAGAAGATAACTATGTGAAGAGAGCCTTGACCAGCAGTTACTTCCAAATCTGTCCTCCAAACCCCCTGGAACTGGAAAAGAAAATTCTAGGTAAGTGTAAACATCTAAACTCACATAACTTGATGCAAATTACAGCTGATAATTCTTTCAAATGTGTATAGGAAGAATGAATGTGAATGCATTACATGGACATAGAAGCACTGTAAACCAGCGAGAATGAAGAGCTCTTGTCTTTTGAGGAGAAGAGTATGGCCTTGAAAAGAAGTCATGAAGATAATGCCCAACAATGTTCCACACAATCTCAACCCATTGGAGACCGGCTGAAGAAATCTGCTCTCAATCCACAACTTAAACTGTGTAAATAATCCAACAAAATCAAGTTAACAACACCCTTGGCAAAAACCATTTTGAATAAGAAAATGTAGAACCTAGCTAACTGTTAATGTTATTGGTCAAACATGGCTTCAACCACAATAGCAATATAAGTTTTACAGTTAAAACACTGCAATTATTGTCAAAAATGTTAATGTAATAAGTTCTAACATGTGAGGGGGTACCTGAAGGACAAGATTACCATGAATGTTGTTCCTCAGGTACCTGAAAGCCCTGGCAGGCAACCAGGAGCCCCAGGGCTCCCTGGGGCTGCCAGGGGGCCAGTAGGAGCAGCAGGGCTGGATCCAGTAGGATTTTGGGCAATGGGCCAGTAGAGGCATGGCAAAGGCAAGGCAGAGGGCTGGAGGAACCAGAATCCAGTAGGAGAGGCAGAGATTTGGACGTTTTCTGGACGTTTTTTGGATGATCTGTGTCAGTGGGCTGAGAGAGATATGTCCATTGGATGGCAGTGGGTGGCTGGAAGGTTTCCAGGATACAGGATTGCTTTTCCGTCTATGGGCTGACAGAGGCCATCCCCACTGACATATCTCTGACCAGATTTTGAGTCAGCTGTCGCACTTCCTGTCGGCAGAGGGCTAAAATGTCAGGGGAACTCTTTCTTTTACACTGCCAATTTTCAATTCCCAGCACATCGACATGGACGTTTTATGGACGTTCAAAATTATTGGTTGGGTCTATCAGTGAAAACCCAGAAAGTCCCAGAGTCAATCCAAGGGTTCCTCCAATTTCACCAATCAAGTTTTGCAGGTCATAACTGATGGAATCAATGTCATACTCAACAATAGGATCGATGAGTTGGATCAAGATTTCACTGACATTTTTTTCAATCGGCTTCTTGTCCATTGTCATTGCATACTTAGCCTGTTTGCATGCGCGTTTGTTGACACAGCTCACAGAGAACTTCATGATGTTGTCAAGCTGTAACTCATTTTTGATCAGTGTCTTGTCAACAGACTCCTTGCAGAGGGGGTTTATATTTTGGCTAAGGTCGTGGGATTGAGGGGCAAAACGTGTTCTACAGCCATAAGACTTGAAGACAAGGTTGTTAAAGTGATGAAATGTGCATGTCTGTTTTGGGTACTCTCCACAGGGGCTCTCTTTAGTGGATACAGTATCGACAAATTTCTTCACAACACTCATGGTATAGGAAGTTTTTGGCTCCACAAATCCATGTTGGTAAAGGTCCTCAGCATCCACCACATCAAATCCACTATGGGTCAGGAGCTTGACATAGTCAGCCTCTTCGACCCCTGACAATGTCATGTAGTATCCAGGATTGCCATTAATAAAATTAATGTAGACAGTCTCATAACCTGAGATCATATACTCTTAATTTTCCATATTAAACCACATTAAAATTAAGAGTGTCACTAAATCTAAGCCCTTACCAGGGACTATCCTGGGATCAAATGTGTGACAGAATCCATATTTTCTTAGAAAGACCAAGCTCCAGAAGAGATGCTGCTTCTCTTCAGCTTCTTGTCCAACAAGAATTTTTGGATGGATCTCAGCAAATGCCTGAACACCTGATGACTTGGTCAGTGCATAATTGATGTCAGATACCTTGACTCCAGCATCCAAACACTGCTTGTAAAAGTCTAACAAGTCTGTAGCGTTGAATCCACAATTCAATTTTTGTGCAGCACTTTTCTGCCTGACGTAGCAGACAGTGAAGGCTGGCAAGCTAATGTTTCCCAGGTTGTCATCACCAAACCGAAACTTGATCTGGGTTGACAGTGGTTGCTCACTGTACTTCTTGAAGGCATTGTTGCTCCAGTAAATAAAAACAGCCATCAAGATGGATGAAGCCATCAACAGGGAGAATCCAGAGAAAAGTGTTGCCAAGGAGGCTTGATTATTTCGTGCAGTCCCCATTGTTGGATTTGCCTGAATGACAATTATTTGTACCAAAGGACTACAAAAGCTGCTGACAAATTGCTGTCATGGTTGTTTGCACAAAGCGAGAATTGGCTGTCTCTTTAAGGCTGACAATAATTGCCACTTTGTTCTTCAACAAAGCCCAAACCGGAAGTTAATGACATTGATTGTTGTTCCTCTTTCAGATACTACAGAATATACCCCGAGGAGAGAGAACGTCTCGGGATGGTCGACCCTCTATGTGAGCTGTTTCCCAAAATGGCGGCTTGCAATTACAAACGGTAAATTACTTAATTATTAAACAATTAAGTAGTTAATTAAATATTGTGTTTAGATATGGCATGGGTGGTCGACAGGATGACAGGCATGCCATTTGTGTCCTGGGATTGAATATGATCAATGACAAAGTCTTTTTGCTCACATGGATGTGGCATGCATTCATGATTTTAGTCGGAACAATCCGAATCATCACAAGGACTCCCCAGCTCCTCAGTCCAAAGATTCGCTTCTACCTGATCAAAATCAAAATGAATCGCTACTTCAAGAACAATGCACATATCAAGCACATCAGGCACTACCTGCTAAATTGCTCCATTGGTGAGATCACCCTGTAACCGGAAGTGACATTGACAGTAACATCATTTCCGGTTTTTCACAGGAGATTGGTACGTCCTCTACCAGATGTCAAAGAACCTCAACAGGAGGTACTTTGCCGAGTATTTGACAGTGTTGGCGCTCACAATCGATCCCGATCCGACGATAGAGAACGAGGAGCCAGAAATCTACATCACGGAGGAGGATCTGGAGAAGCACCAAAAAGGCCAGTGGTCCTCCAAATCAAGTGAGTAACCACCGGAAGTCTACCGATGTCAATGACAGGTACTAACTTCTGGTTGATGTTGCAGGTTCCAGTTCGAGCTCATCCAGTGAGGATGAGGACGATGAGGAAAAGAAACATGGCCTCATGAACGTCGACGAGGACATGGCCGAAGGCGGGGATGGCGGGGGCGACGGGATCGACAGCAAGTCCAGGATGCTGATTAAAAAGGGCAAAGTGGCGGTGAAGTGTAACCGAAAAATCGCCAAGGCCACGACGGCCATCAAGCGCATGAGAAGACGTTAAAAAACTTGTGAAACGAGTGTGATGAACTATCCCCAAAAATTTTATACCATGTATAAGCACTGTTTGGCTGTGATGGTAGTGTTGAAATGAATCTTTATTAATGTCCAGCTTTGCCCTCCCGACCCTTGTAGGGGGACTTTCGTACAAGATTCCACTTCTTGTTCAGGGTCCGATCACGATAGATGAACTTGCCGAACCATTTTTGATCATAGGGACTGAGATGACTTTGGCAATCGAACATGTTATTCCTCACCATCCACTCGAAGGTGTACGGGTTCTCGTTGGCCTCTTGCAATCGTTTCTCTTCCTTGTTTAACCTAAATCAAACCATGATGAGAGTCATTGTCAGCAGCAATCTGATTTACCATCTTACCGATCCAGCATGTCCTTGTTCACGGCGACGCACTCGAAGGGCAGCTTTTTGCAGGCTTGGTTCAACCACATTCGCACTTCCTCCCAGTGGATGTTGCCACCAACCTCCAGGATTACTCGGCCAGCCCGAACAGGAGTGGCATAGTATTTGACACCACCTGTCAAAAGATTGAGACACTCAATGAAAAATCCGTGAGATGGATCTTGCTCTGACTTACCTTTTCCTCCTCCTAGTTTCTTGCCGGCTCCATGAGAGGTCACTGGTTTGAAGGGTGCGTCAACTCGGTAGAACGCAAAACTCTTGCCACGGATGAGTTTCTGTCCAATGTAACGACGGAGCACTTCAAAATTGACCTGTTTCATGTAGCCACCATAAACGGCGACGAGACCGTACTGTCCCAGGATCAGCTCGTTGTGGATTCGCTCCTCGCCGAGGATTCTGTACATTTCTCGTGTTCCCCTGGGTGGTTTTCCTGAATGAAAGTTAACCATACTTTTAGTCGACCAAAAAACCAAGACATTCCAATCATGGACTTACCCGCGAAGTTCATCCACTCCGGTGGCATTTTCTGAATGATTGGCAGGCGAAACTTGTCTGGAACTTCGACTTGATTAGGCACTTCTGGCTCGTACAATCGTAACGTCCGTTCACTGTTCTGCAGAAGACATGCAGACAATGGCGACTTCTGGAAAAGTCGACAACTGTTTCTGAGCGACAGCATTGCGATTATCACTTGATATCACTAGAAAATCTTGCAAAATGGAGATTAAATTCTTCAATTTTCAATTTCCAGACCCATTTTTGTTCGACTCTATATGGAACCTTGTTGTTTACTTTTTTTGTTGGTAAACACAATTCTATAGGAGAGGAAAAATCGTTGCTTTTTTGACTTGTTTTTGCCATTTAAATTATGCGTTTGGCGTTTTTACACATGCTTAGCATGTTTCCTGGTATAATTGTTTTAATTTTCTCAGCTGTTCGAGAAAACTTTATTACGAAAGTTCAGACTTCAGATAAAATGAAAACTTGACGTTTTGTCTTTTGTGTAACCTTCAAAGGCTGAAATCAAGGCTCAAGATGGGCAACTGGCAGCTAGAGATCTTCAAGTTCTCCCTGTACGTTTTTGCTCCTGTGTCGGCCTTCTACGCGTTCCACAGGGTAAGCCAAAACAGTCAGTTGTAGCCTTTTTGACATTTTGTCATTTCTCTTCTTTTTCAGATCGACTGGTTTCGCCCAGACATTGAAAAGTACCACAGGCGAATTTACAGTGACAAAGTCCTCGAGGCCTCAGCTCAACTAAAAGCCGATCTCGAGCTGATCCATCGAAAACGAGAGCTAGACGCCAAACGCAAGATGGAGGCCAGTCTCGTTGACGGTGCCGCAGCAACCAAGTGATCTCGGAATGTGTTAAACAAGACAACAGTAGTGTGAATTTAAAACAAATATGGCTCCCTATCTCGAGCCGCTGACGCTATACAGGTCGGCCTTGGCCGCGGCGTCAACCACTATCGACGATCTCTGCAACAAGATCTTTCTTGACGCTGGCACTTACGGGTCCGATGCCTGCATGAGCGCCGTGGCTCGACTCCAGAGCTACTTGATTTCCAGTGTTCCACTTTCTATTTTCGAACACCTTCTGGAAGACCGCAACTCTAGGATTAAAAGATGCGCCCTCTTCTGGAGCAAAGATCCCAGGATTAAGCTGGCCGTCTTCCTCCACCCGTCCATCACGAAGTTCGGCGTCGACGGCAAGGGCAACGAGATGATGCTGATGAACCCCGAGGAGAATGGCGGGCTAGACGACTTCTTCTGGTCGACGCACCTGCGCCATCTTGGCAACCTAGTGTTCCTCAACATGAACCTGGTCACCACCGACGAGCTCCTGATCCTCATTGGATCGTCTTGCCCCAAGCTTGAGCACGTCAACATTGTCTCCAGGATCAAGCAAGAGACGGCCTACGTCCACTCGGCCAATCCTGTTCAACAAATTGGTGCTGCTGCTGATGGTGGTGCTCCTCCTCCAGTGCTGATTAATCAACAACCACCAGGTAGGATTCACAGAAAAAGATACATAAGTGTTGGATCTTTTTTTCTTATGGACAATCCTTTCAGGAATTGTCCTACGATATTGCGTGTCTGACGTTGGCCTGAACGCTTTGTTGAGTTGCAAGCAATTGCGAAAAATCATCATGGATCGCAACGCCAACAATGGACTGACTTGTGAAGGTAAAACTAAAATAACTCACCAAGAATCAAATCGTTGACACTAATTTGTCTCTCTTTATCAGGTGTCAGAGGACTTGTCCAAGGATTGCCAAGACTGGAGAGCATTACCTTTGGCCAGATGGGCAAAGTATTGAGCAAGGGCATCCATGAACCTATTCGTCTCAAGCACTTCATTGAAAACAACACATATTTTGTGGAGGTAAATATTTACTCTCAGACTATTTCGTGAAAATGTACCAACATTTTTAACTGTAGGCATCGACGTTGGAAAGGCTTTGTCCAGAGCTGAGCCAGGTTCAGATTTCCGTGTCTCCTTTGAGCGACGAGGACGAGAATCGTCGCTGTGATCTTGTCTTGCAAGAGCTCGCCAAGTCCAAGCTGGCATTGACTTGCTTGGACGTTGAGAGGTTTCCAGAATGCCGCGGGATCACGGATTTGCTCGTGGCCAAGGGGAGCATCCTGACCGAGTTGTACTTGAAGCCCAGCTCGAGGTTGAGCCTCGACCACCTCATCCTGGTCGGCGAGTCCTGCCCGAGACTGCAAAAGTTGACTTTTCGCGAACTGACAACCTCGCATGGCGTCGGAGTCGAGATGCATTCAGCAGTGTCAGAGGCTCTGAAGAAAGAAATGTTTGGCGATCTCAAAATCCTGTGCCTCCAGGGAAAAGAGTGGAACCCCGACCTGGTCCTGCCGCTCCTGCTCAGCTCCGCCAAGGGTATCAACAAGCTCAGCCTCATGAACATCAACCAGCGGCGCATCCTGGACCCGTCCGTGATTAAAGTCCTCAGCTTGAACGGATTGACCAGGCTGCAGTCGCTGTTCTTGAACTACGGGTGCGCCGTGTCTATGCCGATGGTCCACAGACTGGCCTTCGACTGCCCGAGGCTGTCGTTGTTCTCCTTCATCCTAACCGAGACTATGGAGGTTGCCGAGGTCGAGCGGCTGCGGCTCGACGTGGCCAGAAAGAACCTGAACATCAAACTGTGCTGTCTCGAAGTGACATAGAAAAAAATATTTGATTCATCCAGAATATATGAGCTTCAAACAACAAAATGTAGTTTGCTGGCAGGCTTAGATTTCAGTTTTTATTATTTTCAATAATTTTCAATCGTCGTCACTCGAAAAAACTCGTGAATTTCTAAATTCAGTTCGTGGGGGAGGAAAAAATCTCAAAACAAAATTTGATCTTTGTTTTGACTGGCTTAATTGAGATATTTGCGACAGTTCTTCGAGCCACAGAGGCAATGGATCTTTTCGTCCTCGATCGGGAACTTGTAGTCGTACGTGATTTCCTCTCCAAAAGCGATGGGCTGCTTGGAATAGATGACGATCTTCTTCTCGCCGTCGATAGTAATGATTTTTGCATAACAATTGGGCTGAAAAAGAAACGAGGTCAGATCCGATGACTTCAAGGATTATAGATCACAAAACTCACATCACAGCTATGGTTGATGAATCGGGCAAGGTTTCCTTTCTTGGTCGCGTCCACGACGTAGTCCTGGTCGATCCTGAACAGGTAGGAGGAGCCGATGCCCTGCTTTTCGTAGCGCTTTTCCCGAACGTCGGACAGGACAGGTCGGACAACATGGCCAACATACTCAATGACCATCTCATCGGCACCGATATACTCTCTGGCAAAGAGTCCCCAGTCGTGGATGGCTGATTTTCCAAAGGTAAGATTTTTTCTTCGGAACTGAAAAAATAAAAGTTGTGAAATTGCACAGAGCGAAAATTCCTTTCGTTTTAACTACCTTCAACTGGTTGAATTTCAAGAGGTCGGAGCCGCCCGAGACCTCGTCGCCGAGGATGGCCAACTGCCTTCGCTGGGTTGATCTGGCCTCTCTTGACATGCTCTGGGCGGTCTGCATCTTGGCCTTCGTCACGGCGCCCTCGAGGTTGACCAGTTTGCCGCCCTGCTCCTCGGACTGTCTCTGCAAGTGGAACTTGGTCCGCTTCTTCTCCCGCGGGTCCATCTTGTAGTAGCCCTCCGTTCGACAGGACCCCGTCAGGTGGGGTTTCGAGTAGTCGTCCTTCCGTTTTCGCTTGGGCGGGTCGGGGACCTGCGTCACCGAGTGGTCGACCCACGTCGTGAAGTTCAACATCTTGGAAATGTCCACGGGCAAGTCGGGGCGCTCGAGCATGGTCTTGTAGGCCATCTTGAGGTAGTTGATGTCTTCCAGGTCGATACCGTTGGTCAAGAACTTGAACACCAGCTTTAGCTCCTCGTTCTTGGCACGCTCCTTGAAGGTGATCGCACGGCGGACGGGCTTCGGGGGCGGCAAAGGGGGCTCCACCCGGGCCTTCTTGGCCGGGGGCGCCTTGGCCTTGGGCTGTTTCGGAGCAAGCAACGATTTGCCGGCAGCCGGCGGAGTTCTTGGCCGAGTGTATCCATGATCATTGGCGAAACCAGATTCGAATGCTTTGTTTTCTTTTCCACCCGGAGGAAGGACCTTCGTCTCACGCGGCTTGGCATAGCAATGGTCAGCAATGTGAGACGGAGGCTCTTCTGGTTCGGGTTCGGGCTTGACCCCAACCTCTTCAGGAACAGCAGGAGGTGCAGCAACTGCATCCTTATCGTCCTCTTCTTCTTTGATCTTGTTCAGAGGCTCGCTGGCACGTCGCATTGGCACTGGTTTCTTTTTGACATCCTTGGCCGCTTTTTCCGAACCAGACGCGACCGCATCGTCCTCCTCCGAGGTCGCAGAGCTGCTCGAACTCGACTTTGACGAAGCACTCGAAGCACTCGACGACGACGATGTTGAGGAACTTGAGGATGACGTGACGGACGAGCTCGTCGTGGACGTCTTGTCCCGCTTCTCGTCGCGCTTAAGCTTGGCCTGCACGATTGCCGCCGTCGAGGCCGTCTTGGACGGTTGCTTCTTCTTGGGCGGCGAGATCACTTCATCGTCGTCACTGCTGCTACTCCCACTAATACTGGTCCGTGACTCTATCGTACTACCGGCCGAACTGCTCGAGCCGCCCTTTTTCTTGGTGAACCTCTTTTTACTGTCAGCCTTGTCCGAAGATTTCCCGGACTTCTTCCCGCCGTAGTCGTAGTCCGATTCCTTGGACTCGTCGGAGAGGTCGTCCTCGTCTTTTGGATACAGCATGTCATAGATGTCATCCAGGGTCTTCTTGCGCTTTGAGGGCTCGCTCTTGGTTTTGCTAGTGCTGGCCTCATCTTTGTCAATGGCAGAATCCTTTTTCCGATCGCGATCCTTCTCGGCGAGTCGCTCTTCACGACGGCGTTCTTGCTCCCGTCGCTTCTCCGAACCCCGCTTCTTGTCCTTGTCGCCACGATGATCGCGATCTCGACCACGATCGCGTCTGTCCCGATCCCGATCCCGATCCCGATCACGGGAGTCTTTGCTTGACTTTTCAGACGCCAATGGCTTTCGTTTGAAGGCGGGTAATTTGGGAATTGAACCTCGGAAACCGAACCCGAGGCTGCCGCCGAACCCTGATGACTTGCCTCCCGAGGTCTCCATGTTCTCCCTGTGCTTGTCAAACAGGGTCGAGATGTCCTCGGCCCTCGGGATGCGGGGCATTTTGTTGGCATCCTCTTTCTTGATGTTGCTGCTCACGGATGAGTCGATTTTCGACGACACCGAGGGAGCCGTCGCCGAGGACGTCGAGCTCTTCGAGGTTGTCTTGGACGTGTGAGTTGAATGCTAAAATATAAGATTCACGTTAAAAAACTGACCGCCAAATCTTAGAAAAGGATCAAACCTTTTCTTTGTACTTGGTTTCCTCGTCCTGCCACCATTTGTCAAACTTGGAGAAGGCAAACGTTTCGCAGATTTTCTTGTTGATGTCTTTTCGCAAGGTTGCGTTGAGCTCATTGACGATGACTTGAACAGCTTCACTGCAAAGAAATAAATCAATGGTTCACGATCTTGACCAGAAAATTGGAGGCTTGTCTTACGCTATGATGGGACGGACGAGGTTGCGGTCAGACTTTCCGCCAGTCATGTTGGCTTTGACATAATTCAGGGAGGTCCAGTTCGAGTTCCACTGGTTGTCGTCGTAGTATTGCGAGGCCGGGTTGAACAGAGGCCGGCCATACTTGTCAAACTGTGGCTGCTGCTGATCATATCCTGGAGGCCAGAATCCTTCTGGATGCTGTTGTTGATACCACTGGCCAGCCTCTCCAGGATACCCTGCCTGATGCGGAGGATAGTACCCGTAAGCGTTATGGTAGGCCCCGTGGGCGGCGCCGCCACCCCCGGGCATGAGAGCGCCAGGACCCTGCTCCAGGATGTTGTTCTCGGCGCTGGACAAGCTCGACAAGGACATGCGGTCGTCGTCGTTGTTCGCCTTGGCTTCCTTGGCAGCGGAGGCGGCCGCCAAGGCCTTAGCTCTCAGAATACGTTGCAGCCTTATGTTGTGAGTCACCTGGCGTTCGTGTTGCCAATCCTGGTGACAAGACAGGTACTGATCACGGGTTAAGAAGGGCGAGGGCGGCCTGCTCAGGGGTTGCCACTCCTCGAAGGGTTTAGGCTCTTCAAGTTCTTGACGCTGTTGTTGTTGTTGCTGTTGCTGTTGATGCACTTGAGATGAGGACGGGCCGTTCTGTTGCCGTCTGGGATCAGGCACTTGGCGATTATTGATCTCGGCCATCTCCTTGTCATCCTCGTCGTCGGATGCGTCCGCAGCAAGTTCGTCAAGCAAGAAGGCTGGCATAGCTCCCGCCTGGCCTTTCATGAGCATCTTCAGCCTTGTGTCGAGATCAACTTTGTGGTCATCACTGTCACCGCCATCTTCTCCGTCTTCGAGAGCTGCGACAACATCTCCGCCCTCGTCCTTCTCAACCTTGTTCATCAGACTCTGGAGCTGATCGGGGATCGAGTTGGTCAGCCGCTCAGTGATGCTGTCCTCCTTGACATCTGGCTCTTTCTTGTCCATCATCACTGAGGAGTTGTCCTCAACTGTCTGCTGAGAAGCGTAGCGCTCAGCCTGTTCTTGCCAGTATCTTGGATCTGCTTGATTGAATCTTGACGGTTGGTAATGCTGATCATCAGCAGGGTTCACACCGGAAGTGAAGTTATCATAATGCCTTTCATGGGATTGTTGTTGTTGACTGAAAGAGGAGTCTCGAGAATCTCTGTGGTTGCGACTGTGTTCGCGAGAATAGCGTCCTCGCTCACGATCACGATCACGATGGTGTCGACCTCCGCCGTCGCGGCTGTCGCGGCTCTCCCGTCGGTGAAAGTCTCTCGAATTGCTTCGGTGGTGAGGATGTGAATGATATTCAGAATCATCATAGTTGTCCATGTCAACACCGCCATCAGCTTGAGGAGATTGTTCTTGTTGACTTATCACGGGCGGAGGGGGTGGCTCGGGCGGCGATGGCTCCGGGACGGGCTCGGGCTTCTTCTCCTCGGTAAGCTCGGTGAACATCTTGGTGCAGGACTTGCCCAGAGGGTCGAGATAACAGTTGAGCTGCTGACCCATCACTGACTTGCCATGGAGACTCTTCACACAATCCTTGGCCGATTTGACTTCTTCGAAGACAAGATGCCCTAGACCCAGGTGCTTCGAGCTGACAGGATGAAAGTAGATGTGGATCTCCTCGACGGTGCCGAACTTTTCCACCATTTGGCGTAGGAACTGCTTGTTGATGTTGTCGTTCATGTTCTCCAGGGTGACCTCGAGCTTGGGCGGCTCGCCTATGTAGTTCTCGTCGATCTTGAACCGGGGCACCGGCAGATCCATGGCCTCCATGCGCTGCCACAACGATTTGGGCAGCCTGTTTCTGGGATCAGTCAGTGTCGGGGGTATGTGATGAGGGTTTCCTGTAAAGAAATCAATCGCGTCAGAAAACTTTCAGCAAAATGTTATTTTTCCATGGATAATACCTGGAACAATCAGGCCATCGTATCGCATCATTTTTGGCGCCCCTCTGTGAATCATGGGATCGACCAGCATCTTGTATGAATGCCATTTAGCAGGAGCCCCGTTGGGAAGCATAGCAACACCGCCTTGTTGTTGCTGTTGCTGCTGTTGTCCATGATGCTGACGTTGCAGTTGTTGCTGCTGGTGTTGGCCGTGATGGTGGTGATGTGGTCCACCATTAGGGGGTCCCCTCTCGTCGCCACCCCCTTGATGGGGGCGGTGGTGGTGCCCTGAATGGTGATTCATTTTTGGAGGCTGGCGGCCGTGTCTTTAAAGCCTCTGTTGCATCAGACTGTTTCTTCGCCTTTTAACTTCATTTTTGACGTTCAGTAATTTCGATTCTTCAGAAACAAATTAGGCGGCCCTAAGTGAACCTCGGTATGTGCGATGAACCCGTAGTCGACGTCGTCGAGGCTGGCGTTGTTGCGTATCTTCTTCCTTGCGTTGTTCTTGTTGTTTGTTATTTTTTTCTCTCAGCTTTTCGCTGTTTGTTGAGCACTTGGCAGGCTGGCTCGAAGCTCAGTTTT